>Ga0115005_10000220_pt1 | contig 43333 bp, 41 predicted proteins | sample ArcOceMetagenome_FD_87163 | JGI IMG/M metagenome (GOLD analysis project Ga0115005, IMG submission 87163) | Marine eukaryotic phytoplankton communities from Arctic Ocean - Arctic Ocean - Greenland ARC118M Metagenome | ecosystem: Environmental > Aquatic > Marine > Oceanic | place: Arctic Ocean... | reverse complement strand
GTATAAAACAACTTATTCTTATTACTAGTAACTATCATATGCCAAGAGCTGTTTTAGAATTTAAAAATAAAATGCCTGACTTAAAAATTATTAAATATCCTATTACTCCTGAAAAACACAATATTAATAATTGGATATATTCATATGAAACATTTTCATTAATATTCTTAGAGTACTGTAAATTTCTAATAGCTCACTCAAGAATTAATATTTCTAAGATTCTGTTTTTTAATTAACTTTGACCAGCATCTATTATTTTTTTTCTAATGGACCTTGTTCTTGAGAAAAATGAATGCAGCTTGTCTGCATCTTGCTTTCTAATAGCTTTTTGTAAATCCGATAAATCTTCATTAAATCTCTGAAGCATCTCTAGAACAGCGTCAGAGTTATGAATAAAAATATCTCTCCACATTATTGGGTCTGATGAAGCAAGCCTAGTAAAATCTCTAAAACCTGATGCTGAGTATCTAATAACATCATTTTTTAAATCAGATTCTAAATCGGAAGCTGTTCCAACTATAGTATAAGCAATTAAATGTGGTAAATGAGATGTAATTGCTAAAATTCTATCATGATAATTAGCATTAATTATTTCTACCATTGCTCCTAATTTTGTGAAAAAAGATCCTAATTGTTTTGTTTTTTTTGTTTCTATATCAGATATTAAAAGCCAGTAACGGTTTTCAAATAAAGTTCCAAACCCTGCTTGAGGACCTGAATACTCTGTCCCTGCAAGTGGATGAGAAGGAATAAAATGAACGTTTTTTGGAAGGTTTGGCTGTATATCTTTAATTACAGATTGTTTAGTAGAACCAGTATCTGTAATTATAGCACCTTCTTTTAAATATGAGGATATTAACTTTGCTACATTAGACATTGAGCCTACAGGGATTGATAAAATAATTAAATCAGCATCGTTAATAGCATTTTCTATTTTATCACAGACTAGAGAGGCAATGTTCATTTTAGAAACTATGTCTCTATGATTCGAGTTAATGTCGTATGCCAAAGTAATAATATTCTTATCTTCTTTTGCTTTAATAGCATGAAGAATTGAAGTTCCAATAAGTCCTAATCCTATTACACATACCTTTTTATAAATTAAAGCCATTATTAATTATCTATAAAGCTTTTTAATTCTTTTATAAAAATCATGTTTTCCTCTTCTGTACCTAATGAAACTCTTAAATAGCTTGGTAAATTATATCCAGACATATTTCTAACTAAAATTCCACGCTTTGCTAAAAAAATCTCTGCATTTTCAGCAGTTTTTTGTTTTTCACAAGGAAATTTTATTAGTAGAAAATTAGTAACAGATGATTGATATGTTAACCCTATTTTTTTTAATTCTTTTTTTATCCAAGCCATCCAGTTTATATTGTGCTCTACTGATTTTTTCTGAAAATCAATATCTTCAATTGCAGCCTTTCCCGCTATCATGGCAGCAACATTAACACTAAATGGCCCTCTAACCTTCATAAGATTATTTAAAATATAGTTAGAACAATATCCCCAACCAAGCCTTAATGAAGCTAAACCATGCATTTTCGAAAATGTTCTTAACATAATGACATTGTCATATTGATTGACTAAATAGCTTCCATCAATATAATCAGGGTCAATAATAAATTCACTATAAGCTGCGTCATAAACAAGCAAAACATTTGAAGGCATGCCTTGATGAAGCCTTATTATATCATCTTTTGATATAAATGTACCAGTAGGATTATTAGCATTAGCAAGAAAAACTAACTTTGTTTTCTTATTAATTTTAGAAAGTATATTATCAACACTAACTGTTAATTTATTATCTTTAGCTATTACGCCTTTTGCGCCAACAATTGAAATTTGTTGTGGAAATTGTAAAAAACCATACTCTGTATAAATAGCTTCATCCTCCGAACTAAGATAGGCTTGTGCTATAATTGCAATTAATTCATCTGAACCATTTCCTAAAATAATTTTATCTCTATCAAGAGAATATCTTTTTGCAATTGCGTTAACTAAATCTTCACTTACTTGAGGAGGATATCTATGTAAATCAGTAGAAAAAGAATTAATTGCTTTAATTGCCTTTGCTGAAGTGCCCAATGCACCTTCATTTGCGGATAGTCTAATTACTTTTATATTTTTGACTTTTCCAAAATTAGGTTTATAAGATTTTAAATTTTCTATACTGCTTTTCACAGAAGGAAATAACATTGATAAATACCTATAATTAATTCATTTTAAGTTTAATAATATTATATTGTTGTTGATCAGGTTTTTTATACAACGGAATATTAGCTATAACTTGAAAGTTAACTTTAATATCGCTTTCATTTTCAATTTTTTTTATATTGTCATTATTTATAAAGCCTATTTCTATATCTTTCTTTTCTAATGAAGCTAATAAACTGATAACACTAGAAAAATAAGTTGTATCAAAATAATTACCAAAATGGCCTAAATAAGAAGATTTAATTTCATCATCATTACCTGCCACACCTATTTTTAATTTTTTTTGTAATGATAAATTTGATGATATTATCTGACGCCATATTTTTTCAACTAAAAACTTATCTAACCCAAAAGTAACTACCTTTTCTATAACTTTTTCTTCTCTTTCAGGATCAAAAGGAGAATTTCCTTTTTTTGCAATCATTATTTTAGATGCTAAAGATTGTCTTTCTTTTAATAGATTTGATAATTGAAAATCAATATCATCAATTTTGACTCGAAGAGTATCTAATTCTATATTATTCATTTCATTCCTTTTTATTATTTTTTAACTTATATACCTAAAATTAATAAAATAAACTTTTTGATTATAATAATTATAAAAATATGCTTTATTTTAAATTAATGTTTTTAAAAAACCAATACTTAAATCAATTTACTAAACAGGAAAAAAATGATTCATATAGAACTAATTAGCGCTTTGTCTGATAATTACATCTATTTATTACATAATGATAAACAAAATATTACTGCTGTAATAGATCCAGGCGAAGCTGATCCAGTAATAAAGGTTTTAAAAGCTAAAAACTGGAATTTAGATCAAATTATTAATACTCATCATCATCATGATCATACCGGTGGTAACTCTAAACTTAAAAAAATATATAAATCACAATTAATTGCACCTTTGTATGAAAAGGACCGTATATCAGATATAGATATTTTTGTTTCAGATGGTGATACTATATCTATAGCAGGAGCCGATTCTAAAGTAATTCATACCCCAGGGCATACCTTAGGTCATGTATGTTTTTATATACCAGAAGAAAAATATCTTTTTTCAGGAGATACAATGTTTTACTTAGGATGTGGTCGAGTTTTTGAAGGAACGATGGAAGAAATGTGGAATAGCCTTCTAAAATTAAAATTACTACCTGACGATACTACAGTATACTGTGGCCACGAATATACATTATCTAATGCAAAATTTTCTATTCATATAGATCCTAATAACCAATTACTAAAACAAGCTTACAACAATATTAATAATAAAAGAAATGAGGGACTGCCAACTATTCCATTCTTATTAGGAGATGAAAAAAAAATTAATCCATTTTTAAGAGCTAATGAAAATTCTTTTGCTTCTTCCATAGGACTTAATTTAAGCAGCCCATCAGAAATTTTTAAATCTATCCGAACTCAAAAAGATAACTTTTAAATATTAGAAAGCTGGTAGGCTACTTCACAATCATAAAATATATCAGGTTTAGTAATTTTAACTTTTACTCCTAAAACAAATTCATTTTTAATGATTTCTTCATAAATTTTATCTGTAAGTATTTCAAGTAATTGAAAGTGTCTACTATTGATAATATCTTTAACTAATGTTCTGAATTGGCTATAATCTTGGGTTTGATTTAATTCATCTGTTTTAGTTTCAGAATCATTTGTAAGATAAATCTCTAAATCTATAATTATTTTTTGCTTTTGTTCTTTTTCTACTTCATACGCACCAACTGATGCCATTAATTCAAAATTATTTATAAATATTTTTCTTTTTCTAATGTTTAACATTTTTTTCTCTTTTTTAAAATTTTTATTACAATCCAACATCTCTTCTTGGTGGGGCAAGATGAGCTCCTCCATCAAGAAGAGTTACATGACCTGTGACAGATTTAGATATAATTAAGAATTGAATAGCGTTTAAAATCTCTTCTACAGTAGCTGATGATTTTAGTAAGTTTTGTTTATGAGAACGTTGGAATAAATTTTTATCTTGCCCAGGAGCGGGCAGAGTAATACCTGGAGCAATTCCATTTACTCTTATAGACGACGCATATGAAAGGGCTGACATTTTAGTAAGACCATAAAGGGCCTGCTTTGATAATGTATAACTATAGTAATCTGGGTTTAATCCAAATATTTTAGCATCTAAAATATTAATTACCATTCCTTGTAATTTTTTATCTTGTTTTTGTTTTTCAATTGTAAACCTTGCTAAAGCTTGAGTTAAGATAGCGGGGGCTATAAAATTAACTGACATGTGATCATTTAAATTTTCAAAATCAAAGTTTATTCCATCATCATATTTAAATAATCCAGCATTATTTATTAAGCCAATCCATTGTGAATTAAGTTTCTTAACATTATTTATTAAATTTGTAAGTTGATCTGACTTTGACAAATCAGCTTGATGCAAGGTCACCTTCCCACCAATTTTAATTAAGGAATGAGCTGTCTCCTCAGCAATAATTTTTGACTGATTATAATGTAAAGCAATATTCCAACCAGATTTAACTAAATCAGTTACGATATGTTTGCCTAATCTTTTAGCTGATGCAGTAACTAAAATTGTCTGATTTTTATAAATCACAATTTACAATCCTTTTTCTATTATTTCATATGATATTTTTCTTATTATTTTTAAATAGTTTTGAAAGTCTTTTACCTCTAATGATTTTCTTAGACCTAATTTCTGCCATGATTTAGAGCCAGATATATTTGGAGGAGTACATCGTTTTATTAAACATAATGGATTTCTACCCATTATTAATACCTCATCACTTAATAAAGCAGCTTCTTCAATTGAATGAGTTACCATTACTACAGTTCCTAATTCTTTTTTAATTATTTCCACAAGTTCCGTTGCTATTAATTCTCTACTCAAATTATCTAAAGCACCAAATGGTTCGTCCAATAGAAGAAGTCTAGGTTTAAAAATCAAAGCCCTTGCTATAGCAACTCTTTGTAACATTCCTCCAGATAACTGGTGAGGGTAAAAATCTTTAAAGCCTTCTAGGCCAACATCCTTTATTAGTTTATTACCTAATGAACTTTTATAATTTTTATTACCTAATATTATATTTCTATATACGCTTAACCATGGCATTAATGAAGAGTTTTGTTGTACCAAAGTAACGTTTAATGGACACTCAGATATTTTTTTATTTTTATATTTGATGTTACCACTTATGGGCTCTAGAAGCCCAGAAGCTAACTTTAATAAAGAAGTTTTACCTGACCCAGAGGGACCTAATATACTTGTAAATTTACCACTTTTTATTGTTAAATTTAAATTATCACATATGTTATTTTGCATTGATGAATATGAAAAACATATGTTTTTAAAAATTAAATCATTTTTTAATGATTCCATCATTTGTTATGGTCCTTCAATAATAAAATCAGGTATAATACCAGTTTTTTTTATCATTTTAGCAATATTTTCATTTCTAAAAAGACCATGATTTGTCATTAAAACTGACTTCAATCCAATACTATTAGATCCTAAAATATCTGTATGAAGAGTATCACCTACCATTCCGATTCTTGAAAGATTCAAGTGCCTCCCTGCTAACTCTGTCATTCTGTTAAGTGCTAACTCAAATATTGTTGGAAATGGTTTGCCAAGCCAAAAAGGCAGATGGACACCATTAGCTATTAAATGTGATATAAAATAAGCTGGTTCCATGCTAAATTTATTTTCATGAGGTGCCACTATGTCAGGATTAGCTACAAATAAAGGTCTAGGATTATCTTTTAATGAATTTAACAACATATCTTGCCACATAGTATCCCACATAGTTGTTCCAAGAAGTATAAAAGAACTCATTTCTTCAAATATTGAATAGTCTTGCTCTAATTCAACACATTCTAAATCTGGAATAGTAAATTTATTTCCAATATTACCTAAAACTCCTAGAGGACCTTCTGGCTTATTAAATGATAAAAATACTTCTGCGGCATCTCTGCTTGAAATTATTTCATCATAAGAAAACTCTAATCCTAACGATGACAATTGATCTCTTTTCTTTGAAGTGTTATTACTTGCTCCATTAGTAACAACTAATAATGTAATTCCCATGTCTCTTGCTTTATCAATTGTTTTAATAATGCCAGGTATAAGTTTAGGCCCAACATTTAAAACACCGAACGCGTCTAAAAATAAACCATCAAAGCTCTCTAATATATTTTCTAATCTTGGAGCTACGATTGTTTCTTTTTCTGAATTATGATAAATTGGAAAAAAACTTCTCATTGCTTCATATATATTTACTACAGATTCTGCGTTTATATTTTTAGATATAGGCACAGAAAATTGATTTTCAAATTGAAATTTCTCTAGTATAAATTCAGTCTTTATAGTGTAATTACTCATTTTTTTAAATCCTAGTAAGTAAATCCTATTTTTTAACTTTATATAAGGGATATTATGTCAAAAAAAATACTTGTTATTGGTTCAGGAATAGCAGGAATTTCTGCATCAAGAAAGCTTAAATCATATGGATTGGAAACAATCATTGTTGATAAAGGTGATTTCATAGGTGGAAGGATAGCAACTCATATTAAAGAAAAAGAAAATAATAAATTTACCTTTTTTCATGGAGCTCAATTTTTTACTGCTCGATCAAAAAACTTTAATCAACTTTTAAAGTCGGACATAAATAAAAATTATATTAAAAAATATGAAAATTTTTCTCCACAAAGATACCGTGGATTTCCAACTATGCGAAATTTTTTAAGCTATATATCAAATGAGATTTATGTTAAACAAAAAACTAAAGTAATTGGAATATTTAAAAATAATAAAAAAATTAATGTTTTGTATGAAAATTCTTCAAAAGAAGATACTTATGATGCTGTAATATCTACATTACCAGCCCCTCAAAATATAGAATTGATGACCAAATTTCCTTATCTCAGCAAAGTATTATCTACAGCTTCCTATGATTCTTGCATTGCATTAATGTTAGCTTTTAAAAGTCTACCTGATACTATTCCTTCTTATTTTGACTTATCTAAAAATAAATCAAATATTCTTAGCTGGCTAGCTTCTAGTAATGATAAAAATTGCTGGACAATCCATGCCAATGCTATTTTTTCAAATGAAAATTTTATAAAAGATCAATTTTTTATTAAAGACCAAATACTTAATGAATTACCTAAAATTTTTAAACTATCTGATCATTTAATTAGTTCACAAATTGTCTATAGTAAACTACATTTTTGGAAATATGCTAAAGTAAATAATATTGCTAAAGGGATTCAGATTGATCCTAATTATCCTATAGCTATAGCTGGCGATTTCATGGAAGGATCTAGGGTTGAGTCTGCTTTTATATCTGGCGAAAAAGCTGCTGAATTAATATTTCATAGACTAAACTAATAAGTTTCAGTAAGTTTCAATTAAATTTTAACTGTTTAGCGAATATAATAATGATCCAAATAAAAAAATCTGTTTTAGAATTAGTTGAAAATGCTAAAAGTAAAATAAATAATTTATCTGTTGAGAATGCTATTCAAATGCATTCTGATAAAAATAATTTATTTATTGATCTTCGTGATATCAGAGAAATATCTAATTCAGGTCGTATTTTAAATGCAAAGCATGTTCCCAGAGGAATGTTAGAATTTTGGATAGATCCTAATAGTCCCTATCATAAAAAAATTTTTAATGAAAATTACCACTTTATTTTTTATTGTGCATCTGGTTGGAGATCAGCATTAGCAACTGAAACAGCAAATGATATGGGACTTCTTAATGCCTCTCATATACTTGGAGGATTCTCTCGATGGCTAGAATTAAACGGTCCTATTGAACCTAAAAAATAAATAACACTATAAATACAATATCTTATATGAAATAATTATATGCTTAAATTGAATAATTTTTTTCCTTTAGTCTTTGTTATACTCTGGTCTTCAGCTTTTATAACTAGTAAAATCATTGTAGAAGATGCATCTCCTTTTATAGCTTTATCTTACAGGTTTATAATAGTTGCCTTTATTTTCTTTGTTTTTTTTATTTTATTTTCTGAGAGAAAATTTTTTAGTTTTAAATCTGTTTTAGAAGCTTTAGTTAGCGGTATACTTTTTCATGGTTTCTATTTAGGTGGAGTTTTCTATGCTTTATCTAAAGGAGCTTCTGCGAGCATAATTGCATTGATTGTATCTTTACAACCTATTATGACGGCTGTCCTTGCACAAAAAATTTTAAAAGAATTTTTATCTAAAATCCAATGGTTTGGTATATTAATAGGTTTTTTAGGAGCGGCTATAGTGATTGTATCCGATTTAAATGATGACTTAACTATTTTAGCTTTATGTTCTGGATTAGTTGGGTTAATTTCATCTTCTATAGGTATAATTTGGCAAAAAAGAATTGTTAATGATTTATCTTTATCAGCTAATAACTTTCTTCAAGCATTAGGAGCTTCTATTTTTCATTTATTATTGGCAATATGTTTTGAAAATTATTTTATAAATTTTACATCATCTTTTTTAATAGCAATGACTTGGCAAGTTTTAGTGATTTCTCTTGGTGCTTTTTTAATTTTAATGTGGATGCTGAAATATAATGATGCAGGTAAAACATCTACTTTATTTTTTTTAATTCCTCCTGTTTCAGCTATTATGGCTTATTTAATTCTCCAAGAAAATTTTACTCACTTGGATATTTTTGGCCTTTTCTTATCTAGTATTGGTGTATTTATAGTTACAAAAAATAACTCTATTAAACAAAAATAGACTTGTTATTAATTATAAAATTTGTAAAATGATAATTGTCTTAGTCTTTTTTTGTGAGAGAGTTATTTTATAGCCGCCGAAGGAGCAACCACCCCGGAAACTCTCAGGCACCCGAAACATCAAAAGTAGACAATCTGGAGAGAGATGATATCAATCATCCACCGAAGGGGTAAGCTAAGTTTAATCTTGGTCAATCTTTCAGGTTCCGTGACAGATGGGGTAAGTTGTAATTATACAACGCTTGTTACGGAGTAAATTTTATGAAAAAAATAGCTATTGTTGGAGCTGGTATAACAGGTATTACTACCGCTTATCAACTTTTAGAAAAAGGATATGAAGTTACTGTATTCGAAAAAAACCGTTATGCAGCAATGGAAACTAGTTTTGCCAACGGTGGACAACTCTCAGCTTGTAATGCTGAAGTATGGAATAGTTGGTCTACTATAGTTACTGGATTAAAATGGATGCTTCAGAAAGATGCGCCTCTTTTATTTAATCCTAAGCCTAGTTTTCATAAACTCAGTTGGTTATTTAGTTTTATAAGCAATATCCCTAACCATAAAAATCATACTATTCTAACAGCCAAAATGGCTATTGAAAGTAGAGTTGAATTCAAAAGAATATTAAAAGCAGAAAATATTGAATTAAATCTTGAAGAAAAAGGTATATTACATCTTTGTGATAACCGTAAAGCTCTAGAACATGGGCGAGAAGTAAGTAAATGGCTAAAAGAAGCTGGATTAACCAGACAAGAAGTAACGTTAGATGAAATTAAAAAAATTGAACCGACAATAAACCTTAAAAGCTTTATAGGTGGATTTTATACTAAAAGTGATATGTCAGGTGACATTCATAAATTTACAAAGTCACTAGCAGATGCTTGTCAAAAAAAAGGTGTTAAATTTAATTATGATACAGAAATTTCATTAATTGATCATAATAAAATAAATCCTATAATTCATTTTCAAATTGAAAATAAAAAATATAAAACTAATTATGATGGTGTTGTTATTTGTGCAGGCGTTATGAGCAAACAATTTGCTTCTAAATTAGGTGATAACGTTAATATTTATCCTGTTAAAGGCTATTCTATTACTTTACTTCTTAATGACGCTAAAAGTGTTAAAAATGCTCCATATGTATCATTATTAGATGATAAAGCTAAGATAGTTTCTAGCAGACTTGGAAAAGATAGATTTAGAGTTGCTGGAACTGCAGAGTTTAATGGATATAATCAAGATATAAGAGCTGATAGAATTAATCCGTTAATCAATTGGTGTAATAAATTATTTCCCTTAATTTCAACAGAACATGCAATACCTTGGGCTGGACTAAGACCAATGACCCCTAGTATGATTCCAAAAGTGGGAAGTGGGAAATTGCCAGGTATTTTTTATAATACAGGTCATGGTCACCTGGGATGGACACTAAGCGCTTTTACTGCTCAACAAATATCTGACCATATTGTTAGAAAAGATAATTTAGTAAAATAGTATTATTAAACATCTAAATTACTAACTTTTAAAGCATTCTCTTGTATAAAGTTTCTTCTATGCTCTACTGTTTCTCCCATTAGTGTAGAGAAAGTCTCTTCCGCATCTCCTTCATGTTCTACTTTTACTTGGAGTAAAAATCGTGCATTTGGATCAAGAGTTGTTTCCCATAATTGAACTGGGTTCATTTCTCCTAGTCCTTTATATCTATTAATTTGAGAACCTTTTTTTCCTAAATCAGTTATTCTTTTTGCTAATTCAAGAGGACCTTTAATCTCATACTCATTTTCATTAATACTAAATATACATTTTTCTAAAAAATGATCATTTAGAAAAACCTTCATATTATCTAGTATTTTGGCTTCTTCAGATAAAATATCTTCATTAGTTAATATAAAAAGGTCTTTTACCCCTCTATTAATTCTTGATATTTCTAATATTTTTTTATCTTCATCTTCTACTTTAAAGACTGCATTCCATCCTTTTTCAGAATTTATTAAAGATTTGTTTAATCTATTGTTAATTACAATTAAGTTTTCTTCATTATCAAATACATCTGAATTTAAAAAACCTAAAATTGATAATTGAGCAATTACCTCAGAAAAACCTAGTTTTTGAGAAAGCGTATCAATCATTCTTTTTGCATATATTGATTTCTCTACAGAAATTTTTAGGTCTTCTCCTAAAATAGTTTCATTACTGCCACATGATATTGATACACCTTTAATTCCAGAGCTTACTAAATAATTATCTAATGCAACTTGATCTTTTAAGTAAACTTCAGATTGACCATGTTTTGCTCTAAATAAAGGAGGTTGTGCAATATATAAATATCCAGCATCAACTAGAGGCCTCATATGTCTAAAGAAAAATGTTAATAATAATGTTCTAATATGACTTCCATCAACATCCGCATCAGTCATAATAATAATTTTATGATACCTTGCTTTTGCTAAATCTATTTCAGAATTGCCTACCCCTGCACCAATAGCTGTAATTAACGTACCTATCTCTACTGAAGATAGCATTTTATCAATTCTTGCTCTCTCCACATTTAATATTTTTCCTCTTAAAGGAAGAATAGCTTGATTAGATCTATCTCTTCCTTGCTTTGCAGATCCTCCAGCTGAGTCTCCTTCAACAAGAAATATTTCAGATTTTGATGGATCTTTTTCCTGACAATCTGCAAGTTTTCCAGGAAGACTTGCAATATCCATTACACCTTTTCTTCTTGTTAATTCTCTGGCTCTCTTAGCAGCTTCTCGAGCACTTGCTGCATCATAAGCTTTTGCAATAATTTTTTTAGCTTCTGTTGGATGTTCATCAAGCCATTGGTTTAATGATTCTGAAACTAATTGTTCTACAACGGGCCTAACTTCACTTGAAACCAATTTATCTTTTGTTTGACTAGAAAATTTAGGGTCTGGTATCTTTAAAGATAAAACAGTAGTTAATCCCTCTCTACAGTCCTCTCCAGTCAGTTGAATTTTTTCTTTTTTCGCTATCCCTGAATTACTAGAATAATTATTTATTACTCTCGTTAACGCTGCTCTAAATCCTGCTAAGTGTGTTCCACCATCTCTTTGAGGAATATTATTAGTAAAACAAAGCGTAGTTTCATGATATCCATCTGTCCATTCCATTGAAATATCAACGGTAATACCTTCCTTTTCATGTGAAGTAGCTATTGTATCGTGAATTGCATGACGTGATCGATTTAAGTATTCAATATAAGCCTTTAATCCACCCTCATAAAAAAATGTAATACTTTTTTTTTCTGTTTCTCTTTCATCAATTAGATCTATATGCACTCCGCTATTTAAAAAAGCAAGTTCTCTTATACGATGTTCTAATATTGAGTAATCAAAAATACAGTTTGTAAATGTATTTGTACTTGGTTTAAAGTTAATTTCTGTCCCAGTTTTTTCATCATTATCTCCAATTATTGCAAGAGGTGAATTGGTATTACCTTCCGTAAAATCAATTTTATAAATTTTTCCATTTCTATAAATTGTTAAACTCAAAAATTCTGATAATGCGTTTACAACTGATATACCAACACCATGAAGTCCTCCAGATACCTTATAAGAATTATTATCAAATTTTCCTCCAGCATGAAGCTGAGTCATAATAACTTCAGCAGCTGACATTCCTTCTTCTTCATGCAAGTCAACAGGTATACCTCTACCATTATCTGAAACTGTGACAGATCCATCTATCAGTAACTTTACTTTTATTAAGTCACAGTGACCAGCTAAAGCCTCGTCAATTGAATTATCTAAAACCTCATACACCATATGATGAAGACCTGAACCGTCATCTGTATCTCCAATATACATACCAGGCCTTTTTCTTACAGCGTCTAAACCCTTAAGAACCTTGATTGAATCTGCATCATAACTTAATCCAGGATCATTTGGACTTAATTCTTGACTTGACATTTATGTGTCTCCATTTTGATAATCATAATAACCATTAGAACTTTTTATTACTTTTGGAAGAAAAATTTTTTCTATGTTTTTAGGAAAAAATTCAAATGCATCCTTACTGGTGCTTGTAAACCATGACTGCGCATAATGTTTTGATATTTCTAAAAATAAAGCATATTTATGTTTTTCATCAAGATGCTCTACTATATCATCTAATAATAAAATTGGCGCCATATTAAATTGAATATTTAACATCCTTGCATGTGACAAAATAATAGAAATTAACATTAATTTCTGTTCACCAGTTGAAGACATTTCTCCCTTTTTATTACTTTTTCTATTTATTATTTCAATCTGAGAAGTATGCGGGCCAGCAAAAGACAGGTCTCCAGAACTTCTTAATTTTTTAAGATCTATTTTAATATTATCTTCAACATTTAATGCAGAGGTTTTTAAAAGTAAATCTTCTATATCCCCTTTTACTTTTATTTCAACTGGAGGAAAGTCTTGTATTATAGAATGGCTATTTAATTCATCTTCATACAAACTATTTAACAATTGTATTAAACTTTGCCTACTAGCAATAATAGACACTGCTAGTTCTGCAATTTGTTTTTCTATGGTTGCCAACCATAAGGTTTCATTTTTAAATTGTAGAATTATATTAGATCTTTCTCTAAGAAGTTTTTCATACCTAAAAATTCTATTAATATGAGACGCGTCTAATGCTGAAGTAAGCCTATCAATAAAACGTCTTTTTTCACTCATACTTGCTTGAAATAACATACACATTTGTGGAGTAACCCAAGATATTTTAAATATTTTTCCAACAGTTAATTGAGTGCTATTTTCAAAATTTACTCTAATATTTCTAGACTTATTGAATGAATTCTCTTTAGATCCAGTTCCTATATTTACTATACCATTAGGTGTAAATAAATCAGCATTTACTCCCCAAAGTTGATTATCATCGCCTGACAAAGAATCTTTAAATAAGTAATCTTCTGTTTTTGATTTACGAATACCTTTTCCAGGATTTAACAACGATATTGCTTCTAAGATATTAGTTTTACCACAACCATTTTCTCCATAAATTAAAACAGGTGAATTTGGAAGGACAAGATTTAATTTAGAATGATTTCTAAATCGTTTTAAATTTAATTTTTGTAAATAAAAGTTATTTGAGATTTTATTATTGTTAGGTTTTTTTAAAAAATTTAAAATATTGTTATTCACATTTATATTTGTTTTTTTTTTAGAGTTTTTCATAAAAAAAACTAAACTCTCATAGGCATTAAAACAAAAATAACACCTTCCTGATCTGGATCGGTAATTAATGCAGGTGAAGCAGAATCTGATAATGATAGTTCAATATCTTTACCTTGTATTTGCCCAGATATATCTAAAAGATAACGTGCATTAAAACCTATATCTATGGGATCAGAAGTATAATTTACATCTAGTTCTTCAGACGCATTTCCAAGATCATGACTATTAACTTGTAATAATAATACATTATTACTTAAAGATAATTTTACAGCTCTAGATTTTTCCATTGAAACAGTTGATACTCTATCAATAGCTTTAGAAAAATGAGAATTTGAAACCAGTAACTTATTAAGGTTTTCTTTAGGAACCACTCTTTGATAATCCGGAAAAGAACCATCTATTAACTTTGTAGTTAAAATTGAGGTAGGAAAAATAAATTTTGCTTTTGTTTTAGATATTATAATAGTGACTAATCCATCTGTACTATCTATTAGTTTTCTTACCTCTCCAACTGCTTTCCTAGGAAGGATAACCCCTGGCATATTTTCAGCACCTTTAGGGATAGGAACCTCTGCTTGAGCTAAACGATGGCCGTCAGTAGCTACAGCTCTTAATTTATCACTTTTAATATCTGGCACATGTAAATAAATACCATTTAAATAATATCTTGTTTCTTCTGAAGAAATAGCAAACTTTGTGTTATCTATTAAATTAGCCAAATCAACTGCTTCTAATGAAAATTCATTTCCTTTTTCTATTTCTGTCATTATTGGATAATCATCAACTGGTAAAGTTGGAAGGATAAATCTAGACTTACCAGCCGAAACTTCTACATTTAAATCAATAAGCTCAATCTGAATTTCAGATCCATCAGGTAATTTTCTAACAATGTCATATAAAGTATGTGCCGATACAGTAAGTTTTCCCTGACTTGATACTATGCAGCCTACAGTTTCAACAATATCCATATCCATATCTGTTGCTGTAAAAGAAACTTTTGAAGCGTCGCTCTCTATCAATACATTTGATAAAATTGGTATAGTATTTCTTCTTTCTACTACAGAATAAATATGTCCCAAGGGTTTTAGAAATGAACTTCTATCTATCGTAAATTTCATGTTGAAACCTCAAAATCTATAAATAAATAAATTATATAATTAATACTATATATAGCATTTTTTTGTTTATTACAGCAAGTAATTACATAGATGATGTATAGTAAAAAATAAAATATAAAAACTTACTTAGGCTCTCATTAACTTTCTTAAATCTACTAATGCATTTTGTAATTTATTATCTTTTTTAGATAACGTTTCAATTTTTTTAACTGCGTGTATTACTGTTGTATGATCTTTCCCTCCAAAAGACCTTCCTATCTCAGGATAAGAAAAACTAGTATTTTTTTTACATAGATACATGGCTATTTGCCTTGGCCTTGCAATACTTATAGAACGCCTTGGAGACCCCATCTCTGACACATTTATATTAAAATAAGACGACACTTTTTGTTGAATAAATTCAATAGAAATTTGTTTTTCATTTACAGCTAATAAATCTGATAATAATTCTTCTGTATTTTCTATACTTATTGCCTTACCAGTCAATTCATGATGTGAACATATTCTGTTTAACGCTCCTTCTAATTCTCTAATATTACTAACAATTTTATTCGCTAAAAATTCTAAAACTTCTTGTGGTAGCAATAAAGATAAAGCATGTGATTTTTTATTTAATATTTTAAGTCTTAAATCAAAATTAGTTGGTCTGAAATCAATAACAAGACCTCCTCCCAATCTTGATCTTAGCTTTTCATCTAGATCGGTTAATTCTACGGGTGCTTTATTAGAAGTAATTATTATCTGCTTTTTTTGATCTATCAAATCATTAAACGTATAGAAAAACTCTTCTTGAGTAGATCCTTTTCCACTAATAAACTGGATATCATCAATCATCAAAACATCCACTGATCTAAATTCGTCTTTAAATTGTATTGTGTTTTTTGATCTAATAGATTTAATAAACTGATACATAAATCTTTCTGCTGACATATAAACAACTTTACGTTTCGGAAATTTTTGTTTTATCTCCAAAGCTATAGCATTCAATAAATGTGTTTTACCTATACCAACTTGGCCATAAAGATAAAGGGGATTATAATATTCAGATGAAGCTTCACAAACTCTTTTTGATGCTGCATATGGCATTTGATTAGAATTGCCAACAACAAAGCTATCAAAAGTAAGTTTTGAATTTAATTCCATAGATGCACTAGTAAGAAAAGATTTTTTTTCATCAATTTTGAAATCAATATTTGAGCTAGTCAAAGTATTTTTTTCTTTATTTATTCTTTTATCAATTAGCTGACTATTTTTAATATTTACGATTTCAATTCTTGTAATATCAAGATATTTGTTCTTTGCTTTTAAAAATATTTTTTCATAATAATGTGTTTCTATTCTGCTTGACATTAAATATGATTCTGCAGAAATATAAAGGATTGAACGTTCATATTTTATAAATTTAAGTGGCTCTATCCAAGCTTTCCAAACTATAGATCTAACATCTTGAGATATTTCAAATTTAACTTCTTCCCATAAATTTTGTCCATCAAAAACAATATCTTTTAAATAAGAAAAATCTGAATTTTTCTTATTTTCTTCAAATTCTTTATGTTCTTCATTTTGTGTCATTGTAATTATATGTCTCTATAAGAAAATGCTATTATGTAGTCTTTTACAAACAATATAATTGTTATTGAAACATGTATTATTAAATCTGCAACAAATTAATTTGTTTGTTTTTTACTAATATATATTGCTCTAAACTAATCGCAATCCAAGATTAAATAATAAAAAAAATAAAAGAATTGATTTTTAAAATTGATAAAAAAATATAATAGAATCAACGTATTAAAATTTATAAAAATTTATAAAAATTTATAAAAATTTTTACTAATAATTTTTTGAAATTAAATACTTAATCTATTTTTTGAAAAATTATTCATATAACGTTGAATTTATTATGATTCTCTATTTTTAAAACAGAGAATAAATAAATAATATAAAAGGTTTATAAATATTTTATTTATTAATGATTTACTATTAATAGAATTAATAATATTGAGTTGGTGCGAATCGTTGATTTGATTGTTTTTTATATAAAAAAAAGGGCAAAGCCCTAAAATTATTTTTTATATTTATTGAAATTATTAAGCTATATTTTTAATTCTAGTTGATAATCTTGATAATTTTCGTGATATCGTATTTTTTTTAAAAACGCCTTTAGTAACAGATCTATGCATTTCAGGTTGAGCAACTTTAAATGCATTATTTGCTAAAGATTTGTCACCATTTAAAATAGCCAGTTCCACTTTTTTAATGAAGGTCCTAACTCTATTTTTTCTAACTTTGTTAACTATCTCCATCCTAGAATTGCGCCTTATTCTTTTTTTGGATGAAATATGATTTGCCATTTAAAAAACCTTTTTTTTATATTCTTTGATAAGCAAATATATAATAATAGATTTTATGTCAAGTTTTAAATATTCAATTAATTTGTTTGATATATTAAAAATATTATTTTTGACATTTATTACAAAAGTAAGTTGATCTGTTATTCATTACTTTAAATTCTATTATATTATTACAATTACTACATCTAGTGTTTTTCTTTCCATAGACTAAAAGATCTTGAACAAAATATCCTAATTTTCCGTTAGGTTGTTTGTGATTTTTAATTGTTGTTCCCCCCTTTTTTATAGATTTCTCAAGAATATCTTTAGTAGCCGTAATTAATAAGCTTAAATCCTTTGATTTAAGCTTATTTACAATTTTATCAGGTCTAATTTTTGCTTTATATAAAATTTCACTTGCATAGATATTCCCTATTCCAGCAATAATTTTTTGATCCAATAATGCATTTTTTATATTAATAATTTTGTTTTTAAAAATTTGTTGTAAATATTCTACTGTTAAAAATTGATCAAGAGGTTCAACACCTAGATTTTTTAATAAAAAATGTTGATTAATTTCTTTTTTTTTAAATAAATCTATATATCCAAATCTTCGTGGATCATTATATGTAATAGAGTAATATTTGTTATTACCTTTTTCAATTATAATTCTTACATGATCATGTTTTAGAAGATCAGGAATAGTATTCTGAATTTTGATTTGGCCACTCATACCTAAATGTATTAATAAAATATTCCCTTTATAAGTTGGTATTAGTATATACTTTCCTCTTCTGAGAGGAGTTTCTAGAATATCATCCTTTAGTTTTTCTGATAAATCTTCGGGTATTTCCCATCTCAGGTCTTTTCTTAGAACTTCAACACTTTTTACTTTTGAGCTTGAGATAATTTTAGAAAGAGCAATTCTAACAGTTTCAACCTCAGGTAATTCTGGCATTTTTACATTCTTTCTAAATTAAGTATCTTTTATAGTTTATAAAAAAAGTATATTCATTTATTATTGTATAGGAATTGAGGGTATAATGTCATCTACAGATAACTCTAATATAGATTTTGGTTTTCAAACTGTTAATAAACAAGAAAAACAAAAACTAGTAAAAAATGTTTTTGACTCTGTTGCATTAAAATATGATTTAATGAATGATTTAACTAGTTTTGGGATCCATAGAATCTGGAAAAATGAACTTATTAATTGGATTTCGCCTCAAAAAAATCAAAAATTAGCCGATATTGCTGGCGGCACAGGAGATATAGCTAGAAAATTCATAGAATACGGTGGAGGATCAGCATATGTAATTGACGTCAACTTTGAAATGATAAGTGCTGGCTTAAAACATAAAGAAAATAACATAAATATGCACTGGGTTGCTGCGAGTGCCGAAAATATTCCAATACCAGATAACAGCTTTGATAGAGCAAGCATTGCTTTTGGCCTTAGAAATATTACAAATAGAGATAAAGCATTAAAAGAAATTTTTCGTATACTTAAGCCAGGCGGTCGTTTCATTTGCTTAGAATTTAGTAAAGTTGAAAATGATTCTCTTAAAAAACTATATGATACGTGGTCATTTAAATTTATGCCTTTTATTGGAGAAAAAATTACTGGTAATAAAGAAGCTTACTTATACTTAGTTGAATCAATAAGGATGTTTCCTAAACAAATTGAGCTATCAGAAATGTTTTCTAAAGCAGGTTTTTCTAGAATAAGATATCGAAATTTATCTAATGGGATTGTTGCGTTACATTCTGGTTGGAAATTTTAATGAATATTAAAAATAAATTAAAATCCTCCATATGGAAAACACCTTTTTTTTTTATAAAAAGTATTTTAGTTTTTATAAAATTAACAAGAGCAGGGGCTTTAATTTTAATTTTAAATATTGAAATTATTCCTAAAAAATTAAAATTTATACTTAGAACTTTTAATTTTTTTATTTATAAAAATGATGATGAAGAAATAGGAAGTAAACTTTTAAAATGTCTTGTTGAATTAGGGCCTGGATATATTAAATTTGGGCAAGCTTTATCCACCAGATCAGATCTTTTAGGGCCGGAAGTAACAAAACATTTAAAAAATTTACAAAATAATATCAAACCCTTTTCTAGTTTGATAGCAAAAGAAATTATTGAAAATGAAACTAAATTATTAATAAATGATATATTTATGTCTTTTAATGAAACCCCTATTGCTGCGGCATCAGTTGCTCAAGTTCATAAAGGTATTCTTAAAAATGGTGAAAAAGTAGCTATTAAAATTCTTAGGCCTAAAATTGAAATAACATTATTTAGAGATTTTAAATTTTTTTATTGGACTTCAAAATGTATTGAATTTTTAATACCTGAAGGTAAAAGATTAAAATTATCACAAACTGTAGAAGTTTTTTCTAACATTTCTTTAAATGAAATAAATTTAACAATGGAGGCTTCTGCAGCAGATGAATTAGCAGAAAATTTTAAAAATCATTCAAACTTTAGAGTACCTAAAATTTTTTGGAACCTAACAAGTAAAAAAGTGCTTGTTTTAGAATATATTGAAGGAATAAAAATTGACGATTTACCTGCATTAAAAAAATATAATCATGATATTAATAAAATTACAAATATTTCTGCTGAAGTTTTTTTTCTTCAAGTTTTTCGTGATGGTTTTTTTCATGGAGATATGCATCCAGGAAATATTTTTATAGATAAAAAAGGTAAGCTTATCCCAATAGATTTTGGTATTATGGGAAGATTAAATAGTAAAGATCGTCAATTTCTTGCACTTCTATTAACTTATTTACTAGATAAAAATTATAAAAAAGTTGTTGAAATTCATTCTGAAGCTAACATGTTAGGATCAGATGTTTCGCATGAACAATTAGCTCTTGCAATTAGAGCCATATCAACACCTATTTTAAACAAGCCTATAGGTGATATTTCTTTAGCTAAATTACTTGGTCAAATTTTAGGTCTTTCTAAATTGTATAATATTGAGATTCAATCACAATTTTCTTTATTACAAAAAACAATGTTAATGGCTGAAGGTACGGCAAGGGGACTTAGTCCAGAAACAAATATGTGGGAGCTATCTAGGCCATTAATAAAAAAATGGATTGATGAAACTAATGATCCTTTTAATATTTTAGAAGAATGGTTTCATAAAAACAAACTAATATTACTTAAATTACCTGAAATAATACTTAAAATAGACAATTTAATTAGCAAAAAATGAAATAATTCATATTATATTCATAATTTATTCATTATATTAATGTATTATAAATATTTATGAGAAAAACATGACTTTAGATGATAAAATTTCAAATTTAATTTCTCTTCTTGGCGGTACAGGTCAAGTTGCCCATCACTTAAAAATAAAATCTTCTGCAATTTCTAATTGGAAAAAATTAAATAAAATACCCAAAAATAAGTATAATTCATTGATTGAATTAAGTAACAATTTAAACATTGATATTAATAGTTTTTTAAATACAAATAATTCAAATACTATGAATCTAAAGAAGAATATTAATGTTCTCCTGATTATATGTGGAGGCATTGCTGCATATAAATCACTTGAAATTATTAGATTAATTAAAAAAACTGATATAGATCTTGATATTGTCATGACTAAAAGCGCTCAGGAATTTATTACCCCATTACTTGTAACAAGTTTAAATGGAAAAAAATGTTATGTTGATTTGTTTTCAGTTGAAGATGAATCTAAAATGAATCATATTCATTTAGCAAGAAAGCCAGATGTAATTTTAATATCCCCCGCAACCGCAAATATTATGGCAAAGCTAGCATGTGGAATTGCAGATGATCTAGCAAGCACACTTTTATTAGCAACTGATTCAAAGATAATACTTGCTCCATCTATGAACCCTATTATGTGGAACAATTTAGCCACTCAAGCAAACTATAAAACCCTTGTAAGTAGAGGCTTACATTTTGTTGAGCCCGAAAAAGGTGATATGGCATGCGGAGAAAGTGGCACAGGACGTTTAGCTGAGCCTAAGCTCATTTTTAATACACTATTATCTCATTTAAAAAAAAATATTGTCTTAAATAATAATCTAGATGGTGTTTCAGTTATAGTTACAGCAGGCCCTACTATTGAAGATATAGATCCAGTTAGATTCGTTAGCAACAAATCTTCTGGAAAACAAGGGTTTTCAATTGCTTCAGAATTAGCAGATAGAGGAGCTCTTGTTACATTAATCACTGGTCCAGTTAGCATTCCTTTCCCCAAAGTTAATAAAATAATTCATGTAAAGTCTGCTCAAGAAATGTTTGATAATACTTTTTCTGAATTACCTGCAACTATAATTATATGTGCAGCAGCTGTTGCTGATTGGAAATTAATTCCTGAGTTAAACAATTCAACCATAGTTGATAATTATAACAAAATTAAAAAATTAAAAAGTAATAATAGTATTTTGACATTTAAAACCATAGAAAATCCGGATATTCTTGCTTCAGTTGCTCAAACTAAAGAAAGACCAAAACTAGTTATTGGTTTTTCTGCAGAAACTGAAAATATAATTAATAATGCAAAACAAAAATTAATTTCAAAAAAAATTGATCTTATTATTGCTAATGATGTAAGTGAAAATAAAGTATTTGGAAGTGATTATAATAAAGTATTTTTAATTGATAAGGATAATTGTGAAGAATGGGATAGCCAAGATAAAAAAAATATTGCTTTTAAGTTAGCTGACAAAATTAATAATCTTTTATCTTAAATAAATTAAACGATTTATAATTTTCTTTGTACTCTCAATTAAATTATAATAAAAAATTGAGGTAAAAATGTTAAACGATGATGATTTAAATAGATATGCCCGGCAAGTAATAATTAACGACTTTGAAGAAGAGGGGCAAGAAAAATTATTAAACTCAAAATGCCTCATTGTCGGCGCTGGAGGCTTGGGTTGTCCTGTTGCATTATATGCTTCTGCTGCAGGATTTGGAAACATAGAAATATGGGATGATGATATTATTGAACTAACTAACCTTAATAGGCAAATAGCTCATGACAATAATAAAATTGGGCTTGAAAAAGCCTACAGTTTAGCAGAAGCCTGTAAAAGGCTTAATCCTAATATCTCAGTTAAACCCAAAATAAAAAAATTAGATTCTTTTTCTAACATCAGTAATTTTGATCTTATATTTGACTGTTCTGATAATCCAAAAACTAAATACATGTTAAATTTCTTGTCACATAATAATCAAAAAATCTTAATATCAGGCTCTGCAACTCAAATGGAAGGCCAATTATCCATATGGAAAAGTGGTATAAATAAATTTTATCCATGCTATGAATGCGTTTTTCCTAAAACTAGTTCTGTCGCTCCTGTAACAAATTGTAGAGAATCAGGAATAATTGGATCCATAACAGGTTTTATTGGAAGTATGCAAGTAACTGAAGGAATTCGAGAAATAGCTTTCAAGAAAAACTCTTCAATTTTAGAAAATTCAATGGCTGGATATCTTTTTTTATATGATGGAATAAATCAAAGTTTAGATAAAATTAAACTCACTAAAAATAATGAATGTCCATTATGCAAATAGTTAAAAAAGTACAAGTTATTATTATTTTATTTTTACTATTATATTATAATATATCTCAATCTCTAGGAGCTGATGATTACAAACCTAAAACTGTAATTAATGGAAGTGGATTGAAAATTCCAAGAATGGTTTCATTAAAAAAATCACTTGTATTTATGAGAACTGGTCCTGGAAAAGAATATCCTGTTAAATTTGAATTTAAAAAAATTAAATATCCATTTAAAATAATTGCTGAATACAACAATTGGCGTCAAGTTGAAACCTTCAACAATATTTCAGGTTGGATACATACGCAGTTGCTTTCTTCATTAAAAACCGGATTAATTTTAAAAACGACTTTACTTTATCAAAGTCCTTTAAAACTTGTTAATCCTAAAGCAAAACTTCTTCCTCATTTATTAGTTAAAATTAAAAACTGTAATACTGAATGGTGCAAAGTCGAAATTATTAAAAATAATACCTATATAGGATGGGTTAAAAAAGATCTTATTTGGGGAGCTACGAAAAATAATATTCAATAATTGATTGATTTAATATATTTTAAAAATAATGTATAAAACATTATAAATATAGATTTGTAATTTTAGAAGGTATTATATTGTGACTTTATTAAAAAATTCATTTACATATAATGAGTTAATTGACTGTGCAAAAGGTCGTTTAGCGGGATTAGATTTTCCTCGACTTCCTCTCCCTCCAATGCTTATGTTTGATAGTATAAGTAACATTAGCGAAACAGGTGGCAAATTTAATAAAGGATCAGCACATGCTGAATTTGCAATCAGTCCTGACCAATGGTTTTTTGCATGTCATTTTGAAAATGATCCTGTTATGCCAGGTTGTCTTGGTATGGATGCTTTATGGCAATTATTGGGTTTCTCTTTAGGAAATATGGGTGGCAGAGGCAAAGGAAGAGCTATTTCAGTTGGAGAAGTCAAATTTTCTGGTCAAATATTGCCTGTTGCAAAAAAAGTTGAATTCATTCTCGATTTTAAACGTGTTATAATGAGAAAGTTAATATTGGGAATTGCGGATGGTAAAGTGTTATGTGACAATAAGATTGTTTTTGAAGCATCTGATATTCGCGTTGGTCTTTTTCAGGATGAACAAAATAATATAAAAACAGGATAAAAAAATGATTAAACCTAACAGAGTTGTTGTTACTGGAATGGGGATTGTTAGCCCAATAGGTAATAACGTTAATGAAGTAAAAGATTCATTAATTAATAAAAAATCTGGAATTGTTCATTCACCTATATATGAAGAAATGGGATTTAGAAGTCAAATTCATGGAACAGTCAAATTAAATTTAGAAGATCATATAGATAAAAAGCAATTACGTTTTATGGGTGCCGGTGCAGCTTATTCTGTTTTAGCAATGGAACAAGCTATTTTAGATGCTGGCCTTACGGCTAATGAAATTTCTACCCCAAGCACGGGTCTTGTTGCAGGATCTGGCGGACCTAGCACAGCTAATTTACTACAAGCATTCGATGTTGCGCGAGATAAAGGTCCTAAACGTGTGGGTCCATTTATGGTCCCAAGATGTATGAGTTCAACTGTTTCTGCATGTATTGCTACTTTTTTTAAAATTAAAGGAGTAAATTTTTCAATAACATCAGCATGCTCAACGTCTGCACATTGTATTGGGATTGCATCTGATCAAATCAAATATGGAAATCAAAAAATAATGTTTGCTGGTGGAGGAGAAGAACTTGACTGGACTTTATCAGTCCTGTTTGATGCTATGGGAGCCATGTCTAGTAAATATAATGATACTCCTACTTTAGCGTCAAGACCTTATGATCTAAATCGTGACGGCTTTGTTATTGCTGGTGGCGGAGGTATATTAGTTTTAGAAGATCTTGAACATGCAAAAGCTAGAGGAGCTAAAATATATGGAGAGATTGTTGGCCACTGTGCAAATTCTGATGGACATGATATGGTTGCTCCAAGTGGAGAAGGTGCTATAAGATGTATGAAAAAAGCATTATATGGAATAGATCAAAAAGTAGATTATATTAACGCACACGGTACAAGTACACCAGTTGGAGACATGCAAGAACTTGAAGCAGTAAAAGAGGTCTTCAAAGAATATAATAAGTTACCAATGCTAACTAGCACAAAGTCACTGACTGGGCATTCCTTAGGTGCAACTGGTGTTCACGAAGCTATTTATACTTTAGTAATGATGAATAATAATTTTATTTCAGGTTCTGCTAATATATTTGAACCTGACCCTCATATTGGGACAATTGACATACCTAAAAATACGATAAACGATATAAACATTAATCTAGCAATTTCCAATTCATTTGGTTTTGGTGGAACTAATGCAACATTGGCTTTTTCTAAATTTAATTAAATATATAAGAGATTTTAATGTCATTAATGAATAATAAAAAAGGTGTTATTATGGGCGTTGCTAATGAACGTTCAATAGCGTGGGGAATTGCTAAAGAATTAGCTAATCAAGGAGCTGAATTAACTTTTGCATATCAAAACGAAAGTTTTAAGAAAAGATTAATCCCATTAATGGAAAGTATACAATCTACTAAATGTTTTGAATGTGACGCTTCACAAAACAATGATCAACCAAATTCCATAGAAAGCTTATTTAAAGAAATTTCTCATTATTGGGATGAAATTGATTTTGTAGTTCATGCTCTTGCATTTTCAGATAAAGAAGAGCTAAAAGGTAAATATATTAACTGCAGTAGAGAAAATTTTCGTAATTCATTAGATATTTCTGCTTTTAGCTTTACTCGAACAGCAAAAGCTGCTTTCCCGTTAATGTCTAATAAAGGAGGAAGCTTACTTACGCTTTCTTATATAGGCGCTGAACGAACAACTCCTAATTATAATGTTATGGGAGTAGCAAAAGCTGCTTTAGAAGCATCAATTAAATATTTAGCAATGGACTTAGGTAAAAATAATATCAGAGTAAATGGTATTTCAGCAGGACCGATGAAAACACTCGCAGGAGCTGCTATTTCAGGAGCAAGGCACGTATTCAGATATTCAGAAAATATTGCTCCTTTAAAGTTCAACCCTGAATTAAAAGAAGTTGGTGGATCTGCTCTTTATTTATTATCAGATCTCTCATCTGGAGTTACAGGTAATATTCATCATGTAGATGGAGGGCTACATACGGTAGCTATACCTAAACCAGATGATATAAATGAATAATAAAATTAATTACTTATTCTTCCATACAGGTTCTCTCTTTTCAGAAAAAGCTTCCATACCTTCAATGTGATCATCAAGTGCAAAAGTTGAATAAAACAAAGCTCTTTCAGATCTTATCCCTTCTTCTAAAGTAGTCTCATAAGCAACGTTCACAGCTTGTTTTGCTAATTTAGCTAAAGGCTTAGATTTATTAGCTATTTTTAAAGCTATTTCTTTAAGACATTCATCAAATTCATCGTTACTAAAAACTTTGGCAACTAAACCCGATATTTCTGCTTCACTTGCTGTAATCATATCGCCAGTTAATACGGCTAACATAGCTTTTGATTTACCAATTGATCTAGTTAGCCTTTGAGAACCTCCTGCTCCAGGAATAGCTCCTATATTTATTTCTGGTTGCCCAAAACGAGCGTTCTCAGAAGCAACAATAAAATCACACATCATAGCTAACTCGCATCCACCACCTAAAGCATAACCCTTAACTCCTGCAATAATTGGAGTTTGAATTTTAGGTATGTCAAGCCACCCATTTTCTATATATCTTGATTCAGAAACAGATGCAAAATTGTGTTTTACCATTTCTTTTAAATCCGCTCCTGCTGCAAAAGCTTTTTCAGAACCAATCAAAACTATACATCCAATAGAAGGATCTATATCAAATTTTTCAGCAGCTTCCTTTATGGCTAATATAAAGCCTGCTGATAAAGGGTTAAGCTTATTATCATGATTTAACTGTACCCAACCTATGCCATTATCTGACCAAGCTTTTATCCATTCTGATTTTACAATTATATTATTCATAATATCTCTCCAATCATTATGGTCTACTCTTCTTTTTTACTTTCTATATCTTCACCTGTTTCTTGATTAACTCGCTTCATAGATAACTTAACTTTTCCTCTGTCGTCAAAGCCTATCACTTTTACTTTAACTTCATCACCTTCTTTACAAATATCAGTTGTTTTTTCTGTACGTGCATTTTGTAATTCTGAAATATGTACTAAACCATCTTTTGATCCAAGAAAATTAACAAAAGCTCCAAAATCAACAGTTTTTACAACTTTACCATCATAAATAACTCCTAACTCTGCTTCAGCTACAATATCATTAATTTTCTTTTGTGCAGCTAAAGAAGACTCTGTATCAGATGCAGCTATTTTAATAGTTCCATCATCTTCAATATCAACTTTGGCACCAGTTAATTCACAAATTTCTCTTATCATTTTTCCACCAGGTCCAATAACATCACGAATTTTTTCTACTTTAATTTTCATAGTGGTTATTTTCGGAGCAGTATCAGCAAGAGCTTCTCTAGAAGATCCAATAGCCTTAGACATTTCATTTAAAATATGAATACGGCCATCTTTTGCTTGTCCTAAGGCAATTTCCATTATTTCTTTTGTAATAGAAGTTATTTTAATATCCATTTGGAGGCTAGTAATTCCATCTACTGTACCAGCTACTTTAAAGTCCATATCACCCAGATGATCTTCGTCACCAAGAATATCTGATAAAACAGAAAAATCGTCTTTTTCCTTAATTAGCCCCATTGCAATACCTGCAACAGGTTTTTTAATTGGAACACCAGCATCCATTAAGGCTAAGGAAGCTCCGCATACTGTTGCCATTGATGACGAACCATTTGACTCAGTAACTTCAGAAACTATTCTTACAGTATATGGAAAATCTTCTGCAACTGGCAATAATGGATGTACTGCTCTCCATGCCAATTTACCGTGTCCAATCTCTCTTCTTCCAGGCGAGCCTACACGTCCAGCTTCTCCTACTGAATATGGAGGAAAATTGTAATGGAGCATAAAATTTTCCCTATACTCTCCATCTAAAGCATCTATGATCTGCTCATCCTGCCCTGTGCCTAACGTAGCAACTACAAGCGCCTGTGTTTCGCCTCTAGTAAATAAAGCCGATCCATGAGCTCTTGGCAATGTTCCTACTTCTGCTACAATTGGTCTAACTGTTGTAGTATCTCTTCCATCAATTCTCTTTTTTGTCTTTAAAATACTACCTCTAACTATTTCAGCTTCAATATTTTTCGTTAATGAAGATGCAAGTGTCATATTAGGGTTTTCTCCAAGAGATAAGATAATTTCATTTCTTATTTCAGATAACATTTTAGATCTTTTAGACTTATCCATTTCTTTATAAGCTTTTTCAAACTTCTTTTGATAAGGCTTTAAAATTTTTAAATACTCTTTTTGTTCTTTAGGTTCTTCAGCTAAGGGACGAGGTTCTTTAGCAGCAACTTCTGCTAAGTCTATTATTGCTTGTATTACTGCACCCATTTCTTTATGACCAAAATCAACAGCGCCTAACATTATTTCTTCTGACAATTCAGATGCTTCAGACTCTACCATTAATACTCCTTCTTTAGTCCCGGCAACAACTAAGTCTAAAGTAGCATTTTTCATTTGTTCTGTAGTAGGGTTTAGAATATACTTTTCTCCATCCCACCCAACTCTACATGCTCCGATAGGTCCCATAAATGGAAGCCCAGAGATTGTTAAAGCAGCCGAAGCTCCAATGAGTGATATAACATCAGGATCATTTTCCATATCATGAGCTAAAACAGTTGCAATTATTTGAGTTTCATTTTTATAACTTTTATGAAATAAAGGCCTTATTGGTCTATCAATTAATCTACAAACTAATGTTTCTTTTTCTGACGGCCTACCTTCTCTCTTAAAAAATCCTCCAGGTATTCTTCCTGCAGCAAAGGCTTTTTCTTGATAATTAACAGTTAAAGGAAAAAAATCTATTCCAGGTTTAGCCGATGACGCTCCAACAGCGGTACATAAAACTTTTGTTCCACCATATGTGATCATAACTGCTCCATCAGCTTGACGTGCAACTTTTCCAGTTTCTAAAGTTAATAAACGTCCACCCCATTTAATTTCTTTGCGATATACTTCAAACATAATTTTATCCTTTTACCTACTATATTAAATTCTTATTATATATTTTTAACATGACTTATTAATAAGAATAACATTGTTATATCTCTAATAACTTTCAATATTTTATTAAATTTTATCTTCTTAGTCCTAGTTTCTGAATGAGTGCTTGATAACGATCATCATTTTTATTTTTAATATATTGTAATAAATTTCTTCTTTGTCCAACCATACTTAGAAGACCACGACGTGATCCAAAATCTTTTTTATGAACTTTAAGATGCTCTGTTAAATTTTTAATTCTTTCTGATAAAATAGCAACCTGAACGTCTGCTGACCCAGAGTCTTGTCCACCTTTTCCAAAAGTTTTAATTATTTGAACTGTCTTTTCTTTTTCTATCGACATCGTCATTCCCTTCTTTTTAAAAATTAATTATGCGAACAGGCTTAACTATACCATCATAAATTGTTATAAAAGCTATTAGATCATCACCTTCAGTAGCATAAATTTTTTCAAATTTATGATAATTTGGATATTTTTTTAAAAAATAATCAATGCTTTCTAAAGAATTTAAGTCAAGCTTTTGACCTTGTTTTATTCGCCTCGCTTCATAACCATTTAAAACTAATGCCGGGATGTCGTCTAGCACAGCCTTAATTGGTAATATTTTATTAAAAACTGATGGACTATGTATTATTTCTTGAGAAAAATCTATAAAAATCGTATTTTTTTCTTCGAAATTACCTACAGATAACCTCCTAAGCTCTATTACATGCCCTTTTGTATTCAATTTTTCTGCTAAATCTTTCGCTAAAGATCTTACATATGTTCCTTTTCCACATTTAACAATAAATTCTGCCTTATCAATATTAATAATTCTTTTTAATAGTAATTCGTATATTTCTATATCTCTAAACTCATGATTTACTATAATATTTTTTCTAGCTAGCTTGTATGAACGTTGTCCATTAATTTTAATTGCTGAATATACAGGTGGTTTTTGCTTAATTTTTCCAATAAATCTTGGAATTATAGAATTAATTTGATTAATATTAGGTCTTACTTTTGATGTTTCTAAAACCAGTCCTTCTAAATCATCTGTTTCAGTTGTTTCTCCCCATTTAATTGTAAATGAATAAGTTTTTTTTTTATTTTGAATAAATGAAATAGCCTTTGTAGCTTCACCTATGGCTATTGGCAGTATACCTGACGCTAATGGGTCTAACGTGCCTCCATGGCCTACTTTTTTTATATTTAATATTTTTGAAATCTTAGTGACTGCGAATCTGGATGAAATTCCAACTGGTTTATCTAATACTATCCAACCATTAATTTTTTTTGTAATAATTAATCCCACAAATTCAATAACTTCTAATTATTATTATTTATTTTTTGAATTATGTTGTCAATTTTACTTGCATACTCAAATGTTGTATCAATTACAAAATTTAGCCTTGGAATTTGTCGCATTCTGATATCACTTGATATTAATTTTTGAATATACCCTTTTATCTTATTTAAACTTTCGAGAACTTCAGTCTTTTGCTCACCACCTAATGGCATGAAATAGACTTTAGCATTCTTGAGATCTGGACTTACATCTACTTCTGTTACAGTGATATTTTTACTTTCTAGAATAGGGTCATAGAAAGTTTCACGATGCAAGGCATTTGATATTAAATGTCTTAATTCTTCTCCAACTCTTAATTGTCGTTGAGAATGAGTTGTGCTGTCCTTTTGTTTTCTTTTTGTCTTAAAATTAAATTTGTTTTCCATATCTCATCTAACCTACCTTTTTATCAATAGAATCCAAACTTCTTGCAACCTCTTTAACTTCAAAGCATTCCATTATATCACCATCTTGAATGTCATTATAATTTTCAAAACCCATTCCACATTCAATACCTTGTCTAACCTCTTTTACCTCATCTTTAAATCTTCTAAGTGTTTTTAACATACCTTGATGAATAACAGTATTATCTCTGAGCAGTCTAAAACTACATCCTCTTTTTACAATACCTTCTGTAACAAAACATCCTGCTATTTTGCCAATTTTAGAAACAGAAAACACCTTCCTAATTTCAGCATATCCAATAAATGTTTCTTGAAAATCTGGATCCAAAAGTCCAGTTAACGCTAACTTAGCATCTTCTATTAATTCATATATGATTGAATGATATCTTATCTCAACACCATCTCTTCTTGATAAATCTCTCGCTTTAGGAACAGCTCTTACATTAAAAGCAAAAACAAGAGCAGAAGACGCTGAAGCTAAAGATATATCAGATTCATTTATTGCCCCAACGGCTCCAGTTAAAAATTTTATTTTCACTAAAGAATTTCCAATTTTTTCTAATGCAACTTTTATAGCTTCTAATGAACCATGGACATCTGTTTTAATAACAACAGGTAATTCAGAGGCTTCACCAGCTTGAATATCGGCCAACATTTGCTCTACGGAACCTCTAGCAGATTGTGTTACCTCTTTTTCTTTAAATTTTCTTGCCCTATACTCAGCTATTTCTCTTGCTTTTCCTTCAGTTTCAACTACGTTTGCTAAATCACCTGCATTTGGCGTTCCAGACAAACCTAGAACTTCAACAGGGAAAGATGGTCCCGCACTCTTAATTCTTTCGCCACTATCATTTAACAGAGCTCTAACTTTCCCTGATTCGCTTCCTACTACAATTATATCACCAATATTTAAAGTTCCAGATTTTACTAGCAAAGTTATTACAGAACCTTTTCCTTTTTCTACTCTAGATTCAATAACAACACCTTCAGCATTAATTGTTGAATCACTTTTAAGTTCCATTAACTCAGCTTGAATCTCTAGAGCTTCTATTAAATCATTAAGACCTTCTTTGTTTTTTGCTGAAACATTTATACATTGAATGTCTCCTCCCATCTCTTCAGGCACAAGTTCATGTTGGAGCAATTCAGTGCGAACCTTATTTGGGTTTGCCTCAGGTTTATCACATTTATTAACAGCAACTATAATTGGACAAGCAGCTGCTTTAGCGTGTTTTATCGCCTCTATAGTTTGAGTTTTAATGCCATCATCTGCAGCGACAACTAATACTACAATATCAGTTACATTAGCTCCTCTTGCTCTCATTTCTGTAAATGCTTCATGTCCTGGAGTATCTATAAAAGATATTTTTGATCCCGATTTAGTGGTTATTTGATAAGCGCCTATGTGTTGTGTAATTCCACCAGCTTCTCCGTCAGCAACTTTTGTCTGCCTTAATGCGTCTAATAAAGAGGTTTTACCGTGATCAACATGTCCCATTATTGTCACAATAGGAGGTCTAACTTTTAAATTTTTAGAATCTTTTGCTAAACTAATCAGACTTAACTCTATATCGGATTCAGAAACTCTTTTAACCTTATGACCAAATTCAGTTGTTATTAACTCTGCTGTTTCTGTATCTATGACTTCATTTTCTTTAGCCATAATTCCATTTTTCATTAGCTCTTTCATGACATCAACTGTTCTCTCTGTCATCCTGTTTGCTAATTCTGAAACAGTTATTCTATCAGGAATAATAACTTCCCTAAATTGTTTAACGGCAGGAGTGTTATCAGCTTGCATCCTAGCTTTTTCTCTTCTTCGTTTAATAGAAGCAAGCGATCTAACCCTTACGTTGTCTGAATCTAAAGCTCGAGCAATCGTTAATTTTCCTTGTCTTTTTTCATTTAATCCACGTGTCCAAGATGGTTTTTTAGCAACTTCTTTAAAAACTTCTTTATCTTGTATATTACTAAAATTTCTTATTTTGGAGCTATTAGGGACAGTTTCATCATCAGATAATTTTTGCCTATCTTTTTCAGCTTGCAAAGTAGCTTCTTCAGCTATTTTAGCTTCAACTTGAGCTTTTTTTTGTTCAGCCTCAATTTTTTTTATTTCTAAAATTTCTGCTAATTCTAATTCCCTTCTTGCTAATAATTGATCTTCAGGAGCTAAGTTTGACGCAGCCACACGTGCTATTTCAGCATTAGCAGCCACACGTGCTTCCTCAGCTTTAGCATGTTCAAGTTTTTTTATTGCTAACATTTCTGCTTCTGCAGCTGTTTTAGCCAACCCCTCTTGTAAAATTTTACTTCTTGATTGTATTTCTTCTGCACTTAATCCAGAATTATTTTCTATATTTAGTTTTTCATTATTATTTTCTTTTAAAGTGGAAGTTGCTAGCGATCTTTTTGTCCGCTTAACTTCTACTTGAACTGTACTTCTACCAGAACGTGAATTTGTAGTAACTCCTCTAGCAGATTTAGAAGATGTAACAGAGTTATTTAAATTTAATTTACCGCCAAAAGAAAGACTTAATTTTTTTCTTTCTCCGCTACTTTTTTCTTCCATAATACCTATTTCCTTAGTTCATTTTTTTATTAAACTAATTATTCAGATTTTCATCTGAAAACCAATGTTCTCTTGCAGACATAATAACAGAACCCGCCACCTCTTCATTAGGAAAAACTTCTTTTCCAAGTATGTTATATAATTCTTCGCTATCTAATTCAGCAAGATCGTCAAGTGTTTTAATTTCATTTTCTGCTAGGACTAAAATATTTTGTTTACTTAACTTATCAAAATTATATAAATCATCACTGACTTTTAATTTCTTTAAAGAACTTTCAACACGCTCATTTTCTATTTTCATATAGCTTTTTGCTCTTTCACTTAGTTCAGAAGCAATGTCAATATCAAACCCTTCAATAACCTTCAACTCATCCAAAGACGCATCAGCTATATCTTCAATTGAAACAAAACCTTCTCCAACCATTAGATGAGCAATAACATCATCAATGTCTAATGCTTCTATAAATATTTTTGTTCTTATAGAAAACTCTTCCTGTCTACGTTCAGATTCTTCAGCTTCTGTTAAAATATCTACATACCAATTTGTTAATTGAGACGCTAATCTAACATTTTGCCCTCTTCTACCTATAGCTAGGGACAACTGGTCATCAGGAACAACTACTTCCATTCTTACTGCATCTTCATCCATTACAACTTTAGATGGAACAGCAGGAGCTAATGCATTAATTACAAAAGTTACTGGATCCTCAGACCATGGTATAATTTCAATTTTTTCTCCTTGCAACTCTCCGACTACTGCCTGAACTCTAGAACCTCTCATTCCAACACAAGCTCCAACAGGATCAATACTAGGGTCATTTGAAAAAGCTGTTATTTTAGCTCTACTTCCCGGCTCTCTGGCAACTCCCTTAATTTCAATAATTCCATCATAAATCTCAGGAACTTCTTGGGTAAATAAAGCAGCTAAAAATTCATTACAAGAACGTGATAAGAATATCTGCGGACCTCTAACTTCTTCCCTTACATCTATTATATAAGATCTAAGTCTATCTCCGGGCCTTAACTGTTCTCGAGGAATCATTTGATCTTTTTTAATTGTAGCTTCAGCTCTACCTAGATCTATAGTTATTGAATGACTTTCAACTCTTTTAATTGTTCCTATAACAATTTCACCAATTCTATCTTTATATTCTTGGAATTGTCTTTGTCTTTCTGCCTCTCGCACTTTTTGAGATATTACTTGCTTAGCTGTTTGTGCAGCTATACGACCAAAATCAATTTGAGGAAGCGTTTCTTTATAAAAATCACCTATACTCAAATTAAGCTTTCTTCTTTCAGATTCTTGGAAACTCATTTGTATTGCTTCATTATCTATCGCTTCGACCACTTCAGTATATTGAGCAATAACTATCGCGCCATTTTTTCTATCAATATTTGCACGAATATCTCTATCAATACCATATTTAGATCTTGCTGCCTTCTGAATAGCCTCTTCCATTGCTAAAATTACTTCTTCTTTCTCAATAGACTTTTCTCTAGAAACAGCTTCAGCAACTTGAATTAACTCTAATCTAGGTATGGATTTTAATTCCATTTTTTTCCCTCATATAATTTTTTGATTCTTTAATTGTGTATTCTTATTTTCAATAGCCCAATTTAAATCAATATTAGATTTATCAATTTCAGAAAAATTAATTTTCATTTCATTTTCTTCAGTTTCTAAAACTATTGAACCTTGTTTATCTAGGCCTTTTAAAAACCCCTTATGAGACTTTTTACCCAAATACGTTTCTTTTAAAGTAATTTTAACTTTAGTTTCCTTGAAATATTCATAATCATCTAATGAAGTCAATGGCCTTGCAAGCCCTCCGGATGACACTTCAAGAGTATATGCTGAAGTAATAGGATCTTCAACGTCTAAGAATGCTGATATCTGCCTACTAAGAAAAGTGCAATCTGCTATATCCATTCCCCTATCAGTAATTCTTTCAGCCATAATCTGCAATGTTTTTCTTCCATTTACACTTATTATTTTAACTCTTATTAGATGATAACCAAGATCCTGCAATCTTATTAATAAAATTTCTTTGATATTATCTTCAACCATAAAAATTGAACTGCCTTTAAAGTAAAAAAGTGAGCCATTTGACTCACTTCGATTTTATTATAATTTTTTTCTTTGAAAAAATCAATAACTTTGAAATTCAAATTAAATATTATTATAAACTTTAAATTTTTTTAAAAACAAACCAACTTGGAATATTTTCTTTTACATATGATTTCTGTTCATATTTAGTAGAAAAACAATCAGCAGGCCTATTTTTCCAGTCCATTATTGTATTTGCTTGCCACAAATAACCTTTATGACTTTGAAAGATTTCTAAAATCCAGCTCTTCATTAAGGAATGATCTGTTGCAAGAGTTATTCTTCCATTAGGAACTAAAATTTTGTATAAATTGTCAATAAATATCTCTTGAACTAACCTTCTATTTTTATGTTTAGATTTTGGCCAGGGGTCGGGAAATAATATTTTAATTTCAGAAACACTACTATAAGAAAATAAAGGAATAATTTTTCTGATATCATCAGGCCAAATTTTTATATTTTTAATATTATTTTTTAATAAAATTTTAATTAATCTTGCATTTGTATTTAAAAATGGATCTGCACCAATATAACATATATTAGGATTATTTATTGCTGAATTAACTAAATTATCTCCACTTCCAAAACCAATTTCAAGAATTATTTTTTTATGATCTATTCCAAATAAACTTTGTGAAGTAGAATTGTGTTTATTTTTGAAAAAATCCTCTAATTTTATAATATAAAAATTTTCTCCCTGCTTAAGAGCTATTTGGCTAGATTCCGATAACTTTCTACCTTTTCGTCTACCATAAAATCTTTGTTCTTTATTAACCGTAAGGTTATTCAACTAAATGCCCGCCTCTTTTCTAATAGCAGGAACTAAATCTAGTTTTTCCCATGTAAATGAACCATTCAAAATTTCATTAGGACTTCTACCAAAGTGCCCATACGCAGATGAAGGAACATATATAGGAGCATTTAAATTTAAATGCTCTCTAATTCCTCTTGGAGACATATCAATTAAATTTGATAGAATTTTTTCAATTAATGAATCTTCAATTATGCCAGTGTCATCAGTGTTTACATAAAATGATAATGGTTTAGTTATGCCTATTCCATAAGCAACTTGAATAATGCATTTGGATGCTAATCCTGCCGCAACAACATTTTTAGCTAAATATCGAGTTAAATACGCCGCAGATCTATCAACTTTAGTAGGATCTTTTCCTGAAAAAGCTCCTCCTCCATGAGGAGCAGCTCCACCATAAGTATCAACTATTATTTTTCTTCCCGTTAAACCAGTATCTCCATCTGGTCCGCCTATTTCAAATATACCTGTAGGGTTGACATAAAATTCCTCCTCAGGACACATCCAACCTTTAGGTAATACATCAGTTACTACATTTCTAACTAAATCTTTTATTTTATCTTGATCACAATCTTTAACATGTTGTGTAGACACGACTATTGAGCTAGTTCCTATAGGTCTGCCATCCTGATATTTTAAAGTTATTTGAGATTTACTATCAGGAAGTAAAATGCTATTTTTATCGCTATGCCTTAAGTTAGCCATTTCCTTTAAAATTTTATGTGAATAAAATATTGGTGCTGGCATTAGCGCCTCTGTCTCATCACATGCATATCCAAACATTAGACCTTGATCGCCTGCGCCTTCATCTTTATTTCCGGATTGATCAACACCTACAGCAATATCTTCAGATTGCTGATGTAAATGACATTCAAAATGCATTTTTTCCCAATGAAATCCATCTTGTTCATATCCAATATCTTTTACAGCTTTTCTAACATGAGCTTCTATTTCATCATTATTTATAACCACTCCCTCGGGAAGTCTATACTCCCCAGCAAGAACAGTTCTATTTGTTGTAACTAAGGTTTCACAAGCTACCCTAGCCTGAGGGTGTTTACTTAGCATTAAATCAACAATAGTATCTGAAATTCTGTCACATATTTTGTCAGGATGACCTTCTGAAACTGATTCAGAAGTAAATAAATGATTTGTCATTAAATAAACTTTCTATAACAATTGAATTTTTTATTAATTAATAAATTTATAAACAAAATATAAAAAATAGAAATAAAAAATATCCAATCTCCAAAAGTTTTATATAGAGTACTTTTCAAATTTTCAACTAAATGTGAAGTTTTTGTATCTTCTTTGTTTAATTTAATTTTTATAATTTCATTGCCATATGGAGAAATCAATGCAGAAATTCCAGTATTTGCAACTCTAACCAATGGCATACCCAACTCAACAGCTCTAATTTTTGCTAAAGCAAAATGTTGATATGGCCCTATTGTACTCCCAAACCAAGCATCGTTTGTAATATTAATTATAAGTCTAGTTTTATTTGATACTCTTTTTCTAACTTCACGTGAAAACAAAACCTCATAACAAATTAATGGTAAAACATGCCCTAAATTTGGCAAAGTCATCACCTCATTATTTTTTCCACTTGAAAAATCTGCCTTACTTATAAATTGTGCAATTTTTTTAAAAAGTAATCTGAAAGGAATATATTCCCCAAATGGTACTAAATGAACTTTATTATAAATATATTCTATATTTCCTAATGAATTAATAGAAGCCATTGAATTAAATAAATTTTGATCTTTGATATTTAATAAACCAGTAACTAATGAAGTTTTATTATCTAAGCCAGCTTCTTTTATCGTATTAGTCAACAAACTTAAGTCCCTTGGTATCAAGCCCTCAAAAGCAGTTTCAGGCCATATTATAATACGAAATTTATTCTTATATTTTTTTGAATTAAATTTTGATAATTGTGTAAGTTTTTTTAGATGATTATCTCTCTTCTCTGCATTCCATTTATCTTTTTGTTTTATATTTGGCTGTACAATTGTAATTAATTGTTTGTCATTTATTATTAATTTTTCTCTATGGTGATATCTAGAAAAAGCAGAGTAAAAAATTATAATTATAGGCAGAAACAATATCAAAAATATTAAATATTTATTATCCCAATTACAATACACAATTATAGGCGCCAAACTCACAATTAAAACTATTAAGTTTCCTGTAAAACTTCCTACAAATGAAAAAATTTGAATCGTATATTCATTTGAAGATAATATTATAGATGGCATTAACCAAGGAAAACCAGTAAAAATATTTGCTCTAATATACTCTGCTATAGATAGGGTAATAATTGTTATAAAAATTGAATGCCCTATTCTATTTCCTATATATCTAGAAAACCAAAAAGCTAAAGCCCAAAATAACGCCATTAAACATGGGAGTACAATGATAGCTAGTGGCATTAAAAAGACATGATAAGTATTAGAAACCAAAAAAGCCGAACCAATCCAATACAATCCAAATAGAAACCAACCAAATCCTAAAATCCACCCAGTAAAAAATATTTTTTTTAAGGATTTAATTTTATGAACTATGTAAACGCCTAATCCTAAAATAAAAATTAATGGAGAGATTGAAAAAGGTGTAATAGAAAGTGTTGCTAACCCTCCAATAAAAAAGAGTGTGGAGCAAAGAAAAAAATTATTATTATAAAGTTTTTCCATAAATATAACTAAAGTTTTTTTTGATGAATATTAGATATATCACTTAAACCTCTAATTCTAACTAGTACAATTCTTCTTGGATCTGCATCCAAAATTTCAAATTCAAGACCAGAAGATGAATGCCTAACAACTTCTCCTATTACCGGTACCCTGCCTATTATATTTATAATAAAGCCACCAAGAGTATCAATTTCTTCGTTTAAGTCTTCATCTGTTAAAGAAGTTAAAAAATCTTCTATTAACTCTATCGTAATTCTTGCCTCTACAATTACAGATCCATCCGGCATTTTATCAAGTCTGCATTCAGTCAGAGAATCATGTTCATCTTCAATTTCACCAACCAGTTCTTCAACTAAATCTTCAATAGTTACAAGGCCATCAATTCCTCCATATTCATCAACCACAAGAGCTAGATGACGTCTTTTAATTCTCATCTCATGTAACAAATCTAATAAACTAATTGAAGGTGAAACAAATATTGGTTCTTTTAACAATGATTGTATGTTCTTTTTTTCTTTTAAATATAAATTTGCTAACACATCCTTGATATGGATAATGCCTACAATATCATCTAAACTTTCTCCTCTAACGGGAACTCTACTATGATTAGCAACTATTAACTGCCTTACAATTTCATTAAAATTATCTGACATAGCGACTGATATTATATTAATTCTGGGTACCATTACATCAGATGCTGTTATGCCTTTTAAGCCTGCTAAATTTTTTAATAACTCATTCTCATGACTTAGATTATTTCCTTTTGAATCGTCCGCATTAATTCTTCGAGCAACAAACCGTTCTAATTCTTTATCTATTTCATCTTTTTTTTGTATTTCTTTTTTAAAAAAGAAATTAGATATTGCTAAATTGACTAAAGATTTTTTTTTCACTTTTATTCCTATTGTTTATTTAAGTATTATCTAAATAAGGATCAGATATATTTAGATTTTTTAAAATTTTTACTTCTAATGCTTCCATAATTTTTGCTTCATAACTATTTTTGTGATCATAACCTAACAAATGTAAAACACCGTGAATAAACAAATGAATCAAGTGATCTATTGGTTTTTTTTTTTCAGAGTTTGCTTCTTTAATTAAAGTATCAGAAGATATAACTATATCCCCTAAAAAATTGTCATCATTATTATTTAAAAAGTTATCAGCATTTATATTTCGCGCTGCATGAAAAGATAATATATTTGTTGGAAAGTTAATTTTTTTAAATTTTTTATTTAATTGAGTTATTTTTTTATCTCCGGCAAATAATATAGAAATAGAAAATTTTTTTAAGATATTTTCATTGTTAGTATTATCAATGATTTGATTTATAATTAACGTGAGTTTTTGTTCAAAAAATTCATTAATTATATTTTCCCACCATAAATTCTCTATTATAGCTTCTATAAAATAACTTTCTGTATCCCAAACTTTATATTTTTTATTTATTCGTGACATTTCAATATATTTTTTAAAAAATTAATTTTTACCTTGTTTATCATAGGCCTTTATAATTTCAGCAACGATTGGATGCCTTATAATATCTTCCACTCCTAATTCTATAATTTTTATAGCTTTAATATTATTAAGAATCTCTTGAGCTTGCTTTAGTCCCGACTTTTGTCCAACAGGTAAATCAACTTGACTTAGATCTCCATTTATTACCATTCGAGACCCCTCACCAATTCTTGTTAAAACCATCTTCATTTGTGTAGATGTGGTATTTTGAGCTTCATCAACAATTACGAAAGAATTTGTAAATGTTCTTCCTCTCATAAAAGCTAATGGAGCAATTTCTATTTCACCAGATTGAATTTTTTTTTCAACTCTATCTGCAGGCATCATTTCATATAATGCATCATATATTGGTCTTAAATATGGATCTATTTTTTCTTTCATATCTCCAGGTAAAAAACCCAACCTTTCTCCAGCTTCTACCGCAGGTCTTGTTAAAATTATTTTTTCTACGAAACCTTTTTTTAACATCTCAATTCCTTTGGCAACAGCTAAATATGATTTTCCTGTGCCAGCAGGACCAAGACCAAAAACTAATTCAAAATTTTTTAAAGCTTCAAAATAAGTTTTCTGACCTATACTTTTGGGAACAATTGTTTTTTTCCAAGTTTCAATTTGCAAAGAAATATATTCATTTTTTGTATTAGTTGTTAATTTTTTTGTGTTGTTATTTTGAAGCATTCTAAATTCATCTTCAAATTTAGAAAATTCACATGCAATATTACTACCTTTTTGATTAGATAAATTATTATATATATTTGTTAAAATAATTTTTGCTAAGTTTATTTTCTTTATATTTCCAAAAATATTAAATTGATTACCAAATGAACTGATTCGTACTTCTATTAATTTTTCTAATTTAGATAAATTAATACTTTGGTTTCCTATAATAAGAGCTATTAGGGAATTGTTTGGAAAATCAATAGTAATTTCTTCTTTATGTTCTTTCAAATTCAATATTTTGTTTACTTTCAAATATTTTATAACTTAAATTTATACTATAGAACCGCTAATACTATTTTGGAATGCTTCAGAAACTTTTACATTAATAATAGAGCCTATCAAATTTTCTTTTTCATGGTTAAAATAAACAGATTGATTTTGAGGAGATCTGCCTAAATATTGATTTACTTTTTTTCCATTTTTTAAAATCAAAACCTTTATTACAGAATTTATAGATTTTTTATTAAATTCAAATTGTTGTTCTCTTAATATATTTTGCACCTCTTGTAACCTTGAGCTTTTAATTTGTTCATCAACCTGATTAAAAAATACTGCTGCAGGTGTCCCTGGTCGAACAGAGTATTTAAAGGAATAGGCTTGAGAAAATTTAACCTCTTTAATTATCTTAATTGTGGCATCATGATCTTTATCTGTTTCTCCAGGAAAACCTATTATAAAATCTCCTGATATTGCAATATTGGGAATATAATTCCTAACTTTTTCTATAATCTTCAAATAATCATCTACTTTATGCTTTCTATTCATCAGCTTAAGGATATTATCTGAACCAGATTGCAAAGGTAAATGAAGATAAGGCATTAATTTTTCAATATCTCTATGAGCCTCTATTAACTCTAGATCCATATCCAAAGGATGAGATGTTGTATATCTTATAAATTGAAGTTCGTTAATCTTGGCCAGCTCTTTAATTAAACTTCCTAAACGCCAAACTTTACCGTCTTTGCCTTTAGAGCTCCAAGCATTAACATTTTGCCCCAATAAAGTTATCTCTTTTACACCAGCATCAATTAATTTTTTAGCCTCATCAATTATAGAGTATATAGATCTAGAATACTCCGACCCTCTAGTATACGGAACAACGCAAAATGAACAAAACTTGTCACACCCTTCCTGAATAGTTAAAAAGGCAGACGGACCTCTTTGTGTAATTTTTGACTTTAATTGATCAAATTTTGGAATAACTGGAAAATCAATGCTAATTAATTTATTTTTTTCAATAGGGTCAACTTTAGAAATTAATTCCGGCAAATTTTGATAAGATTGAGGTCCAACAACTATATCTACCCATGGAGAGCGCTTCATAATTTGATCACCTTCAGCTTGAGCGACACATCCAGCAACTGCTATAATAGTTTTTTTTCCTGTTTTTTCTTTTCTTAAATTTGCTTGATCTCTAATTCGACCTAGTTCTGAATAAGTCTTTTCTACAGCTTTTTCACGTATATGACATGTATTAAGTACTATAATATCTGCATCATCACCATCATTATGTAATTCATAACCTAATGGTTTTAATAAATCGACCATCTTTTCAGAATCATAGAAATTCATCTGACAGCCATGAGTTTTGATATAGAGCTTTTTCATATAATTAACACTTTACAATAATGAATTCTTTAGTGCCATATATTTTATTTATCCTGCAAGCTTTTTTCTTGATAAAGATAAAGAATAAGCTCTATGTATTTTTTGCTCTATGTATTTGCTCAAATCTTTTCTATTAGTAAAGTCTTTTGAATTAACTGGTTCTAAGTATATGATTTTGGCTCGTATTGACTTTAGACTTTTTAATATTAATAGATGTGGCTT
>Ga0115005_10000213_pt1 | contig 43779 bp, 32 predicted proteins | sample ArcOceMetagenome_FD_87163 | JGI IMG/M metagenome (GOLD analysis project Ga0115005, IMG submission 87163) | Marine eukaryotic phytoplankton communities from Arctic Ocean - Arctic Ocean - Greenland ARC118M Metagenome | ecosystem: Environmental > Aquatic > Marine > Oceanic | place: Arctic Ocean... | reverse complement strand
TGCTTGGCTTTATCATATTCAAGTGGCGCCTTGCTGACAGGGCAAACCAATATACTGAGAAGCTTTTTATCCACGATAAAATCGTCCATTTGAAAACCGCGTTAGTTTACGCAAAATGACGCCTAACTGCCATTATCTGCGGTAAATAACCTATAGGCAGGAACAGGAGAATAGCCAGGAATGGCGCGGACTATTTACTAAGGCAATTTAATCGGATTATTTCACCAGATTATTGCGCGGGAAAGGATTCTAAAACCAGCGCCGGATCTACGCGCTGATTGAGCCAGTTCATTCGCCAGTCGAGATGCGCGCCAGTGGCTCGCCCAGTAGACCCAACTCGCGCTATAGCCTCTCCCCGCTGTACCCTATAACCTTCTTCCACCAGTATCTCGCTGAGATGTAAAAAGCTTGAGGAGAGACCATGACCATGGTCAATAATTAATGTGCCGCCGGAATAGAACAGATCGACATGCGTCATACGCACAATCCCAGCAGCTGGCGCTTTAACAATAGTGCCAGTGGGTGCGGCGTAATCGAGGCCGTAGTGAGGACTTTTAGGGACGCCATTATAGAATCGTTGACTGCCGTAGACTCCAGTTATGGGGCCCTCTAAGGGTTTAATAAAGCCAGACAAGAAATCGGTTTTGTTACTCACTAGGCGGCGCGCTTGAACTACAAGAGCAGAGTCAGATCGAATACGCTGCAATTGCCCAGCCGGAGGTTCAACAGTGCGCTGAGGCACTCCCTCCACTTTCTGAACATTGTAATCGCGCGCTGCAACCTCAAACTCTGCCTCAGTCTCGACACCGGTTAGATCGGTCACCACAAAGGTAGAGATAGCCGGCGCATTGCGACCCAGACCAAACAGAAACTGGCCCTCAGCAGTGGTTTTGATTATCTCGCCCTGATGGCTCAGCGTTGTGCCAGGTTGAACCTGCCCCAACATCAAGCCACCCTGCTGCCAGCTGCCGCGCCACTTAATCAATGGCTCTGTAATACGCGGCTCGGCAATAAGTGGCTCGTTAGTAAATGGCTCGGCATTTGCACAAGACGCACAGGTCAACATTAAGCTGAACAATAAAACAGCAAGCTGGGGGTAAGATTGACGTTGCATTTAAAGGGCCCTAGACAAATACACCAGAACCGGCGGTATTGTCAGTTAATCGATGTCTTTTTCCAGCACTGGCTCTTCAAGCGCGACGAAGGGCTCAATACTGGCGATACGACAACTATAGCCGGAACCACCCAGTACCGAAAGTCGATCGAACCTAGCACAGAGTCTGCTGCCACTTCGGTAACTCACATAACCTGAACGCTTAATGCCCGGACACTCTGTCTGCAAACGCAAAATTGCAGTTTTTTTGCCGAACATAGTCACCAGCGCGGTTTGATCATCAACAAATTTGATGCGTTTAATTCGATTTGCAGACAGACAACCATTACGCACTTTCCAACCGGCAGCACTGGCCTTTTCATCGATTGACGAAAGCTGATCAGTCAATGATTCTTTCTTAATAGCAGAGATAGAAGCCTCTTCGGCTTCCGTGGCGAAACTGGCAGAGCTCATCAGAACTAAGCTAGACAGCAAAACCACTAAGGATAAAGGGTATTTTACTAATTTCATCTTGACCTCCATGGCGAGATAAACAAAGGACCACTTAATAAAATAGCATTGACGTCCTATCTATAGAGGCACTACAGTCCTCTTATCAACTAAAATAATAATACATATTTATATATGACTCAAAAAAGCCGCTTTACCCCACCTTCGATGTTAAAAAACCCTCATATACAGAGTATTTTAAACAGCCTAGGGCCACGAAAAATTCGCGCTAAGCGACTGGCTAAAAAATTAGACAGCGAAATTTTAACGCTTACTGCAAAGGATGGGACGCGCTTACTGGCTGAGTACGATCGCAGTAAAACACCGAACCATAGCTTGATCGTATTACTGCATGGTTGGGAAGGTTCCAGCCAATCTGCATATCAGGTTACCACCGCAAACTATCTTTTAAAGCAGGGCTTTGATGTACTGCGACTCAATCTACGCGACCACGGCGACAGTCATCATCTCAACTTTGAGTTATTTAACTCAACCATGACCAATGAAGTGGCGGAAGCAATCGCCTGTTTCTTTGAAACCCATGCCTATGAAAAGCGTTTTCTAGCAGGATTCTCATTGGGAGGAAACTTTACACTGCGCATTGCCGCCGATCATGGCAGTAACTTAAGCCTAGCAGCTGCTGCGGCCATTTGCCCTCCCGTGGATCCCACCAACGCTATGACAGCACTGGATAACACCTTGTTTATCTATGAACGCTATTTCTTTTACCGCTGGTCCAAGTCCCTACGCAAAAAAATTGCTCACTTCCCAGAACATGGTTTCGAGCATGTTTTAAACAGTGCTCGCACCATTGAGGATATGAATAGTTTCTTTATTGATAAACATACGCCTTTCGACGATGCCAAGAGTTATTTCGAAGCTTATTCTCTTATCGGCGACCGGCTAGAGGCGCTTGCTATACCGGCTTATCTGATTGCCTCAGAGGATGACCCGATTATTCCGGCGGAGGATTTGAAACGGATTAACTGCCCAGAAAAGCTCAGTATTGAGTTGCAGGAGTATGGCGGACACTGTGGCTTTATTAAAAATCTATCGGCCCACAGCTGGGTGGAGAATCGTCTTGTGGACTTGTTTCGCGGCTACCTCTAATGATGAGGTAGGGGGATCGCTTTGCTGATCGCCGCTAATCAAAAAAATCGGGATCGTCCACTTGGTCATCTAAACAGCCAGCGAGAGCATATTTAATTTGATCATAGCTAAAGCCGCGGTATTGTAAGAAGCGCATACGCTTAGCTGTCTCCCGTTGGTCCGCCGCCTGCCGTTGACCAAACTTACGCTGGGCAACCTCTCGAGCCAGAGTCATCCAATTCACATCTGCACCGTCCAATGTCTGTCCCACCAATTCATCAGCAATACCCTTTTGACGAATATCCTGACGAATACGGGTTAGACCGTGACCGCGCAATATTCGCGAGCGCACAAAAGCTTCGGCAAAGCGTACATCGCACTGCAAGCCTTCATCCGCCAGACACTGCAATACCTCATCAATGGCGCTGTGCTCATCAAATCGTTTATTCAGCTTAGTCGCCAGTTCAGCTCGCGAGTAATCGCGACCGGTGAGCAGACCCATAGCGTAATTGCGCATCTTAGCCGGAGTGATATCTGCAGGAGCATCTAACATAGCAGTGTATTTACCCTTCTATTTCCAAGTTACGAATGTACAAAAAGCGCCGACTGGCGCTTTTTGCATGATCATAATAAACCCTGTTTCAGAGCCGGATTAATTGAGAATTACTCCTCAGTTGCCTTGCCTGCTGATTTCTTATCTGCAACTGGCGCTGGACCACCCATTTCTTTCTCACGGATTATGGCTTCAATTTCAGCCGCAATCTCAGGGTTTTCAGTGAGGTAAATACCCACATTAGCTTTACCTTGACCAATCTTATTACCCTTATAGGCATACCAGGCACCAGACTTATCGATCAGGCCATTTTTAACACCCAGATCGACCAGCTCGCCGTTGCGGTTAATGCCGCGGCCATAGAGAATCTGAAATTCAGTCTGCTTGAACGGCGGTGCCACTTTGTTTTTAACCACTTTAACCCGGGTTTCATTGCCGACAATCTCGTCGCCATCTTTCACCGCACCAATGCGACGAATATCCAAGCGCACCGAGGAGTAAAACTTCAGTGCGTTGCCGCCAGTAGTGGTCTCTGGGTTACCAAACATCACGCCAATCTTCATTCTGATCTGGTTAATAAAGATAACCAGGCAGTTAGCATTTTTAATATTACCGGTCAGTTTACGCAGCGCCTGAGACATCAGTCGCGCTTGCAGACCAACGTGGTGATCACCCATATCGCCTTCGATTTCAGCTCGCGGGGTCAGTGCCGCAACAGAGTCAATGACCAGTACATCACAGGCGCCAGAGCGGACTAACATGTCGGTGACTTCGAGAGCTTGCTCGCCGGTATCCGGCTGGGAAACGATCAGATCGTCAACTTTAACACCCAGCTTCTCTGCGTACTCGGGATCCAATGCGTGCTCTGCGTCAATAAAGGCACAGGTTCCACCGGCCTTTTGCGCTTCAGCGATAACCTGCAAAGTCAGTGTGGTTTTACCCGAGGACTCAGGGCCATAGATCTCAACAATACGCCCTTTTGGCAGGCCACCAATGCCAAGCGCAATATCCAGTCCCAAAGAACCAGTAGAAATAGCAGGAATTGCCTGACGGGTGCCCTCACCCATACGCATTACAGTTCCTTTACCAAACTGGCGTTCGATTTGCCCCAGTGCGGCTTCTAATGCTTTTGACTTGTTCGCGTCCATTGTTGTGACCTCGAGATAGATTCAATTAGAGTAAGTTGGCAGAAATAAAATAGACCATCAACTGTATGGTTATACAGTATTACATCCAGTAACCTGATGCAACAGTTCTTGCAGAGAAATTTTGATAGCCTGTTCACGAACCGCTGTGCGATCCCCAGCCAGCAGATGTTTTTTGGCGCTGACACCAGCTGGACTCTGCCAGGCAAACCAGACAGTGCCTACTGGCTTATCCTCAGTACCGCCCCCGGGGCCAGCGATACCGCTAATGGCAACAGCATAATCCGCATCGGCCGCTGACGCTGCGCCGGCGACCATAGATCGCACCACAGCTTCGCTCACCGCACCCTGACTGGACAACATTTCCTGAGGAACCCCAAGCAACCTGTGTTTGGCGCTATTGGCGTAGGTAACAAAACCGCAATCAAACCATTTCGAACTGCCGGCGACAGCAGTGATTGCATGGGCGACGCCGCCACCGGTACAGGACTCGGCGGCAGTGACCTTGGCGTCAGACTGAGAGAGCGCATGACCGAGTTTTTCGGCTAGAGAATTTATCGATGGGTTCATGGGGTAAGTGTATCTCGCTTTGATTTGCTCAGATAGCTATTTTGGTTTCATTAAGGCGCATTGCTACGCGCAATAATAGAGGAAACAAACTTACAGACAGTCTTGTCGGGACTGCATAAATTGCTGCTCAGGGACTATACTGTTGCGGGGCTGTTGCTAGATCAGCATTTACAGATCAGCGTTCGTGACAACAGACTATTTAATATCGACTTTCCGACTTTAAGCAAGGACACAACATTGGCCCAGCAAGAACAGTACACCCCAATGATGCAGCAGTTTATGCGTATCAAGGCAGACCACCCCAATGACATTCTGTTCTACCGCATGGGTGACTTCTATGAGCTGTTTTTTGACGATGCCAAGCGTGCCAGTGAGATTTTAGATATCACCCTCACCGCCAGAGGCAAAGCCAACGGCAACCCAATTCCCATGTGTGGCGTGCCCTACCATGCCGCCGAAGGCTATCTGGCCAAGCTGGTCAAACAGGGGCACTCAGTTGCTATCTGCGAACAGGTCGGCGACCCAGAGACCAGCAAGGGCCCAGTGGAACGTCAGGTTATGCGGGTTTTGACCCCGGGCACCATCAGCGACGAAGCACTGCTGGACGCGCGACGGGACAATCTCCTAGTGGCCATCAGCAGCCATGATCAGACCACTGGCCTCGCCTCTCTAGACATGAGTAGCGGCCGCTTTCAACTGCTCGAACTGAGCACTGAAGAAGAGCTAGTCAGTGAACTGCAGCGCCTAAACCCCGTTGAAGTACTGCTCTCCGAAAGCCTGCCAGAATATGAATTTCTAGCGGGCCGCAAAGGCACTAAACGCCGCCCGATATGGGAGTTCGACATTGACAGCGCGCTGAGACTGTTAAACAAACAGTTTGGCACCCGCGACTTGAGCGGCTTTGGCTGCGACCATCTGCCGGTCGCGATCAGCGCCGCTGGCTGTCTATTACAGTATGCCAAAGACACCCAGCGCGGCGACCTGCCCCATATTCGCAGCATCATTGCCGAGAACAATACCGAAAGTGTATCTCTGGACGCCTCCAGCCGCCGCAATCTCGAACTCGACACCAATATGACTGGCGGCTCTGAAAACACGCTATTTGAAGTACTAGACACCAGCGCCACCACCATGGCCAGTCGTCTATTGCGCCGCTGGCTCAATCGCCCATTGCAACATCTGCCAACTCTGCAGGCCCGCCAGCAGAGTATCGCCGCTCTGCACAACAACTATCTCTATGAAGTGCTCCACGGACATCTCAAGCAGATCGGCGATATGGAGCGTATCCTCACCAGAGTCGCCCTGCGCTCAGCGCGACCGCGCGATCTCACCCGCCTGCACCAATCCCTGGCCGTGTTGCCACAGCTAGCCACCGCCCTGGCAAATCCATCCACTGCTCATCTGGGCGACCTGGCCGCTGCAGCCGAACCTCTGCCGGAATTGGTCCATCTGCTCGGCAGCGCGGTGAAAGAAAACCCACCTGTGGTGATCCGAGAAGGCGGCGTGATCGCCGACGGCTATGACAGCCAGCTCGACGAACTGCGCGCACTCAACACCAATGCTGGCGAGTTTTTACTCGAACTAGAAGAGCGGGAAAAAGCCCGCAGCGGCATCAGTACTTTAAAAGTCGGTTACAACCGAGTTCATGGTTACTATATCGAAATCTCCCGGGGCCAGAGCGACAACGCTCCAGTGGACTATATTCGCCGACAGACCCTAAAGAATGCTGAACGCTTTATCACCCCAGAGCTGAAAGAATTTGAAGACAAAGCCTTAAGCGCAAAAAGCCGCTCACTGGCCCGAGAAAAATTTCTCTACGAGCAATTGCTCGAGCAACTTAATGAGAGCCTCGCCGAACTGCAAAACTGCGCCGCCGCCATCTCCGAAATTGATGTGCTGGCAACCCTTGCCGAACGCGCCCACAGTCTCAACTTTTGCCAGCCCAACCTCTCCCTAGAATCGGGCATCTCGATTCAGGGCGGCAGACATCCCGTAGTGGAAAAAGTCTCCAACGATCCCTTTGTTGCTAACGACTTAGAGATGCATAACGAGCGCAAGATGCTCGTTATTACCGGCCCTAACATGGGCGGTAAATCCACCTATATGCGCCAGGCTGCCCTGATAGTTCTGCTCGCTCAAATTGGCAGCTTTGTTCCCGCCGCCTCGGCAACCATCGGCCTAGTAGACCGCATCTTTACCCGTATCGGCTCTTCCGATGATCTCGCCGGTGGTCGCTCAACCTTTATGGTCGAGATGACCGAAACCGCCAATATTCTGCACAACGCCAGCGACCGCAGCCTAGTGCTGATGGACGAGGTAGGCCGGGGTACAAGCACCTTCGACGGACTCTCATTGGCCTGGGCCTGCGCCTATCATCTGGCCGAAAAAGTCCGCGCCTTTACGCTTTTCGCGACCCATTATTTTGAGCTGACATCCTTGCCAGAAAAAGTCTCAGGGGCCTGCAATATTCACCTCGGCGCCACCGAGTACAACGAGAATATAGTCTTCTTGCACAGCATTGAAGAAGGCCCAGCGAACAAAAGCTACGGCATCCAAGTCGCCAAACTCGCCGGCCTGCCAGAGGAAGTGATCAGTCTCGCGCGTCAAGAGCTGGCTCTACTAGAAGCTGGCAGTCACGCAATCATAACCCCAGCAGCCCAGCCCGACTCAGGACAGGTCCTACCGGCCCGCTCAGAGCCGAGCCAGAGCGAACTCTTCTTGCCCTCGATTAACCCACAGTTGCACAGGCGCCTCGAGCAACTCAAGCCCGACGACCTCTCACCACGAGACGCATTAGAGCTACTCTACGAACTAAAAAAACTACTCTAATCCAAAAAGGTATAAGTCGGCGCCAAAAAAGCGCCGACGGCCATTCACAGGGCTGAAGTAGCTGTTATAATGCCGCCCAAATCGGCCCACCAATATTTATATGAGAGCGAGACCATGACCTTTATCGTCGGCGACAACTGCATCAAGTGCAAACACACAGACTGTGTAGAGGTTTGTCCTGTAGACTGTTTCTACGAAGGCCCTAACTTTCTGGTGATCCACCCAGACGAGTGCATCGATTGCGCCCTCTGTGAGCCGGAGTGTCCCGTAGGCGCAATCTTTGCAGAAGACGAGATCCCCGAAGGACAGGAAGTATTCCTCGAGATCAACGCCGAACTCGCCGAAGTATGGCCCAACATTACCGAACAGAAAGACGCCCCCGCCGATGCAGCAGCATGGGACGGTGTAGAGAATAAGATCCAATATTTAGAACGCTAATTGCTGCTGTAAATAGCTAATAGATAGAACGTAATCTAAAGATAGTAAAAGAAAAGTAGTTCGCGTAATTACGCACCCGTAGCTCAGCTGGATAGAGTAGGTGGCTTCGAACCACTTGGTCGGGGGTTCGAATCCCTCCGGGTGCACCAATAACAAACCCTCAGCCTCCGGCTGGGGGTTTTTTATTGGCTCACCCAGAGTATTGGTTCAAACCCCTGTTCGACAAAACGCAAAGCGTTTTGGACGCCGAAGGCGGTACTCCGAGTGCACCATTTTTAAACTTCAAAAATTCTACAACCCTTGTAAGCTTAAGACTAAAGTGATTGGACGTCTCTGTGCTGCAGGGACGTCCTCTAGCCACTTTAGACTTTAACCCTTGGCAACTTTTTGTTTAAGCATCTCTATGTCTTTTTGGAGTTGCTTAATCAATGCCTGTTGTTCTTGAATAGCCTTAGTCAGCACAGGGATTAGCGTTGTGTAGGTCACTCCTAATGTCTCACCTTTTTCTAGGTCGCCCTCAATACCCGTAACAGCTTCTGGAACAATCGGCTTTAAGTCTTGGGCAATAAAGCCAACTTGAGAAAGATCGTTTGATTTCAATTGATAATCAACCGGCACTAAATCCAATATCGTTTTTAAGCCATATTTGGTGTTTGTAATGTCTTTCTTTAATCTTCTATCTGATACATTAGAGAAAGCTACTTCCCCCTCAATTACCGTAACAGATGTACTTCCAAGTCTTATTTTATTGCTTGCATTAACTGTCGCCCAGCTTCCAATCGCCGTTGCATTAAATAAATTATTTGAAGCTACGTCAGCTAAGTAACCAATGGCCGTATTTTCACCACCTGTGGTGTTGGCCTGTAAAGAGTGCACACCGAAGGCGGTGTTGTTAATACCTGTGGTATTCCGTAAGAGGCTGCTTACACCCGAGGCCGTGTTCGACCAACCTTCGGTGTTAAGCTGCATAGCGTACGCACCCGAGGCGGTGTTGCTCCTACCTGTGGTGTTGTTCGTTAAAGCGGTGTCACCCACGGCAATGTTGTGCCGACCTGAAGTGTTACGATTTAGAGCATTAAAACCAACCGCAACGTTACTATAACCTCCGTCGTTGGTATAAAGAGCATCCCAACCAACCGCAACATTTTTATCTCCAGTGGTAATTTGCCTTAAAGCATTCGCTCCAATCGCAATATTGTAATTTGCGGTATCAGTCGTAGCACTAGGATCACTTCCGATGTACAAAGAGTTATCCTCTACCAGTGCATCGCTTAGCTCTGTGACACTGCCGCTAACGCCTGATGCGCCGTCTGAACCATCAGCGCCTGCTGCACCGGCTATACCAGTGGCACCTACTGCGCCATCTGAACCTGCTACACCTGTTGAACCTACTGCACCGTCTGAACCATCAGCACCGTCTGAACCATCAGCGCCGTCCTCACCATCAGCACCTGCTGCGCCTGATGCGCCTGATGTAGCCGCGACCCAAGAAAGTATGCCGCTGCCATCTGTTGATAGCACTTGATTTGCCGCGCCATCGGTATTCGGGATAGTAATGTCCCCGACAGTGATGGTTCCGCTCGTTGTTATATTGGTAACGTCCGTATTGCCTAGCTGCATACTGTTACTGGACGTAACTATCGCACCATATCCAATAGCGGTAGTATTCGTTAAATTAACCGACGCTACGTCAGCCTCGGTTCCAATGGCCGTGTTGTAATCACCTGTTTTGTTGCTCTTTAAAGTGTCGTAACCAATGGCGGCATTATAACTGCCTGTGGTATTTCCACGTAAAGTATTGAAACCTGAGGCGGCGTTTCCATAACCTGTGGTGTTGTCAAACATTGACCAAGAACCATAGGCGGAGTTGGCTGAACCTGAGATGTTGAGATGTAGAGCGGTTTGGCCATAGGCGCTGTTGTGAGTACCTATGGTGTTGGATTGTAAACTCGAGATACCCGTGGCGGTGTTGTATTCACCGGAGGTGTTAAACAATAGATTGTTTGTACCAATGGCGGTGTTCTGTTTGCCTGAGGTGTTGCTGCGTAAATTAGCCAGACCAATTGCGACGTTATGAGTGCCTGTGGTGTTTAACCTTAGAGAGTCACGACCAACCGCAACGTTATTACTTCCTTCGGTGTTGGAATATAAAGCATCATAACCAACCGCAGTATTGTTATTTCCAGTGGTAATACTCGCTAAAGCAGTCGTTCCAATCGCAACATTGTACTGGGCTGATATAGTCGTGGATGATGGATCATTTCCGATATAAATAGAGTTAGTCTCTACCAGTGCATCGCTTAGCTCTGTGACACTCTTAGTAGTGTTCGCTAAAATAGCACCTGCTTGATCTGACGTAATAGTTGTTGTGTCGCCTGCTAATGCGGTAGAGAATGTTGTTCCGAGTACCATTGCAGTCTTAGCCGTATTTGCAGTAATAGCACTAGTTTGATCAGCTGTAATAACTGTTGTGTCGCCTGCTAATGCGGTAGAGGATGTTGTTCCGAGTACCATTACAGTCTTAGCCGTATTTGCAGTAATAGCACTTGTTTGATCAGCTGTAATAACTGTTGTGTCGCCTGCTAATGCGGTAGAGGATGTTGTTCCTAGTACCATTGCAGTCTTGGCTGTATTTGCAGTAATGGCGCTGGTTTGATCAGCTGTAATAACGGTCGTGTCGCCTGCTAGTGCGGTAGAGGATGATGTACCTAACGCCAAGCCTGATGTAGCCGCGACCCAAGAAAGTATGCCGCTGCCATCTGTTGATAGCACTTGATTTGCCGCGCCATCGATATTCGGGATAGTAATGTCCCCGACAGTAATGGTTCCGCTCGTTTTTACATTGGTAACGTCTGTGTTGCCTAACTGTATGCTGTTACTAGACGCAACGATCGCATAAGTTCCAATAGCGGTAGCATTCCATAAATCATCCGAAGCTACGTCAGCCTCGAATCCAACGGCAGTATTGTAACTACCTGTGGCGTTAATACGTAAAGCTCGGTAACCCGAGGCGGTGTTGCCATAACCTGTGGTGTTGGACAGTAAAGCCCAGTAACCCGAGGCGGTGTTGGCTCTACCTGAGATGTTGTCCCTTATAGCACCTACACCCGAGGCGGTGTTGTAAGCACCTGAGGTGTTTTTAGATAAAGCGTCTACACCCGAGGCGGTGTTGTGATTACCTGTGGTGTTGTTATTTAAAGCCGCTGCACCCGAGGCGGTGTTGTAAAAACCTGTGGTGTTTTTAGTTAAAGCAAGTGCACCAGAGCCGGTGTTATACCAACCATCGGTGTTGGACGTTAAAGCGTATGCACCAGAGGCGGTGTTAGCTAAACCTTCGGTGTTGGAAGATAAAGCATCATAACCAACCGCAACATTTTGGTATCCAGTGGTAATGGCCTCTAGAGCAGTAGTTCCAATCGCAACATTGTACTCGGCTGATGAAGTCGTTGATGATGGGTCACTTCCGATATAAATAGAGTTATCCTCTACCAGTGCATCACTTAGCTCTGTGACACTGCCGCTAACGCCTGATGCGCCGTCTGAACCAGTGGCTCCTGTTGCTCCTACTGCGCCCGTTGAACCTGTTGACCCTGCTACACCAGTGGCACCTGCTGCGCCGTCTGAACCATCCGCGCCTGCTACACCAGTAGCTCCTATTGAACCTACTGCGCCATCTGAACCATCAGCACCTGCTACTCCTACTGCGCCGTCTGAACCAGCAGCACCAGTGGCACCCACTTCTCCTACTGCACCGTCTGAACCATCAGCACCTGCAACACCTGTGGCACCTATTTCTCCTACTGCACCGTCTGAACCATCAGCACCTGCAACACCTGTGGCACCCACTTCTCCTACGGCACCGTCTGAACCATCAGCACCTGCAACACCTGTGGCACCTATTTCTCCTGCTGCACCGTCTGAACCATCAGCACCTGCTACACCAGTGGCACCTATTTCTCCTGCTGGGCCATCAGCACCTGCTACACCAGTAGCTCCTATTTCTCCAGTATCGCCTTGAGGCCCCGCTGGACCAGGTTCATTTAACGTGGCAAATGTCGTGTTTTTTATTGTAGAGATATAATTGTTGATTTCCGCTGGGTCACATTCGGTACAGTTCGCTAAGTCCACCACTCCGGCTGCTAATGCATCATCCGTGAGCCCAAACATTGATCTTAATAACAAAAGACCATCGGTGAGTGCATCTACATCCCCATCTGCATCAATGTCTAAGATAGATATATTTTCGGCCCTGTCTGCTTGAGCGTATGTAAAACTCGCCATAGACAATCCCAACACAATGATCGAAAAGAACTTTAGGCACTGATTTAGTAGATTTAAAATAGGGCTAATATCCTTGCCTCTAACTTTAAATCTCAACCCTTTCATTCCGCCTAAATTACAATCAAATGCAGTTACTTTTCGGCTCATATTTTTAATCCTTGCAATTTTTTTCGCAAGGTAGCACGACCGAGTAATAATAAATGCATAGATTTATACAGAAGAGAATATTCTAATATTTAATTTTAGATTTTATAGTTGCCGGGCTTTTCACACGGGTATTGCAGCCTAATCATCTACACTATTAATTAAAATAATTCAAACCAATAAATTATCTTGCCAATTTAATGCAGTGATTTTTTCTTTTATTTTTTTAATTCGTGGGTTTTTTCGAACAATAGCACGACTGCCTAGAAATGAATGCATAGATTTAGAAGGCAGAGGATATCTTCATATTTAACTTAAGACTTTACAGTTATTGTAATTTTTACACTGGTATTTCAGTGTTATTTGTTACACTACCAATTCCAAAAAATTAAAATAAGAAATTGATTTTCCGGTTTATAGTTGCAAGATCTGCGCCTGGCTGAATAGCGCGGCTCTATAAATGTCACTTTGACTGTTCTATAAATCTTAGGAATTGTTCATGCTACGTTTAATTAGCTCTTTTGTTCTTCTTCTAACTGTCTCAGGCTTTGTGTCAGCTCAGAGTCAAACGGTTACTGGCGCTTTTACTCCGTCGCAAATTTTTCCGGGAGATAAGGTTACCCTTACTGTGAACTATCAAGCCACCGACAGTGGCCTGGCTACCGGTTTGGGTTTGAGAGTCCATTTTGATAGCTCCGCGTTGTCAGTCGGCGATGTTGAAGACTTACTCGAGACTGGCCAAGCAGCAGCTGGTCAAGTGCAGAATGATTCCAATGATTTTGATAGTGATAGCGCAACAGATAAGTTCTTTCTTGCAACTTGGTTTGATGTAGGTGGTTCGTGGCCGCAAGATATTGATCTGCCTGCTGCGCTATATAACCTGCCTTTTACCGCCGAGAGTGCCTTTTCAGGTAGCAAGGTTAATTTTTCCACATCCTCCGATGCTGCAAACTATTCTTTTGAAAGCCAGAGTGTGTCAGTCAGCAAAATGAGTTTGGATGTTGTGGCGCCTGAGTTGGCGGTGCCAAATTCTATCAGGGTTAGTGTGGATATGCCGGGCGATATGGTCGCTGCGACTGCCAGTAGTTTGACCGATTTCTTTGCTAGTCTTGTGGCAATTGATAATAGAGACGGTGTTATCAGCGCCAATATTACTGATGACCGGCCAAGTGAATTTCCGATTGGCGAGACAGAGGTGACCTTTACTGTTTCTGATGTAGCGTCAAACACTACGTCTAAAACTGCGAAAGTGACCGTTGAGGTTCTCGACAACGACAATGATGGCTTACCTGATTTTTACGAAGTGGCGAACGGCCTTGACCCCAACAATACTGAAGACGCCAGTGCCGATTTAGATGGCGACGGCATCTCCAATGCGAACGAATATGGAGCGGGTTCAGATCCAGCCAGAGATGAGCTGCCACCTGAATTAACCATTCCCGATGACCTGATTGTTACTGCGACTGGTCCTATGACAACAGTTTATTTTGGCCTGGCGTCAGCCCTAGACAACAAAGACGGTGTGTTAACCCCAACAGCTAGCTTGCGTCAGGACGCATTTAAATCTGGCCTTTACAGTAACATCTGGACTGTCATGGATGCCGCCGGAAACGCGAGATCGGCAACTCAGGTCATTAAAGTGCTGCCGTTGGTTAGCTTGACGCCATCCTCAGTGACTACTGAAGGTAGCCAAGTAGAGGTCAGCTTTGTTATGAGCGGCAACGCAGCTGATTACCCAGTGACGGTTCCCTTTACACTGAGCGGAACCGCTACAGCCCCTTCTGACTTTACTGTTGTGAGCGAAATGCTAGAAATTACTGAAGGCAATTCGGGGACTCTGATGATTGATATTGTTTCTGACACAGAGCCCGAGATCCCTGAAATTATCGTGATCACTCTGGGTGAGCCAACCAATGCTGCACTGGGTACAGTGGTTGAACGAACAATTACCGTGGTTGAAGAGAATCTTGCTCCGCAGCTAAGTATTACCGTTATGCAAAATCAGCAGAGCGGACGAATAGTCTCAGCTGACAACGGTTTAGTGACAGTGACTGCGAGCTATACAGATCAAAACCAAGCGGACAGCCATAGCTTTGAATGGGATCCTAGCAGCACTGGTCTTGCCGCTGTTTCTATAACTGGGCAAGTGCTGACCTTTGATCCCAGCGCCATGCAGGCCGGTACCTTATCGATTGCCGCTAAGGTAACTGACAATGGTATCGGGCTATTACGCGCGTCGACATCTTTAGTGTTAAAAGTAGTGGCCTCGCAGCCGGTTCTTGAGACTACAGTCGATAGTGATGGCGATGGCATCTCCGATGCTGCCGAAGGCTTTGATGACTCGGATGGAGATGGTATTCCGGATTATCAAGACAATATTGCTGAAACCTATCTGGCACCTGTGGGCGCTGACTCAACCCAGGTAATGCAGGCGCCAGCAGGTACCAGGATTAGCCTAGGTAATTCTGTTTTCTCTGCAGGTACCAATTCAGTAGGCCTCAGCGAAGAGCAGTTGGTGGCAGTAACCGGTTCAGCGGATGATGACTATAACTACCCCAGCGGCCTATTCGACTTTAAGGTATCAGGTGCTGCTGCTGGTGAGTCCTATCGTCTTGTCTTGCCGCTCGACTCTGAGATTTCAGCCCATTCGGTATTCAGGAAGTTTATTAATGACAATATTGGCTGGCAGGATTTTGTTGTCGACGCCACTAACGCTATCTCTTCTGCAACGGCCTCCAATGGCGCCTGCCCTGAGCCTGGCAGTGACATCTATACCAGTGGTTTAACCATTGGCGACAACTGCATACGGCTACTGATCGAAGATGGTGGTCCCAATGATACAGATGGTATTGCCGATGGCACTGTAACCGACCCCAGTGGTTTAGCAACGCTGTACTTTGGCTCTCCAAGCGTTGCCAGTTCGATTGCATTAGGTGCTAGAGAAGTGGATGCGGGTGTTGGAAACACTGTCACAGTTACAGTGGCTGCGATGGATTCTGGTGGTCGCCTGCTAACCGGCATGACTGTCACCGCAAGCACCACCCTAGCTGGCGTATCTGTAGACAGCTTTGCAGAGCAAGGCGATGGCATCTACACGGCGACCCTAGCGCCGGGCAATACTGTTGGCAGCCTTAGGGTTACGGCAACCATTAGTAATGGTAGTGACAGCGTAGATGAGACCTCTTCCATTCTAACCATCAACAAGTCTAGTGACGGCAGTGGCAGAGGTGGTTGTACAGTTGCGGTTAATCAGTCACCTGATATGTCATTGCTGCTGATTATGCTTATTGGGCTGGTGCTATTCTTTAGACGAAGGTTGGTGAAGATTTAAGCGAGAAGGTCTATGTGAGAAGGTCTATGCACGACGGCCTAGCGAGTATCAAATGCTAGGAAACAACGATTGGCTTAGAGCTGGCCAGCTACCAAAAAGTAGCCAGCATTGTAACTGCAGTGCAAAATTATTGGCGCGTTCAAACTCTTGTAACGCTCTTGTGTATAGCCAAAAATCAGCGAAGGAATAAATGTCGCCAAGGCCCAAATTGGGGGATGATTGATTAGGTGTGCTGCAGAAAATAAAGCGCTAGTGATCATATTTGATGCAGAAATTATGCTGGTCTTGGCGCTTAACCTCTGCGACAAGAACGGCTGTATTAAACCGCGAAATAAGACCTCTTCAGCAATTGGATAGAGCACCGCAATGGTGAGAAAAACCATCAGAGTATCGCGGTAACTTATACCATTGACGCAATATAGGTAAATCCATACTGGCATAGGCGCAAGTAACAAAAGCGAGAATCTCGCATCTATAAAGAGGTTTTTGATATTGGATTGTTTAATCATTTATCAAATTAACCATAATATTCCTAAAAATCCAATACAACCTTAGGAAACCAACGCTAATCATAGATTCAAGTGCGACTAGCATAGCGTGCCTATATAGACCTCAGCCGCCGCAGGACTTTTTTAGCACCAAGCTAACCCCGCAAACGCTTAACCCTAAAACTCCGCCCCTTAAGTTTGCCTTGAGAGAGTTTATTAAACGCCGTTTTCCCATGTTTATGGGCTACAGCAACGTAGGCCCAGTGATCGCCCACCTGTATTTTGCCTATCTCTGTTCCTGGAATACCATCAGCACCCGTCAGGGCACCTACAATATCCCCGGCTCTAAGCTTCTGTTTTTTGCCACCACCAATGTGAATGGTCACCATGGGCGGAGAAAAAATCGGCTCGCGTAATAAGCGTATATGAGGCAAGTCACCGCGTGCAAACTTCTGTTTTAAATAATCTTCCAACTGGCCAATTCGATGCTTATCTCTCTGCGTATATAAGCTGCAAGCCATACCTTGAGCGCCGGCACGACCAGTGCGGCCAATGCGATGAGTGTGGACCTCGAGCTCCTGGGCAACTTGATAATTGATCACCATATCAAGCGATTCAATATCTAAACCCCGGGCTGCCACATCCGTAGCAACCAGCACCGAAATACTGCGGTTGGCAAAACAGGCTAAGGTTTGGTCTCTGTCTTTTTGCTCTAAATCGCCATGCAAGGCCGATGCTTCGTAACCCACTGCGCGTAACTCATTGGCCACTCGGTCAGTTTCGACCTTGGTATTACAAAAAATCAGTGTGGTCTCTGGTTGATGTTCCTGCAGCAAGAGTCTAACCGCCTCTATACGGGACTGATCATTTTCAACCTGGTAGAGGGTTTCGACAATGCTTTGGTTGCTGTGAGCATCCTGCACTTCTACCGTCACTGGGGAGAGCATAATTCGCTCAGCAATTTTTTCGATTTTTTCAGGATATGTGGCACTAAACAACATGGTTTGCCGCTCCTCAGGCATATAACCCACAATGTCATCTAGCGCTTGCTGAAAGCCCATATCCAACATTCTATCCGCTTCATCTAACACCAACGTCGTCAAGTTATCCAAGTTAAGATTGGCCTTGCGCAGGTGCTCTTCAACCCGTCCAGGAGTGCCCACAATAATGTGCGCGCCATGCTCCAGAGAGCCCACCTGGGGCCCAAAGGCCACACCACCACAGAGAGTCAGCACCTTAATATTGTGAATACCACGGGCCAATTTACGTATTTCTGTCGCCACTTGGTCGGCCAACTCACGGGTTGGGCACAACACTACTGTCTGCACCCGAAAACGTTTTACATCAAGCTTATTCAGTAAACCCAAGGCAAAGGTTGCGGTTTTACCGGAGCCAGTTTTGGCCCTAGCAATAACGTCTTTGTTGGCTAAAATTGGGGGTAATCCCTGTGCCTGAATCGGCGTCATCTCTGTGTAACCTAGGCTTGCAAGGTTATCCACTAAGGCGGGGTTTAGATCTAAACTGGCAAAATCGTATTCGGACAAGGGGATTCTCATATTTAGTTTTGGGAGCAGCGAGTCACAGGACCTTTATAGGTCTTGCATACCTAAAAGGCACGCCTATGCTCTAGGGCATCGATCGCCGCCCACTTTACCAGAATAACCCGCCCTTAGCTGTCCCAGCTTACAATCAAGGTCAAACCAGCAGAGAACGCCTAGTTAGAGCTCACAACTGGTTCATCTGGCCAAAAAACAACCTCTACATCCCCTATTGGCTCGCCGCGAACACAGGGCAAGACCATAGTTTTCTTCCAAGAACCTTAGACGCCTATAAACTGCTCCGCAGTCAGGTCGTAACAAGTGCTGTCCAAATCCGCTACCAGGCTGAGGTTTGGTCTGATTTTTGGCAGTTCGTAGCGAAAGAAAAACTGCATCGCCGCAATCTTGCCATCATAAAAGGCATCGTCCGCTGCATTACCTTTTTGCTTACCTTCGACCGCTGCAACGCCCTGCTTCAGCCACATCCATGCAATCACCAAGTGACCCATGGCATCCAAGAAAATGGTCGCATTGGCAAGCGCCAAGGAAGGATCTTCAGCCTCTCCCACCGCAGAGATAGTCTGCTCTATAAGCGCTAAGTATTCATTCAGCTGATCACAATAAACCCCTAATTCGGAATGCCCTGCAGCGGAATCAATGGTTGCCTGCATCTCCTCGCGCAAAATCTCGACTGCAGCGCCATTCTGCATGCGCACCTTGCGACCGAGAATATCTATACCCTGAATACCCCAGGTACCCTCGTGAATATGATTGAGTCGGTTATCGCGATAGAGCCGTTCAACCGGATACTCACGGGTATAGCCGTAGCCACCCAATACCTGTATAGCCAGCTTGTTCGCTTCGAGACAAAACTCTGAAGGCCAAGACTTACAAATCGGCGTCAACAAATCGAGCAGCAAATTACGGCGCTGGTTACCGGCCTGGTCATCAGTCAGCTTGTTGGTGTCAATTAACTCGGCACAGAAATACATTAGAGTCTGAGCGCCCTCGATAAAGGCTTTTTGGGTCATCAGCATACGCTTGATATCGGCGTGTTCGCTGATCATAACCTGTGGCTCTTCTGGATTGCGGTTCACCAATGGGCGGCCTTGGGGGCGGTTTCGTGCATAATCCAAAGAGTATAAATAACCGCCAAGGGCCGACATAACCGCTGACATGCCCACAGAAATACGCGCTTCGTTCATCATGTGGAACATATTGGATAAGCCCTGATTAGGCTCTCCAACTAGGTAGCCAATAGATTCGCCCGACTCACCAAAGTTGAGTAGACAGTTAGTCGCGCCGCGACAGCCCATCTTGTGATTCAGGCCGGCCAGGGCTACATTGTTGGACTCACCAATAGTGCCGTCATCATTAACTCGGTTTTTCGGCACCAAAAACAATGAGATACCTTTTACACCTGGGGGCGAACCGGGAATTTTTGCCAACACCATATGCACGATATTCTCGGTAAGATCTTGCTCGCCGCCGGATATCCACATTTTAGTGCCGCTAACAGCATAGGAACCATCTGCTTTTGGTTCAGCCTTACTGCGGATATCCGCAAGGGAAGAACCCGCTTGAGTCTCAGATAAACACATGGTGCCAAACCATTTACCATCCACAAGATTGGGTAAATACTTGGCCTTGAGTTCGTCGGAACCACAGACGTTGAGCATGTTAGCAACGCCTTGGGTGAGAAAGAGATAGATATGGGCGGGATTGTTCGCGCAAACAAACATACCATTAAGAGCTTGATCTGCCATCCAAGGTAACTGTAGGCCACCCACATCAGCATCGTAAGCTGAGGCACATAAACCGGCTTCCTGATAAGCGGTAATAGCCTCTTTGAGTTCAGGAATGGTTTCGACTTTGCCGTCGATAAACTGTGGTTCATTGGCATCCAACTTGGCGGCACAGGTCAAAAACTGGTCTTCAGCAATCGTCTGGCAGAGATCCATCATCGCGTCCAAAGACTCGCGGTCATAATCGGCATAGCGCTCTGACTTAAAAATTTCATCTAACCCTAGGGTTTCATAGAGTACGAAGTCGAGATCTCGACGATTAACGATCATTGACATGATTATTCCTATTTTTTGTAATCAGGAGTGGAGGCCACTCACTAGTTAGTGATTTTTATGATACTTGCAGGTACGCAAGGCTATCGAGTTTGGTCTTATTTTAACAATATTTTATACTGATAGCGGCAATCATCCGAGCTCTACACCAAGCATAAGTGCCCTTTGCCTCAAGTGAGTGTTTTGTTCCGCGCCTTTCACTTGTTGGTAAATTAAGCGCAACAAAAACAGCTTAAAGGCCTGGTCGTTTAAGGCAGCGCAGTGACCACTACATCACCTGAGCTTATAAGTTGATCAATAGATGAATGATCCCAACCTAACTCGCTAAGGACTTCACGACTGTGCTCTCCTAACAGAGGACTAGGCTCTGCCTGTGAGGTCATGGCGCCATCAAATTGCACCGGAGGCCTGGGAACTGTCAGTTTACCCATCGCTTTTGTCACATAGGTTTCCAGTGCGTCGATCGCCTGAATCTGATCATTGGTTTCAATTTCGTCCTGATGCAAACAGGGTGAACAGGGAACATCTGCGGCTTTTAGTGCAGCAACGGCTTTCTCTACGCCAATATCCAAGCGCGGGTTTTTAAGCACCTTACCAACTTCTTTCATATTCGACATACGCGAGGCGATGCTACTAAACAGTGGTGTATCAAGTAGTTCCGGGTAGCCAATCAATGGCAATAATGCCTTCCAGTGGTTATCAGTGAGTGCCGCCACAGCCACTGCGCCATCGCTAAAGTTGAGTGTTTGGAAATAATCTGCCCCGGGAGACATTTCAAATCGATCATCATCTTTTAGGGTTCTGTGCATCATGCCGTCTGGCCACATAAAGGCGAGGCAGGCGTGGAGCATAGAGATATCAATATGCTGCCCCTCGCCAGTGGTTGCTCGAGCAACCAGAGCGGCGGTTGCAGCCTGACAAACCGTATAACTGGTGACCTTGTCGCATATAAAGGTGCGAATATGATCAAAGCCATTGTCCTCGGGGGACTGTAAATTGGTTAACCCCGACATCCCTTGAATAACGTGATCGAAGGCTGGCTTGTTTGCCATAGGGCCTTGGGTACCAAAACCGCTCACGGCCACATAGACTAATTTAGGGTTAATTTTGCGCAGAACCTCTGAGCCCAGTCCAATGCGGTCCATCACCCCAGGGCGATAGTTGTGCAGCAGCACATCAGCGCGCGCGGCAAGTTTCTTAACCGCCTCAACGCCAGACTCGGATTTTAGATCTATAGCAAGAGATCGCTTGCCACGGTTGCAGTTATGGAAAAAACCAGAGACACCATTTTTCTGTGTTCCCAGAGGACGCATTTGGTCGCCGCGCAATGGCGGTTCTACCTTAATCACAGTTGCGCCTTGAGCGGCCATGGTCATGGCGGCCAATGAGCAGGTAATCATATTTGAAAGTTCAATAACTTCTAAGCCGGCGAGGGGCTGACGTGCGGTGGGTGTACTCATTGAGCTGCTCTTTTTATTATTATTGTTTGGGTGCAGAGCGGCAAAGTATTACATAGCCAGAGACTTAGGTCACCTTGTTCTAGGCAGCAATCGTTTGGTGGTTCAGAGCAATTAACAGGCCCTTGGGCTAATTGATTTTTCCTGCCTGTGCCCAGTTAGGGATGCCAATGCGGCACTATAATAATAGCGCCGCATCTTCATTCACCCAAAATCAAAAATCTAAACTCAAAAATCTAAGCTCAAAAATCTAAAGTACCTTCCAGCGATTCCCGAAGCATCTCTTCAGGGTATTCAGGCACTAGAAGCGAGCTCTGCAACACCTCCGTATCTTCAGCATCATCCACGCCATCATAATCAGCATCAGTCGATTTGAGAGGATCTAAGGGGAAGGCATCGTTGTAATTGAGCACCCCATCTTCATCTTCATCCGCATCTGGCACATAAACAGCCCCCGAATAAACTGGATCTGCTTGCGAATCACCCAGTTCGAAATCATTTAGCAATACAGCACCCACTGCAGGAACATCACCAGGGAGTCGATCAATCATATCCTGATCCGGCGTCAACAAAGATTCATTAAATACTAGCCCTGCGTCAGTGCAGTTTGCATTATCTAGGTGGGCGTAGACTGTGTAGGGTTTTAACACTCGCACCAGATACTCCTGCTGATCCTCACCGATCAATATAGCTCCATCCGGTAAAGAGAATCTCGGGAAAAAACCGGAATTTAACGTTCCCTCAGCTACAGGTGCTCCGTCTTCACGTGATCGAAATTGCCCCGGAATATTGACTACGCTTCCAGAAGCCCCACCGCTGACTGTAAATTCCTCCAAAACCCCAGAATTCTCATAGGTAACATTGACCGGACCAACCCTATCGCCATTCACGTCGTAAACACCATAACCATCGGAGCCGACATACTCCCAAAATGATTCACGACTAAGACAGGTTTCAGATAAGACATTAAGCTTGTCCTTGACTAACATCAAATCTGAGTTGTAGGCCATATCTACTATTTTAAAGACTGAGGAAGGAAACGCACTATAACTTGGCGAACGTCGCGCGGTTACCGAGCCGTAGCCGGTGCCATTTTCATTATGAATGATATTCGCCGAATAAAAATCAAAGATTGCCCCCATGGGTAAGGCGGAGCCGACTAAAACAAGATCAGCCCAAGTGACGGTTTTGTATTGAATAGCACCAGCATCGAGTTTCTCTGATGATGAACTCCAGCTATAAATATGATCGCCATTTTCACCAACAATATTCCATGCCAGCTGCATAATACCGTAGGGATTAGCGTCAGAAACTTCCTCTTCAAGTACAATTTTGGCTCTGTTATCGGCACCAGTTGTATCCGGTAAAACCCAGGACTCTATTGTTAACGGTGAATCGCTATCATCTTGTTCAACACGAAAAATGCGCGGGATATCGCTTTCATCGCTGCCACAGAGATCGTCATTTAAGTTTGCCAGATAAGCGCTAGGTACCTCATCGCCCTCGACTTTTTTGAAATTAACAAAGTCTTTGTAGCCTGACCGATTAAATAGACACAAAACGGTATTTAGGCCACCAAATGCCGTTTGTGAAATAAATGGGTCATAAAGCCGGAGTGTAAAATCAGTCCAGATAGGCTTACTTCTGTCCGTCACCTCTTCTCGAGTAAAGGCAGAGCTTTGCGAAGACAGTGCGGTTACTGCAAGAGCGAGCCCGATAGCGTTAAACCTCAACATAGAGCGCCTCATGACTCAGCTCCAGTAGAAAACAAAGCTACCTCTACGGGTAAGCTTTTAACCTCCAGTGCTTCTGGCGTCTCTGGCGTCTCTGGCGTCTCTGGTGCCTCTAGCGTCTCTAGCGTCTCTTGATCACCGGCCGAACTATTATCTGATGAGCCTCCGCCGCAAGAGGCAAGGGCAAGAATGAAGAAAAGTAACGCTATTGAGGATCTATTTTGATTGCTCATTGGGTGATTCCTGTTTTTTGATAAGACTAGATTATTCATAACTAAATAGCAATCTATCACCCAACCTCAATGCAACTAAGTAACTCGACGGCCCTCCACCCCATATCAGATCCAATAAACCTCCCCATTAGGTGATCTCCAATATCCCCGCTACACTGCCCTTAAAGTGTAATTAAGGATTTCATTTGCTACAGTTACAGTCAGCCGCCCTGCGCAGCTATAGTCAGCTAGCACTCATTATTGTCGCGGCAGGTGCAATTTATCCTCTGCTCTACCTGCGGCAAAATTTCGAACTGTCGATCCTCGAAGCCTTTAATATCAGCCAGACTCAGTTGCGCTACTGTAGCTCTATGCTCGGCCTTATTTTTATCATCACTTATATCCCTAGCGGCTGGTTAGCCGATCGCTTTTCGTCGCGTAAATTACTGGCCTATTCCCTCCTTGCAACTGGATTGTTAGGTCTATGGTTTTCAACTATGCCCTCCTATGCCTCATTGCTAATAATCTATGGCGCTTGGGGCTTAGCTACTGGATTAACTTTTTGGGCGGCACAGATTAAGTTAGTCACCATGCTTGCTAGGAGAGATCAACAGGGCCGGTTTTTTGGGATCTTAGAAGGTGGCCGAGGTCTAATTGAGGCGCTATTGGCAACCATTGCTATTGCTCTTTTTGCCTATGTACTGAGCCAGGAGTCTGGCACGAAAACGCTTGCTCTCAAGCAGGTTATTTACCTTTATGCCGGGGTGTTACTGATTATGGCACCCCTCACCTATTGGCTTCTTGATGACGCTGAAGCTGAGCCGGAACAGACTAAATCTAGGGTAAAGGATTCATTCAGAAACGACATAATGGTCGTGCTGAAACACCGTGAAATTTGGCTCTGTGCCATTTGTATTGCCTGTGGCTACCAACTATTTTATGCTACCTATTCTTTTTCCGCTTATCTGCAGCAGAACTTCGGGCTCACTGCAGTGATGGTGGGAACCATCACCGTGGCCAAATTATGGATGAGACCTATAGGGGGCATAGCGGCGGGTTTTATTGGCGACTGGATTGGTCCTGAGAAAGTACTCTCCACACTCTTGGCCTTGGCGTCACTCGCTCTGGCGATGATGGCCGTCTTACCTGCCAACGCCGCAACGCTGTTTATGCTGACCGTGGTGTTGCTAATAGGTCTGTTGACCTATGCTGTTCGCGGACTTTACTGGGCCACATTAGGGGCCTGCAATGTACCCAACAACATCAAAGGTTTAGCTATAGGCATTATTTCAATGATTGGTTATTTTCCAGAAGTGTACCTGCCACTGCTGAGTGCTTCGCTTATCGAACAGTACCCAGATGGCCTAGGGTATCAAATCTATTACCTAACCCTATCGATATTTGGACTACTAGGCGCCTATGCAGCCTATCTGCTGGCGCGACCAAAGATTTGATTGAGTTCTGTCTAATTAGGTTCTAGCCTAGAGCTCCCAGAGAGCCGCCTCTAACCACGCCATGCGATTGCTATACCAAGACTTCAAATGATCAACCTCTTCTTGGTAAGTCTCAAACACAACCGGATTAGGCCAGACAGGCATACCAATCGTCTGCCACTGATCATCATTTTCTTGCTGGGCCCACTGCAATTGCTCTGCATAGCCATCTATTTTATTCAGAATAAAATTCTGATTTTGCTTGAAATATGCAAAGCGAATTTTGACTTTTTCTACAAACGCAGGATCCTGAAAAAGACGCTCATACCATGGGTGGAACTTAACCCAAAAGCCGTCGCTGTATTGGGCATCAGAATAATCCACATTGCCAAAAGACAGATCGAAATCCCACAGCGGGCCCATCTTGATTTTTTTACTCGGCATAACATTAACGAACATACTGGACCAAGACTGGGAGTCTTGATTCTTGGTAATCTCATTAATCAGATACCAATCAATAAAGCTATCTAGATCAATATACTTAGCATAGCCAGTGGTGGCACTGCGATAACTGGGGCTATATAGAGCCGTTTCAAAATCTTCAAAAAGATCTTTGATATAAGTATATTCAGCACTGCCAACTTCAAGGCTAGGCTCTTTAATATTGATCAAGAAGCGCTCGGTGATCACACTATCAAAATAGACATCATCCGCATCTAGCCTTTCCAGCTGATCCAGTTCAAGAAGATATCCGCTGTCCCCCAATACTACTCGATTATCGCTTTCTTCGACTTTTTGGGTGATATTGTAAGTGCCGTTGTACTGGTCGTTGATATAGACCTCAGCGAAGCGCCCCTGCGGTGTCCAATCCAAGTTACTCAAATAACCCATCTCAAAAGTAATCTTATTGCGCAGTAGAGTTTTATCAGAGTGCTCAGCGAGAAACAGCCATTTTTTATCTCCGGGCATGCTCAGAAATTCAGCTTTTTCCTCAAACTTCATTTGGAACGGCTTTTTAGGATGTAAGAACCATGTCGAATTGCCTCTGCCCCGAATTTTCATTTTGGCGACGGCAAAGTCAGTAAAATCTCGACCCCCATCGATGGAAACATTCCCAGTTACATAGCTATCTTTTGAATCTATGGCAGCAGTGTTATCAGTCTCTAGATAGATAATCGGCAGACCGGTGAACTTAGTCAGATCGACAGTGTAACTCTCGGTAACACCCTCCGAATTAGCTACGGTATAGACAACAACCTCAGTGAAATCATTCACGGAAGTACCACTCTCTTGAACCACAGTATCAATGGTGACGGAACTTCCTGTGAACTCATAGCTGGCCACTAGCCCTCTGACGGAAGTGTTGGCGAGTAGACGGCCGGTAAAATTGGCATCACTCTCAGTTTTGTTCAGCATCATGTCTGATGTCAGGCCAGAATTGTCAGCTGCTCTAAATGAAATCTGGCTGATACTTGGGCCCGCAATAGGGATTACAACTGGCTCCTCGTCTGGGACATTATCCGGAAGATTACCTGAAAGCTTGGCCGGAGAGGATCCACCGCCACAGGCGCTGAGTAAGAAGAGGAAAGTTACTAACAAAGTCTTTTGGCGCACTGGCTAAATCTCTCTTTATTGTATTTTTATTGTTGGGAGACACGGACTATAACAGGCAAAATTACGAATATGGCCGCTAATCGGCTCGCGGTTAAAAACAAAGTGGACCAATGATCAATGCCCTGCCTAAAAACGACAGCCCAAGTGGCTCAGCCTCATTCCTAAGGCTTTTTGCGTTATACTACCTCCCCAAGGCTTCACACCTGAAATGATAAGCAGTAACAAGATGAGCATATAACTAAAAAAACAGTCTCATTCATCCACGCAGTCAGCAAGACGATAATGCGTATAGCCGCAGCAGCAAACGACTCGGTAATTAAAACTAAAATAATAGAGAGTAATTATTCGCTATGGCCAATAAAAAAATGGCAACACTATTTAGCTTGCCGTCCGAAAAACCTTCACTGATGACTATACTCGCGCCACTAATGATTGTTGCCTTCCTGCTGTTCTCACTGCTCCGACCAGACTACGCAAGCGACCTATTTAATCACATGCGCGACTTTATCGTCGACAATCTGTCCTGGTACTACGTTAGCCTGATGAACTTCTACCTAATTTTCGTTTTGGCTTTAGCTCTGAGTAAGTTTGGTAAAATTCGCTTGGGTGGCGACGATGAAAAACCTGAATTTAGCAATTTCTCATGGCTCTCAATGCTCTTTGGCGCCGGTATAGGTATTGGCATTTTATTCTGGAGTATCGCCGAACCTCTGACCCATTTTCAAAGCAACCCGTTTATGGGCGATGCTCAGGCACTGAGCCCAGAGGCCGCGCAAATAGCCATGCGCCTGACCATTTTTCACTGGGGTCTTCACGGCTGGGCACTCTATGCTTCAGTGGCGCTTATTCTGGCCTATTTCGCCTATCGCAAAGGTCTACCTTTGACCATTAGTGCTAGTCTCTACCCAATCCTGGGTGATCGTATCTATGGTCCTATCGGCAAGGCAGCCGATCTATTGGCTGTATTGGGTACTGTATTTGGTGTGGCCACATCTCTGGGCCTTGGGGCACAGCAGATGAATGCGGGTCTCGCCACATTAACGGGGATCCAAGTTGATACCAACACTCAGATACTGCTTATTATCGGCATTTCGATTGTAGCTACGCTGTCTGCACTCACCGGCGTGAATCGCGGAATCCGCATACTCAGTGAACTCAATATGCAGCTTACTGGGGTTATTCTGGCCCTCTTCTTGGTGTTTGGTCCGACTCTCTATCTGCTCTCCTCCTTCGCCGGCAACATTGTCGACTATATTATCCACCTGCCGCGTATCAGCACCTGGGTCAACGATGATTCCAGTGACCAGTGGCAGGGCTGGTGGACAATTTTCTATTGGGGCTGGTGGATTGCCTGGTCCCCTTTCTGCGGTATTTTTATCGCCCGCATATCCCGCGGCAGAACGATTCGTGAATTTGTTTTCGGCGTGCTGCTGGCCCCCACATTGCTAACGATTTTTTGGATTTCCATATTCGGCAATGCCGCCTTCCACATTGAGCTATTTGGCGAGGGCGGACTTGTTGATGCAGTGAATACCGAAACCACCAGCGCTCTGTTTACCACGATTAACCTAATGGCCATGGGTAAGATTATGGCGCTAATCACCGCCAGCATTTGCACGCTGATGCTGATCACCTACTTTGTTACCTCTGCGGATTCAGCCACCTTGGTTATCTGTACTCTAGTCACCGGAGGCAATCAAAACCCAAGCCCTGCAACACGTATTTTCTGGGGTAGCAGCATAGGCGCGGTAGCGGCTGTATTACTTTTTTCAGGAGGCTTATCCGCATTACAAACCGCATCCATAGTGACAGCTCTGCCGTTTTCAGTAATATTGCTCTTGGCTACCTGTGGCCTGTGCAAATCGCTTTATCTAGAAGACAAGGCTGCCGATACCACCCTAGTTAAGACAGCTGAGGTGATTTAGTTAGTTTCTAAGGACTAAGAGGACTAATCGGAGGGGCATAGACAGCTTGGGTCGCTGTGCCCCAATAGGAGGAAATAGTTAGTTAGGAATAAGTCGGATAATCAGCGTCTTACATCAAAATAGTTTAGCGCAAGAAGATAAATAGTCACCAAGCGCAAGCCAAAACTAATTGATGTCATCAGGGTAAAATCAGGGAAAGATGAGACCAAGAACATCTGCAAATCAGCCCCGATCAGGGTTATAGGAGCCATCAGCGCCAGAATAGATGCGAGTTTTACGTAACGGTTTGCTATTAATGCACATAGATACAAGCCCCCCAGTGCAGCGCCGACTAATAGTCTTGTAAGAATCAGCGCTTCCAATTCAGCAGCACCAACAGCAGAATCACCGAAAATAAGAGGCACGTAAGTTTGAGGAAAAACCTTCAACATCAATGCTCTAGCCAGTATGAGCCCTATAACCAAAGCCGCACGAATAAGAATCCGTCTTTTGACTATCTGCCAGCGAAAGGTATCGACTTCAGCATGCGCTGCATTCAGGGCAAGTAGCTCTTCTTCTGAGATATTATTCATACGAACACTCTCATTATGAATTTAAGCGCGCTTTGGGACAGTACGTTTAACGGTCTCGGAATGATTATTTTCAGCCTTAATACTCCAGATTCTTGAAGGGTATACTAATCAGCCAATGAATATCCAGATAGATTAATATAATCGATTTAGTGCCTTCTAGCAATGTCCTGCAGTTGCAGCGACACTACCCCAGCAGTACAGTAGCGCCACAACCAGCACGGCTAGACCAATGAAACTTTTATTATTAACCATTCTCTGCGCACTGACCTTTTGGGCTGGCGCAACCCAAGGAGACAACCCAATGATTATCGACGTTCGAACCACAGAAGAGTGGAACTCAGGCCATCTAGCCTCAGCAAAACATTTAGAACTGCAGCTTGTTGCTGCCGGTATTGAACAGCTGGTTCCTGACAAAAGTCAGCAGCTCTATCTCTACTGTCGCAGCGGCAATCGCTCTGGCCAGGCTAAGACCCTAGTTGAAGCCATGGGTTATACCAATGTGGTCAATGCTGGCGGCGTTGCAGATGCCAGTGCTTTGCTCAATGAGGCCATCGTCAAGTAGCGAAGAGTCGAGTAGCGAAGAGTCGAGTCAGTAGCAACGCAGCCCTGCCAGGAGGATTATTTAAGTAACTTTTCAAACTCGGCAATGGGTACTGGCTTGCTAAACAAATAGCCTTGGAATAGCGAACAGCCAAGCTTCTCTAAAAAGCTCCGCTGGGCCTCAGTTTCAACACCCTCGGCAATCACTTTAATGGCCAAACTCTTGGCCATCGCAATAATCGTCTGCACAATAATATCGTCGCTGTCTTTGATGCCAATATTGCGCACAAAGGATTGATCCATCTTCAGTTGCGACAGCGGCAGCTGGGTCAAATAGGACAGGGACGAGTAACCGGTGCCAAAATCGTCCAGTGCAAACTCCACCCCCGCCCGCTTCAGCTGATGCATCTTTTCGATGGTTTCATTGGTGTTGTCGAGGATCACTGTCTCGGTAAGTTCGAGCTTTATCGAGCTCGGCGAAATATCCCACAAGGCAATGGCCTGCAAGACTGTGTCGACAAAATCCTGCTGATGAAACTGACGGGGACTGATATTGATCGCGATACTCAACCAGCTGGTACGACGATTACTCTGCCAAGATTTGAGCTGGGCGCAGGCTGTATCCAGAACCCAGCTTCCAATAGCCAGAATAAGATCAGAGGCCTCAGCCAGGGGAATAAAATCATTCGGCGAGACGATTCCCAGCTCTGGATGCTCCCAACGAATAAGCGCTTCAGCACCCACTGGACGGTTTTGACTATCCACCTGAATCTGGTAATAAAGCTCAAACTGCTGATCTTGAACCGCACTATTTAGCGCATTAGCCAACTGCGCTTGCAACGTCACAGTCTCTTCCATGGCCGGATCAAAAAAGCACATTTGATTGCGCCCCGAACTTTTCGCTTGATAGAGTCCTATATCAGCCTGCTTAAATAGCTCTTCTATTGAAATTTGACAGTGGTCGGCGAGAGCAACACCTATACTCGCAGCGCTGCGAATCTCCTGCTTATCGATCAGGTAGGGCCTGTTCAGGCTGGCAAGAATATTGGCTGAAACTTTATCCACCTCGGCTTTTGCCGCCTCTAGATTGAGGTCTAAACTTTCCAGAACCACAACAAACTCATCACCACCAATACGGGCAACCGTATCCTCACTCCCTACACAACCGCGTAATCTCTGGGCGGTCCCAATAAGAATCTTATCCCCCACCTGATTGCCCAGTGCATCGTTAATATCTTTGAAGTGATCCAGGTCTACAAACAATAGTCCCAGGGTTTTTCTATCTGTCTCACAGGAGATTAATGTTTGAGGTAATCGATCAATCAGAGCACGGCGATTGGGTAGGTGGGTCAATGGATCAAAGAAAGCCAGTTTATGAATCGCATCTGCGTCTCTTTTGGTCGCGGTGATATCAGAATAAGAAAAGACATAGTTGGTCACTTGATCTTGGGCATCGCGAATCGCCGTTATAGCGATTAGCAGCGGGAACAGCTCCCCACTTTTACGCTGGTCCCATACCTCCCCTTCCCAACTCCCCGATGTTTCAATGGCTCGCCACATATCCGCGTAGAACTGCTCACTCTGCACATTGGATGACAACAGACTGGGCTCCAGTCCAATCAGGTCGGCAGATGTGTAGCCTGTGATATCCATAACTTTCTGGTTGACGCGCAGGGTTTTGATTTCTGCGTCGGTGATAATAATCGCATCCTGACTGTTAAACGTGATCGCCGAGACACGCAGCTCTTCAATGTTTTTATTGTGTTCGGTGAGATCTCTAACAAAGCCATTGAAAAAATATTCTCCGAAGCGCTGCAGAACGATAACCGCAACTTCCACAGGCACTTTAGTACCGTCTGCGTGCACCGCATTGATTTCAAAGCGACGGTGATTCTCCTTCCCCACCCCTGCCACCAGAAACTGTTCCATTAGCTCACGGGTAACCAGGTGTTGATGGGTCGGCAATATCAATTCAATAATATCTCTGCTGTGGGCATGCTCTGAGGAGTAACCAAAGATTCGCTCAGCCTCAGAATTCCAGTAGGTGATCCTGCCATGCTGATCAAGATTGATCACGCCATCTAGAGCTCGATCGAGAATCTGCCGTGACAGCAACTCAGACTCATTGTGCATCACCACCTCGTCTTCAAGGGTAGCAGCACCAATCTCAACCTGGGCTTCTAAACGACTGTTTTTAGTGAGCAGTAGGCCGGTGGAGCTTTTCACCCGCTGCAGACGTCTGCGCAATTCGATTTGTTGGGCAACGGCTCGGCTCAGCACTATCAGGGCCGCCCGTTGTGCATCGGTTAGTTTGCGCGGAACATGGTCGATGACGCAGAGAGTTCCCAGCGCATGGCCATCAGTTGCGATTAGAGGGGCGCCGGCATAGAAACGAATATTGGGAGATTCCAACACTAGTGGATTGGCTGAAAAACGCTCATCAAGTTGAGTATCCGGCACTTCCAGCAGACTATTGGGTTGCAGGATGGCATGGGCACAGAAGGCGATATCCCTGGAGGTTTCAGTCACATTGAGGCCAACCCGTGACTTTAACCACTGTCGCTGCTCATCAATCAACGAAATTAGCGCTATCGGGGTGTGGCAAATCTGTGCCGCCAGGACAGTCAATTCATCAAATTCTTTTTCCGAATCAGTATCGAGAATATTGAGCTCGCGCAAAGTGTTTAGACGATCGACTTCGTCAGAGGGTATATCCGCTGTCATGATTATTTGGGCCTTAAGTGACTGATAAATAGCCAGGCTCGCGCAACAGTTAAACTACGCGCGCCCAGTTTTAAGTAGCATTCAGCTTCAGTTGGCTCTTTTTAATGGCCCGCATTCTTTAGTGCGAAAAATCAGCACGCTCACTTCCCCAGGTGAGAATAGATTTAAGACTCTATAGGTATTCACGCGGGAAACGGCATCCACAGCAGGTCTATTGACATAAAAGTCAGTCAAGGCTGACTTAAAATAAGGAAAGCGGGATAAGAGGGTGACACAAACAAAATGGCCTGAGCCATGTTGGCTCAGGCCATTTTGTAGAGAGAAAGTGTGTGTAAAGACTGTCTAGATAAAACCCTTTTCTGGCTTAGATTCTAACGTAGGTTTGAGTGACCATGGCACCGTTCAACTCAAAAGACTGGCTCATATGGTTATCGTCAATCAACTGCATATTGAGCATGGACTCAGCGCCCACCAAGTCGTCGATAGTGCTAGTTATACCCGTCTCCACAACATGACCGGCTTGATCGACTCGAAACGAACCAAAACCGAAGTGCTTAATCGATTCACCATCAACTACCATGCTTTGGAAAAAGATAAAGTGGCCGCCACCAATCAACTTCATTTCCACGAAATCGCCCCAATCATCCCCTTCAGAGGCTCGGCCATCAAGCTTCCACAGACCATCAAAAATGGTGGTTTCGGTAGAAAGGGTTTTCCACTGCTCGACCATATTGACGCTGCGCTCGCCGTACTTCATGCCTTTCAGACTCTGAGTAAAGCCCGCTTCAGTTGGCGTAATGGTTAAATCAAAGCTTAGGTCTTCCAGTCCACCGTCCTGATTGGCAATCGGCGTTTCAACCAAGACACCATCAACCCAATGGGTGTAGCCAGTTCCGGCATCGACCTTGTCGGTAAGATCATTGTAAAAGGCGAACATAAAGCGGTCTTGAGTGTAGATTTTCATTTGATCGCGCAGATAGCTCGACACTTCACCGTCTTCAGTAACATCCACAGAGATCAGAGCATAGGCGCCATCGGCTAAGCCTGGGGTTGAATCAACGGCGGCAGCGCTGAGCTCGGAAATAGTAGCCTCAGACACAGCTGGCTCAGAGACAGTCGATTCAGTAACAGCCTGATCTTCGCCACTGCAGGCGGCCAGAATCGTGGTTAAAGTAGTGACTAGGCCAATCAATAATAATTTCTTTAGTGTCATGCGGTTATCCCCTTAATTATATTAGTAGTGATCTTTTTTTATTACGCTGCCTAAATACTACTAGGCATGCATCGCTGCGTTTTATCCATTATCACATCAGCATCAACTCGCCATGGCACCCCAGCATCCACTTAAACCCGCAGACACCCCCGCTCGGCGTATTTGTTGTCCGACTGCCCCTAGAACCCTAAAGAGGCTAAACTATCGAGCAAGCTTGTACACCAAAGATGTCCACCAAAGCCATAGGCGAAAATCTGCGGCAAACGCCACCTTTTAGATAGAGACAATATTATGACCAGCGCCACCACTGAACTCGAAGCAGCAACCTTTAGAAAATTGCTAGAACATTTGGATAACAACAAAGATGTGCAGAATATAGATCTGATGATACTGGCGGGATTTTGCCGCAACTGTCTCGGCAAATGGTATTTGGCAGAAGCCCAAGAGCGCGATATGGACCTAACCGATGATCAAGCTCGAGAAGCGATCTATGGCATGCCCTACAGTAAGTGGAAGGCGGAGCACCAGCCTCCAGCTACTGCAGAGCAGCTAGAGGCTTTTGCAAAACGTCAAAAGTAGCCTGTCTATCTAGGCAACGGCTATTCGTCGAGGTGAAAACTCGGCGTCGAAAGGGACAGAGCCAGCTCATCGGCATCCATCTCTTCACCCACACCTTCAAACAGTGGTGATGACAGGTAGCGCTCGCCAGTGTCCGGGAGCATACACAGAATCACGCTGCCTGGCTTGGCAGTCTCTGCCAGCTGCAGTGCCACGGCGAAGGTACAGCCGCCGGAAATACCTGTAAAAATACCCTCTTTTTGCGCCAGTGCCCGAGAAGCAGCAATGCCCTCGTCCCCATCGATTGGCACCAGCTGATCAAAGCGCTTTGCATCGATCGACTGTTGCAGCACATTGGGAATAAAGTCTGGTGTCCAACCCTGAATCATATGGGGCTGGAATGCCGGATGACTGCCGACAGGCGATCCATTCGCTGTGCGCTCTTGGGGGGTCCCACTTTCGATCAACTGCGCATTGCTCGGCTCACTGAGAATAATTTGCGTCTCCGGGCGCTTTTCGCGCAATACCTGAGCCACGCCAGAAAAGGTTCCGCCGGTACCATAACCGGTCACCCAGTAATCTAGATTAGTGTCACTGAAGTCACTGAGAATTTCTTGCGCCGTGGTATTGGCATGAATCTTTGCATTGGCATCGGTTTCAAATTGACGGGCTAAAAACCAGCCATTGGCTTCAGCCAATTCCGTCGCCTTGAGATAACAGCCCATGGCCTTCTCCGCTTTCGGAGTCAAAATCACCTTGGCACCCAAGAAACGCATCAGCTTGCGACGCTCAATCGACACACTGGTGGGCATGGTGGCAATAAAGGGGTAGCCCTTGGCCGCACAGACCATTGCCAAACCAATGCCAGTATTACCGCTGGTGGCCTCGATCACAGTCTGACCGGGCTTTAGTTCGCCGCTGCGCTCAGCCTCTTCGATGATGCTGATAGCCAGGCGGTCTTTGACCGACCCAGCAGGATTAAAAAACTCTGCTTTAACGTATAAATCGACATGAGATGGCGCCAGCGTATTGATCCTGACACAGGGCGTATTGCCGATGGTGTCTAGAATACTGCCGTAGAGCTGGCCTCGTCCTTGGGTGGTGCGCGCTGCTGTGTCCGTCATAAGAATACCTGCTGATCGTTAGGGTGAACTGAAGTCATAAATAATTATGCTGCAATCATTTATCAGCGCTGTAACCATGTCAAGGGAGGCCTTAAATTAAGGATCCATTAAGAGTCTATTGATACTAGTGTAAGGATGGCACAGCAGCATCAACCAGCTGTCACTTTAGGGCTCTAATAGGTTCTGAACCAGAAATTCGATCAAGAGTTTTCACCAATGTCTCTTCAACCACCACAATCACTGGTAAAACCCGCTGACGCATAACATGGGGAAGTAGCATAAGACTGCGGTTATATTGATCATCAAAGAGGTTTCTCAAATCTTTGTAGTTGCCATCGACACCCTGTCGGGTTATCGCGAGTAAGGGCACTACCGGCGCTTTTTCCATTTGCGATTCGCAGACCCGAGTATGATTCAGCCGGTCATTCATATTTTTAACCCGTTGAACAATTTCGAGATTGCCGGAACGTCGCGCGCAGTACTCAAAGGTATGGATTTTATTTTTAAATTCACCGACGCTCTTAGCTGAGGAAAGGTCAGCGTAATAACCAAACTCATACTCGGAAAAATGCTCGGTTTTATCTGCAAAAGCTGCCTTTAGGTTGGGAGGCAGGGTTCTCGAAATCTTAATAAGATCGGCAGCCTGATTACGAAAATCATCGTCCCGGATAAATAGTTGAGTTATTTCCGCCATTCTGTGAGACCGGTTATTACTGTACAAAAACAATACGCAGTTGATCCTGCGCACCTCAATACAGTAGCAAAATTGATATAGGCGAAATATAGGGGCTTTAGGAAGTTCTAAACTAGACGCAGATCAATAAAAACCTATCTCTGCGATTTCGATGTCGATGTCGGCAATGTGGTCTCTGCCGAAGGCAACAATGCCAATACTGCGGATTGAGCTGGGTTTTACTGCTTTGCCAAGCCAATTGCCTGAGCGGCCAAAGGCTGTGAGTGGCACTTTTATGATCTGCCACTGGTCTGTGGTGGTGAAACTGGCTTGATAGTACTGCCAGGGCAGCAATGTTCCTGAGGTGCGCAGATGCAGATAGTACTGCTGGCCATTTCCACGGACCTTTAAATAGGCGCCGATTGCTGTATCGATGGTTTTCTTGGGGATGGCGCTGCGCAGCTGTATAAAGCCGCCATTATTCTCGGTGCTGACCTGCCCTGTCATATGGGCAAACTGTTCGCCGTCTTCTTCTTTGAAGGCGACTCTACCCTCAGATACACCGCCCATAACCTGATCGCTGACGTAGGACCAGCGCAGCTGTGGGTCGGATTCGAAGCTGTCGATCATCAGTGGCTCCAGAGCAATGGTGCTGGGTATCAAAAACAGGCTGAGGCAACTGGCGATGATGAACTGACGAACATTTTTCATTGTTGAGTGCCTTCTATCCACGTTTATATTGAGTGGGACAATAGCCGCGGCTGACGTCTGGAGAGCGCAGTTGCAGATGTTTGGTTTTGCGGCCTGTAACACGCTTGCGCCAGAGGCGAAATGAGCGCGGTTTGAGGGTGCGGCGCATCAATGAGATGACGGCAGATTCATTGAGCTTAAACAGGCCTTCGATGGCTTCAAAGGGTGTGCGATCTTCCCATGCCATTTCCACAACGCGAGAGACTTCGCTGGCGGTTAAGCCATTGACTGCGGGTGCTGCTGAGGGATTTAGCGCGCTGATATTATTCGACCTGCCGATGTGTTTAAACGAATTTACAGTTATACGCTTTGCAGGGTTTATGCGATGACTCACTCAGCTATTACATTTGCCTTGGCTTTACGGTAGAGTCTCGCGGGTGGCTGGTTAATCGATCATTCTCTGATCTTTGACCGACTATTTAAATTCATTATTTTAGTAGCTAACTATGACTGAACAGACGACTGAACAGACGACCGAACAACAGGGCATCAATATCGATGCTCGCAGGCTCTTTAATCTCGGCGCCAACCTTCTGGTCGCTGCCTTTATAAAGCAAACCCCAGAAAATGCTAAAAAGCTGTTTAAAGAACTGAAGCAAGGTGCTTCGGTGAAATCCGGCGAACTCAGCGGTGAAAACAGCGGTGTTAAGATTCCGGTTAAGTTGGAGCTTGATCGCAGCGAGTACAAAGGGCAGTTTAACTACCCTAACTTTGAGCTGTCATTAAAAGCTATGCTGCAGAAGTTTCAGACTGAAACTCGCAAGGACAAAGATCTAAAGGATTTGCATACCTTAACCAACGACGCTACTGGCGGCATCGTGTTTAATCTTCCCTCTGGTGTCCAGATCGAAGGCAATCTCAATGTGATGATGCTTTGCATGGAGCCACTGGCTGAGAGTCTAGTGGTACGATTGATATTTGTTGACTCTAAGCAGTTCCAAGAACAGGACTAGCCAGCCGGCACCCTTTTCGGACCAACCGGAGTGAGATCCATGTTGTGAGCAGCGCATCTTGAGCAGCCATCTTCGCGAATTCAGCAACCAGCTAGCGGCAATTATGCCCGAGATTGGCAGCGAACGGCTGCCCTCTCTGCTGGTGCGTATGTTGAAAAGCCTGGTGCCTTTCGACAATGCGGTTATTTTGCACTATCGCCGTGGTGAGAAACCGCTGATTGTCTACAATGATCTTCCGCCCCTCGAAATCAAGCAGCAGATTGATGAATTCATCAACGGCGCGTTCTTGATCGAACCCTTTTACCGAGCCGCAGTAGACGGTCGTGTCAGCGGTTTAAACCGGCTGTCTGACTTGGCACCCAATGGCTTTGAGAAAACCGAGTATTACCGCACCTACTTTAGGTACACGGAAATCAAGGATGAGATTGGCTTTATTATTCATCTCTCTGCTGATCAATTTATCAATATTTCCATGGGCCGACTGACCTTTTCGCACTGCTTTAATCGCACCCAAATCAGCCTGCTGGACGATATTACCGAGGTGATAGAGACGCTTTGTAAGCTGCAGTGGGTTGCCGAAAATGGCGTGCAGCAGACGGCTGAGAATAAGCTGCCGGGGCAGCTAGATAGTGCGCTGAAGCATTTTGGTACGGCTTACTTAACCGATAGAGAGACGCAGGTGGTACAGCTTTTCCTGCATGGCCATTCGACCAAGTCAATTGCTGAGCGCTTGGGAATTTCACCGGAGACCGTCAAGCTGCACCGCAAAAACAGCTACGCTAAGCTGGACGTGTCATCTCAGGCGGAATTATTCCACCTGTTTATAGACTCCCTTGCCAGCCTGTCCAGCTATTCTGGCGGTGACCCGCTGGTGGGCTATTTATAATAGCGGTCAATACAAACTCTCAGCACCCATTAACCGAACACCACCACGCCTTCTTCCAAGACACCCTTTATCTCTGCCCCCGGTGCAAATTGGCCGGAGAGAATGCTCTGGGCCAGTGGGTTTTCGATTAGCTGTTGGATCACTCGCTTTAAAGGTCTGGCGCCATAGACTGGGTCAAATCCCGCTTCGAGTAGCTTGTCCAACACTTCATCACTGAGGGTCAGCTGCAGCTCATGCTCTGCCAAACGCTTGCGCAATAGATCGAGCTGGATACTGGCGATACCGCGAAGCTGATCTTTGGCCAGGGGATGGAATACCACCACTTCGTCGACTCGGTTGATAAATTCGGGCCGGAAATGGCTGCCGACTACATCCATGACTGCGGATTTCATCACATCGTAGTTCTCTTCACCGGCGAGCATTTGAATCACGTCGGAACCGAGATTGGAGGTCATGACAATCACTGTGTTTTTAAAGTCCACGGTGCGGCCCTGACCATCGGTGAGACGGCCGTCGTCTAGGACCTGTAATAAAATATTGAAGACATCGGGGTGGGCTTTTTCAACTTCATCGAGGAGTAATACTGAGTAAGGTCGACGGCGCACAGCCTCGGTAAGATAACCGCCCTCTTCGTAGCCAACATAGCCGGGAGGCGCGCCAATCAGTCTTGCCACGGAGTGTTTTTCCATAAACTCGGACATGTCGATGCGGACCATGGCCTCTTCGCTGTCAAACAAAAATTCAGCTAGGGATTTACAGAGTTCGGTTTTACCTACACCTGTGGGGCCCAAAAACAGGAACGAGCCGTTGGGTCGATTGGGGTCTGAGAGTCCGGCACGTGAGCGGCGTACAGCGTTGGAGACGGCGACTACGGCTTCGCTCTGACCCATTACACGCTGGTGCAGTGAGTCTTCCATACGCAGCAGTTTATCGCGCTCTCCTTCGAGCATCTTCGACACGGGAATGCCTGTCCATTTGGCCACTACCTCAGCCACCTCTTCTTCGGTAACTTTGTTTCTCAGCAGACGCTTTTCAACCTGGACTTCGCTATTGGCGTTAACCAATTGTTTTTCCAAGTCGGGAATAATGCTGTATTGAATCTGCGCCATTTTTTCGAGGTTGCCTGATCTATGGGCCGCTTCAAGGTTGACCTTGGCTTGCTCAAGTTCAGCTTTAATATGAGTCGAGCCTTGCATGGAGGCTTTTTCGGCTTTCCAGATTTCTTCGAGATCGGCGTATTCAGCACCCAGCTCGGCAATACCATCTTCAAGCTTTTGTTGACGTTTGCGGGAGGCTTCGTCTTTGTCTTTTTTGACCGCTTCGCGCTCGATTTTTAATTGGATTAAACGTCGTTCAAGGCGATCCATCTCTTCCGGTTTGGAATCAATTTCCATGCGGATACGACTGCCCGCTTCATCGATTAGGTCGATGGCTTTGTCCGGCAGTTGGCGATCGGTGATGTAGCGCTGGGACAGTTTGGCGGCGGCGACTATGGCGCTGTCGGTTATCTCAACGCCGTGGTGAACTTCATAGCGCTCTTTAAGGCCACGCAAAATGGCCACAGTGTCTTCTTCACTGGGTTCTTCTACTAAGACTTTTTGAAAGCGACGCTCTAGGGCTGCATCTTTTTCAATAAATTTACGGTATTCATCCAGCGTGGTGGCGCCGACGCAGTGGAGTTCGCCCCGGGCCAATGCGGGTTTGAGCATATTGCCGGCGTCCATGGCGCCCTCGGCTTTACCTGCACCAACCATGGTGTGGATCTCGTCGATAAACAGAATGACCTGCCCTTCCTGCTTGGAAAGATCTTTGAGCACGGCTTTTAAACGCTCTTCAAAGTCGCCGCGGAATTTGGCACCGGCTAAGAGTGCGCCGAGATCTAGGGTTAAGACACGTTTGTTCTTTAACCCTTCTGGCACTTCACCATTGATAATGCGTTGGGCTAGGCCTTCGACTATGGCGGTTTTACCGACACCGGGTTCGCCGATTAAGACTGGGTTGTTTTTGGTTCGGCGCTGCAGAACTTGAATGGTGCGGCGGATTTCATCATCGCGGCCAATCACTGGATCTAATTTTCCAGATTCAGCCTGTTCGGTAAGGTCGATGGTGTATTTGTCCAGGGCTTCTCGCTGGCTCTCGGCATCCGCATCACTGACCTGCTCGCCACCGCGAACCGATTCAATTGCACTGTTGGCTTTGTTCACATCACCAAATTTGGCCAGGCTTTTGCCGAGTAAATTTTTGTCTTCAAGAGCTGCCAGCAGCAATATTTCGCTGGAGACAAATTGGTCGCCCTTTTTCTGGGCGCTGCGGTCGGCCATGTTTAATAGACGACTGAGATCTTGGGAGAGATTGGCTTCGCCTGTGGGGGAGCTGATCTTGGCGAGTTTGTCGAGCTGACTATTGAGATCAGCTTGCAGCCCCACCACATCAAAACCGGCACGATTGAGGATTGGACGGACACTGCCACTCTGTTGATTTAATAGTGCCAGCAGCAGGTGCAGTGGTTCGATGGCAGAATGATCGTTGCCCACGGCAATGGATTGGGCATCTGCCAGTGCACTCTGCAGTTGATTAGTCAGCTTTTCTATTCGCATGGCCTACCTCTGAATGGTTTTTAATCTTGCTTAGTATTTTAGGTGGGGGCTGGCGGTGACTTTTCAACGGGTACGCAAAATTTGTTGATGCAAGTCATAGAAAACATAGCATCGATTGAGAGTATTAACAGTAGAAATAGCTCTGAGGTAGAGTCGCGAAGACCCTAGCTGACGACCCTAGCTGACGACCCTAGCTGACAACCATATTGTCGCGATGGATAAGCTCATCATCTTCACGATAGCCGAGAATCTTGGCGATATGCTCGGTGCCTTGACCTTTGATACGATCGGCTTCGTATGAGTGGTAATTGACTAACCCGCGGGCGATTTCCTGCCCAGCGGCGTCGACGCAGCTGACCAGTTCACCACGGGTAAATTGCCCTTTGACCTCAGTCACACCAACCGCTAATAAGCTGCGACCCTGCTGTTGAAGAACCTTGACTGCACCGGCGTCGAGCACTAGCTGGCCTTTGACCTGCAACTGCCCTGCTAGCCACTGCTTGCGCGCGGCTAGGGGTTGCTGTGAGGCTGTGAGTAAGGTGCCCACTTCGGCACCTTGAGTGACTGCTGTGAGTATGCCGCTGTTGCGTCCACCTACGATCACGGTGTTGCAACCAGAGCGGGCTGCCAGCCTCGCTGCCTGCAATTTGGTCACCATACCTCCTCGACCAAGGCCGCTGTTGCTGCCGCCGGCTAAGGCATCGAGAGAGCGGTCATCGGCCATGGCTTCGCTGATCAGCTGAGCATTTGGATCTAGATCGGGATTGGCACTGTAGAGGCCGTCTTTATCGGTAAGAATTACAAGTAAGTCGGCATCGATTAGGTTGGCCACCAGAGCCGCGAGACTGTCGTTGTCGCCAAAACGAATTTCGTCGGTGACCACGGTGTCATTTTCGTTGACTATGGGCAGCACATTTAATTGGATTAATGTCTGCAGGGCGCTGCGTGCATTGAGGTAGCGCTGGCGATTGGCGAGGTCATCGTGATCTAGGAGTATCTGTGCGGTGAGGCGATCGAAACGTTGAAAGCTACTCTCATAGGTTTGAATCAGACCCATCTGCCCCACTGCGGCAGCGGCTTGAAGTTCATGAATACTCTCAGGGCGGGTTTTCCACCCGAGTCGCACTATGCCTTCGGCAATGGAACCTGAGGAGACTAAAACAATTTCTTTACCCTGAGCTAATAGCTGGGCGATTTGCTCGACCCAGCCATCGATGGCGTCGCGATCGAGGCCGGCGCCATTATTAGTCAACAGCGCACTGCCTATCTTGACCACTAGGCGCTGTGCATCTTGGGTAATTGTTCTTGTCATACCTAGCTACTCTCGAACCTCTGTCTTGGCTGCGGCTAAAATTAAAGCTACAGCTACTCTGCGTACACCACTTCAACATCGTTGTCGTCATCATCTTCGTCTTCAAATGCTTCGTCGAACTCGGCACCTTCGATCTCTTCGCCACCAAGGCGGGCCAGACGTCTTGCTTCAGCCAGTCCTTCGATGCGCTCGCGAGCTTCCGCTTGAATCTGCTGACGGCGCTCTTCCACGGCAACTGCCAGTGTCGGATCGATATTTTCGCGATCGCGATGACCGTCTATGTAATCCATGATCGCTGCGCAAAGGGCTTTGGTGCCCTGGGCTGAGATCGCGGAAATGATAAATTCGGGGCCCGGCCAGGTGAGTGTTTCAACCACGTTCTTGCAGGCTTCTTCGACTTCGTCTTCGGGCATCAGGTCGGTTTTATTTAACACCAACCAGCGATCACCTTCCGCCAGTGTTGGGCTAAATTTGGCCAATTCCTGTTCGATAACGACAGTGTTTTCGGCTGGTGTGGTGCCGTCATAGGGCATCATGTCGACAAGATGTAACAGCAGTCGTGTACGTGTCAGGTGCTTAAGGAAACGAATTCCAAGACCTGCGCCTTCGGATGCGCCTTCAATGAGGCCGGGAATGTCCGCAACCACAAAGCTTTTGTCACCGCTCATGCCCACTACGCCCAAGTTCGGCACTAAGGTGGTAAAGGGATAGTTGGCGACCTTTGGTCGGGCTGCCGAGACGGCGCGAATAAAGGTTGATTTGCCGGCGTTGGGTAGGCCGAGCAGTCCGACATCAGCGAGCACTTTTAGCTCAAGCTTGATCTCGCGCAGTTCGCCTTCGCTGCCGGGAGAGGTCTGTCGCGGTGCGCGGTTAACACTGGATTTAAAGCGCGCATTACCAAGGCCGTGGAAACCGCCCTGGGCTACTTTGAGTTGCTGACCCAGTTCGGTGAGATCACCGAGTACATCGCCGGTCTCTTCGCAGAGCACGGTGGTGCCCACGGGAACCTCCATAACAAGGTCTTCGCCACCGGCGCCAGTACAGTCAGAGCCACGGCCCTGCTCGCCGTTCTCAGCGCGGAAGTTGCGCGTGAAGCGGAAGTCGATAAGGGTGTTGAGACCCTCTGCACCCACTAGGAATACGCTGCCACCGTCACCGCCATCACCGCCATCTGGGCCGCCTTTGGGAATGTATTTCTCACGGCGAAAGCTCATGCAGCCATTGCCGCCTTTGCCTGCCTGTACTTTAATTGTTGCTTCGTCGACGAATTTCATAGAGGTTTATCTTTGCCAGTTAGGCTGTATTCTTGAGGGAAAAAGGTTTCCCAATAAAAAACCCAATACAGGGCCTTCTCGATCAAACGGGTGTTTCGTAATATCTGTCTGTCTATTTATCTGTCTATCTGTCTATCTGACT
>Ga0115005_10000211_pt1 | contig 43871 bp, 28 predicted proteins | sample ArcOceMetagenome_FD_87163 | JGI IMG/M metagenome (GOLD analysis project Ga0115005, IMG submission 87163) | Marine eukaryotic phytoplankton communities from Arctic Ocean - Arctic Ocean - Greenland ARC118M Metagenome | ecosystem: Environmental > Aquatic > Marine > Oceanic | place: Arctic Ocean... | reverse complement strand
GCACCGCCTAATGCATTACCCGCTAAGCCGTTCGCACTTAGTGAACCATCAAGTGTTAACGTATTCGCCGTTACACTTAATACACCACCGCCCCAGCCGCTGTACGTTGACCATGAATCACCAGCCGAACCAGCAAAGCGCGCATCATCAAAACGGCCATATGTATTACCCGTATAATGGCGACGATTACCACCGTGGCTAGATGCTTTGTTTTGATCACTGCTAAAATCTGGAAAGTAGCTATAGTTTTCTGAATAGCCTTTGCCTGAAACATTCAACTCAGCGGATTCACTAATGTTAACAGTGCCCGCTACTTCAATTGCTAAATCATAAATGCGTTTAGATGTGTTATTAGATACTGGTGTAGTAAGGACCGATGCATCGAGAATCAGATTGCCATCAACTGTCAGCGGGGAGTTTAGAGCGAGCTCCAGCGTTATCCTATTATCTGTATCAACACCCTTTATGGATAAATCATTTTCAATAATCAAAGAAGGTGCGGTTAATTTTGAATAACCAGAGCTTTGAATGTTTAAATCAAAAAATGTAAGAGCTTGCTCTGTAACGATACTGCCACCCTGAGTAATTGCACGCTCAACAAGATTAGTTGGTAAAATATCACCGGAAACCGTACCGCCTGCTGTAATATTAGAGCTATTGATTTGCAGTACTTGCACACGGTCTTCACCTACATTTAACCAGCCTCCATTGCTTACTGTTAGACGATCAAATACGTGCACACCTACCAATTCTTTATTTTTAAATATTGAAAGGTCATCTGTAGTTTCTATAAAAATTTCATTTTCTGTATTTATTTTAACTTTATAGCGACGGGCATTTGCATCTGCTGCATCTAAGTAAACCCATGATCCATCAATACCCCACTCATACAGCTCAGATGTCTCTAACCAAGGAGACCCATCTACTGAGATACGCCAAACATTTGTTTCTACTTCTCGAATTTGCTGAATAGCATGACGTCCAACTTTTTCTAAAGGGGTCGAGTTAACAAGTGATTGCACGCCTTTATTATCAATAATTAATTCACCAAAAGTATCCTCTGGTTTTTTAACAAAAACAGTACCAGCACCAGCGTTACTAGCATTTGATGCGCTTAAGTCACCGGTAAAACCTGAATCGTCATTAACATATAAACTAATGCGACCGCCACCTGCTTTACCAGGGTACGACGAGTGATATGCCATTCCCCCTTTAGCTTCTATTAAGCCACTACCCACTAGTTTTTCTGTTTCAATATGGATGGAGCCACCTGCACCACCACCAGCGTAATAGCCACCGTTCAAACCATTGGCCTTAATAATCGCATTTTCAGCAAGATCTATTTCTGTGGCTTTAATGGAAATTACACCACCGCCCTTTGCGGTATTGCTTGTATTATAATAATCACCAGCACTACCAGGAAAACGGGCCTTTTGATAACGGCCATATACACAATTTTCATTTATTTGATAGTTTCGAATACCAGCATGACAGCTCCAGCGCTTATCTGTGCCACTGCCTGATTCACCATCAGGGCCTGAAACATAATCACCTTCAAAACCTTTACCATTTAAATCAATAATGGCATCACTTGCTAACTGTACCTTGCCTGCAATATCGAAATCTAAGCGGTTATAATCAGCCCCATCCGCATCAGGGATAGTCAGTTTTGCACCGGCTTGTAAGATTAAATTACCGGTTATTTTAATTTGATTTAGCGTTTTTATTGTTAGTGTTGAATTAGTATCAATAATTAAATCACCACCTACGTCCAACTCATCAACTAAAATACTGGAACCTTCTGTTCCAGTAATTAATAAATCACCCACGGTCGCTAATTTATGATCGGAAACAAAAACAGCCTTATCCATGGCAACACTTGCGGCTAATAGATCATCATCAAAATAATCAACCGTTACGTCGTTCCATTCCTCTTCAATGGCATCTAGTTCATTAACAGTAAAGGTTAGATCGCCACTTGTTCCTAGGTTATCACCCAGATCCAATGCTTCAGCTCGTAAAACTAAGCCGTTTATGGCATCAGGTACTTTATAAACAAAGGTATAAGGAGGGGTTATATCTGTATGTACACGCTCACCATTGGCGTAAAAGTTAACAACAGCCACACGCACATCGTCTTCAACTTGAGCGGTTACACGATAAGGTCGGTTTTGAAATAACTCTGTACCAATCACCGGCTGCAGCCACGTAACAATAGGCGCTAAACCCGATACATCTTGCAACTCACGATATTGGTTAACGTAAAGGCGATTACTGGCTGCGCAATAGGTATAACTAATATCAACATCAATGCCTCGGCATTCATCGGCACCAAATTCACTCATATCAATTAATGCTTGATACAAAGGCGTATCTGGATCCTTAATGTTCACAATGGGCATGGCATTCGGAAATTGCCCAGAACTTGTAGTTGTGTAAAAAGCATGATCGCCATTTACAATCACATCACGGGGGAAAAATTCACGGCCAGAGGTGTTTACAATAGGGTTCAGTGGGTCATTAAAATCTACCGTGGCATAGTTAGCAGTGCTGCCTGCCGCTAAAAATGCATGGCGACCTTTAATCGCCACTTCTTGCACGCCATCAACTTTTATACGCCCTAACTCACTTGGAGAAGTCGCCACGGTCACGCCTAAGGCAACAACATTGTCACCTGATATGGCAATGGCTAGCGCACCTTCTGCTGCGATTGCGGAAATAGCACCGGATAAAACACTGCTTGTCACGGTTGGCGCTGCTGAAGAACTAATATCTAACAGCATTACACCGAAGTTTTCTGTCGCTAAATATGCACGATCATTTTCAAGGGCAATATCATTTACTTTTCCTACTGAAGAAAGGGTAGAAACATGAATAGGTTTGAGGACATCACTGGCATTTACGACTCCAAGGCCAGCTTCAAGGGCTAAATATACAAATCCATTTTTAACTTTTACATCTTGCGCTGCACCAATTGATAGTGTGCTAAGCACTACAGGTTCACTTGGCTTAGCCAAGTCAATAATGCTTAAGCCATCTGCTGTTGCCACAAACGCAGTACTGCCTTCTACCGCAACATTATTTGCTTGGCTGGTTAATTCAACATATCCACGGGCTTGTGGGGCAAACATGATAACGGTTACTTGTACGTTATCTGTATGCGCACCATTGCTCACTGCAATATTGGCAATGCCATCTTGGCCGGCATATACACGACCACTCTCAATGCCAAAGTTGGCAATGGTTAAATCGGAGGAATTATAATTAGTACCGCGACCACTAGAGGTTAAGTTTACTTCACTGCCATCGATCAAAGTTCCTTTTACACTTATTTGCAATGAGGACTCAGAATCAATGGTGTTATAAAACAATACAGCTGTGTTCGGTTCGGCTTTTATTGAAGTTAGTAGAGCACCATAGTTGGCATCATTGCCATCACTTGGATCTGAATTAACGGTAATCTCCAAACCGTCATTCAGACCATCGCCATCGGTATCGGCTAAAAACGGGCTGGTAATAAAACCATCTTTACCGGCTATTATTTCTTCACCATCGCTAATACCATCGCCATCTGTATCAGCTTTTTTGATGTCGGTACCCAGTTGAAATTCTTCAAGGGCGGATAAACCATCGCCATCTTGGTCTTCAAAAGCATCGACAGGATCGTCAGGGTTTAAGCCATAGAATAATTCCACATCATCTGGAATACCATCTTGATCTTTATCGCCAAAATCAACTACTTCGACATTGATTATGCCAATGGCGCCATTTAAACGAACAGTCAAAATCGACACCCCTGAGGACTTCGCTGTTAAAACCCCTTGATCAACAAGTAATACGTCATCATTAGAAACCACATAATTCAAACCTCTTTGAGTGGCAGATAGCTTTTTAGATTCACCATTTCCATAGTTTGCGATAACAGCTAGATCTCTTGAGACTCCGCTCCCGTATAAAGTTAAGGCGTTCCCATAGTTCAACTCTAAACTAATAGGGGTCGGGTCAGCACTAGCCTGAAAAAAGTCACCTACGCTAACATTTTGATTATTTAATACAGAAAAATAATCTGTTTGTGCACTGATGGTTTTTCCGTCGCGCTGACAGGTAGCGCGAGCGCGCACTTCCCCCATAAAGGACGGCACATTAGGCAATACAAATTGGCCCTGTTCATTGGCTTGAACGGTACGATTTAAAATACTAACAATACAGGTATCGTCCACCACAAACGCTGCAGGCTGAACATCCGCAGCTTGCACAAACTGTGTTAGACCCGCCATATAAACCAGCGGCATGGACCAAAAAGTATTTTTAATATAATTAATCATCAGTCTCTGAACCAAATTCCGTTTAATTTTTACCCTGATATCAGGACTTTTTATTCATCACTTGTTTGATCACACGCTCAAACGCACTAAAAGGCTGAGCGCCTGATAGTGGTATTACATCAATAAGCTGATCATCTTGAATGCGGCCAATGTAAAACCTAGGTGTACCGTCTACACCGGCTTTATCACCATAAGCCAAATCATTTTGTACGCGCTGGGCATATTTACTCGTTTGCATACATTCATTAAAGTCGTCCATATCTAAATCTAATGCCAAAGCATCTTTTTTAAATCGACCTGTATTTAATGAGCCACCTGCAAATAATTTATGGCGCATAGACCAATATTGATCTTGATCGCCAGCACAATGGGCGGCCATGGCCGCAGCCGTGGCTTGTTTGTGAAAACCCAGGGGGTAATCGCGTGCCATGTACTGTAGCTTCCCTGTATCAATGTATTTCTTCTTGAGCTCAGGAAAAACTTGTTTATCGTGTCGGGCACAATACGGGCACTGGAAATCAGAAAATTCAACAATGGCAAACTCAGAATTATCTGACTTGTATATCTCTATATTTTTTAATGATAAGGCACCATTATCCACTTTATTCTGTAATCCAATGAGATCATTGATTTTTTTATCTAGAATTTTATTTTCTTTTCTTAATTCAGAGATTTCTTTTCGAATAGAGTGTAACTGACTAAATACCTCCTCTTGAACCCAGGAAGTATTGGTTTGATCTAATGCTTCCACATAAAAAGAAAGCGACAATAAGAAAAGCAACACTATAGAGTTCATTTTATTCCATTCTTAACAATATGAGAGGAAATCTGTGGAAAATCGAAGTGCTCTGCTAAAAATGTCATCTCTCTACTTAATTTCTGCATTGATAATAAATAATATTTTTTATTTTTATACTTGTATTCTATTGGTAGTACTTTTTTAGTAACACCAAATTCGCATAGTGAAATCTTATTAAATCCATTATTTGCATCAAATTCAGCTATGCACTTACCAACTCCCTTACCGTATATTTTTGATACTTTGTTGGGCCCCAGAGAGATTATCCCTGTTTTATTTACCTGATAAAATCCACTATTAAAATTTTTATAAAATACTTCATTTGATATTTTTTCTGGGGATTTCGAGTAATCAAAAATTAGATTACTTGCTGACTTCAATTTCACCGACTTCTTCAAATAAAACTTAGTTTCATTTGTTCTTTTATTAGCACCCAATAAATCATATTGACTTAGGTTTATAGCTATATTTTTTTTCTTCCAATAAATCCCGGCGATTTGCGTATAAAAATCCCCATTCCGATCCAGCCCCCTAAAAAAATCCGTTATTAAGCACGATTTCCTACATGCAACACCAAACGGTAGACTTACTTCACGATTATCTTTAAGGATAAGATCAACCTCTAAATACCTCTTTTCACCAAAGTGTAAGATATTATGAATATTGATAGATTCAACATCACTATAGACATTATGCTTCAAAGGGCTCTTTATTCTCTTTTCCATCCGCCCCCTAGAACCGTCACTATCATCCAAAAAATCTAAAGATTTTTTTGTATTATTTGTTGATAGTGCTTTTAAATATGACGTGATGACCTTTACTTCTTCTGGCTGCACCCCGTTTATATCATCCAAATCAATAGACTTATTTAATTTATTAATAACTAAAGAACCAACAAGCGCTTCTCCTAATAAGGGGAAATAAATCCTTTCAATTTTTGACATAGCATCCATAGAAGCCACACATAAAAACACAAATAAATACTTTCTCATTAAGGGCATCCTCCAACTGAACCACCTTGAGCAATCTGCACCCTACCGGTTGTGTCGCTAGGGTTAAACACTTCAAACCCAAAAGCCTCAAACGTTGCATGCCATTGAGCCTCAAACTCTAAATCGCCAACAGTTCCACTAAAGCAATCCGATGGGCACTCATCACCATCGCTAACTCTAGCTGAAACACTGCCTGTTACATAAAGCGTTGAGTCTGCACCGGCATCTAGCTTCACTATAGACTTCCAGCAATCATCCTCATCACCCGTTTTAGCGCATTCTTTATCAAGCCCCTCTGCACCTATATCAACACCTGCATCAACACCGGCTTGTGCATTTAAATTTGCGCCAGCATTAGCACTACCGCAAAGCCCGCCTCCAGAGCAATCTGAATACTTCACATCCCCAGAGACTGAAGAGGTAACATCTGCCTTCAAAGTTACTCCAGGTAATTTTAATTGACCTACCGCCTTATAGTTCCCATATCTTTTCTCTGGTATTCCCCAGTTTTTACCTGGTGATGTAGCGGTAGCATCACCAGTAATCGTGCCAGTACCGGTTATTTTTTCAAAACTTTTTGGCTTCGCTCCTTCCGAACAGTCAGAACAGCACTCCATACCCTCTGTCTTGGAAGCTGATATATTTATTGATAAATTTGCTTGAAAAAATGGTAATGCATTTATCCCAGATATAAGCTTTTGCTTACTTTTTGATAAAAGCTCCATATCTTTAATTGTAGTTGTTTGCGGGGCTTCCTTTATCTCACAATAATTCCCACAGTTTCCCGACTTACAGGTATAACAAGCCTGCTCGCTAGATCCATCACCGCACTCTTTTTCATCAGGAGCATCTACTTTTTTACCGCTTTCACATTGCTTACATGGTTCGTCTTCTTGCACCTTAGCAGTTTCATTTTCAGGATCTGAACCTCCACCGCATTTTAAATCCTTGCAGTCATTATCTTTTTGCTTTTCCGGCGGTAAAGATTTTGTCTCATCTACAACTGCCTTACCATTTTCACATATGCCGCAATCGTCTTCAGGCTGATCTCCATTATCAGGGACCTGAGTTGGGCTACCCCCCTCACAACCAGGCTTTCTACAATCACCTTTTGTATCATTATTTGGGACATCGCCATTATTGTCCTTACTGCCTTTGCATAGGGCTGTTTTACAATCACCTTCGGTTTGCTGCTCCCTAACTTTATTTGGAGTTTCTTGACACTGCTCTCCATCACATTTAGCGCATTCACCACAACTATTAGGTGTACCGCTGCCGCCAGGGCTTGCGCCACAATGCCAACCGGCTTTGATTACGCCCACACCAGGGTTTGAACGAACTGTACTGCCGTCTTCTGAAACTGTGCCTAGGCCAATGGCTACAAACTCTTCAAGGTCATGGTCGTAAGAGAACATCTCTACCTGGGCACCAGGCTTATGAGCATCCACATTGGGCAGGGTTAAACGAGCAGGGGCATCGAACATGGCACCTGTTGGCTGAATTGTGACGATGAATTGAGGCTGCATACCATTTGGCGGTGCCATTGGTACTTTGGAGCTGTTCACCACGGTTACGGAAACCATGCCTTCGCGGGAACCATCAGGGAAAGTAACTGAGCCAGCGGGGACTTCTAGTTTGAAGCCGGGTACTTCTGGCAGAGTTAATACTACGTCTACTTCACCTGCCCAAATTGCGTTTTCAGTATTAAGTTTCACCATATAAATAGGTGCGGCCATTGGGTTTTTAGCACCTGACACTGTCACTATGTTATAACTTAAAGCTGGGTATTCCCCTTCGACTGTGGTGGTGGAACCATCAACAATTAAGTGCACAGGCCCTACTGGCGCTTCTGTAATAATAAAACGACCCTCTGCATCAACAATGGCCTGACGAGTGGTTCCATCAACTCGTACCGTAACACCTGGTAATGGGTTATCTTGATTATCAAGTACTACACCACTTATAGAAGTTTGACTTGGATCTGAAGCTTTTAAGCCTGAGGCCGTAAAACTAGCCTTAATTAACTGGATGACCTGCTCGCCTGCTTCGTTTTCAATTAATGGAGCATCCAACAGTGTTGCGCGGACTAACTGCTTGTCTAAACCCTCTAATCCACCCAGTGATAAATGTGCAGAAGCACGACCATCACTGTCTGTTAGGGCCTCATATTCGGTTAATTTATTTTGGAATACACCACCGCCGGCCCTTACTTCAAATTTAACGCGAGCACCTTGTACTGTGTTTGCGCCAGCATCTGTTACCGCTACAACAAACGGTGCAGGTAAGGGCTGGAATAAACCGCCGCGCTGATTATTACCTGAGTTAATGCTTAATTTATTACCAATGTTTGCGGTTGCCGATGCCGTGAAAATCACTTCATCTTCATAGCCCACTACGCGCACACGTACTTTTTGATTGCTCACACCGGAACGGCGGCCTAGTTTAAATTTAGTTTGTGCTAAACCCTGATTATCTGTTTGCGCTAAATATGCACGGCCTTCTAAATCATCTCCGGAAGCCACAACACCAGAACCTTGGCTAACACGGAAAATGACATTTTTATCTACTAGTGGTAAGCCAGCATCGTCTAACACTTTAACAACTAGAGGCTGCTCTAACTCAGTATGTATTGAAGCTGTTTGATCATTACCTGATACCAGCTCAATTTTTTTACCCGTCAGCTTTTTGTAGGTGAGAGAAATGATATTGGTAACCGTATTGCCGACCTGATCACTACCTACAACCGTTAATGTGTTTTCACCTTCTGTTAGCAACACATTTGAAACGCTGTAACTACGGTTTGAAATTTCTGCGGCAACTCCGTTAACCGTAACACCGGCCTGCTCGGCTTCAATGGTGCCGCGCACAATGTCGTTTAATAAGCCAGTAACCGTAATTGTGTCGCTATACACAATTTGACCATGTTCGTGAGAATCAATGGTGACATAGGGAGGTGTTAAATCTAACGAAACGTTAATGGAAGCTGTAGAAACAATGCCGCCTTCATCAACCATTCGGGCAACAATTGTATTGTGACCTTCTTCAACCGCTACCTCTGCAGCAAAGGCTCCGTTTTCAATCGTAACCGGCAAGCCATTAACCGTTAGCGCTGTTGCAGTCGGGTCTACCGTACCTGTAATAGCAACAGGAGAGTGCCCTACTGTGGTTAATGTTGCAGGAGTATCTATGGTTACGATTGGTAATGTTGAACGAGTAGCATCTTTTGGAAATGCATCCGATTCATTTAATACTCCATCGCCATCCGTATCGGGGTCACTATTATCACCAATACCGTCTCCATCTAAATCGGCAGATTCAGAGCCATCTAACGGGAATAAATCTACGTCGTTATTTACGCCATCGCCATCTACGTCTAAATCTGTGTTATCCCCTTGACCGTCTCCATCCAGGTCATTGGTTTCAGTTTTATCTTCAGGGAAAGCATCGGAATCATTTGGAACCCCATCACCATCACGGTCTGTATCAGCATTATCACCAGTACCATCTTTATCTAAATCTTTTGATTCGGTTGCATCACGTGGAAATACATCATCGGAGTTATCAACACCGTCGCCGTCAACATCTGTATCACTGTTATCACCAGTGCCATCACCATCTAAATCAGCTGTTTCTGTTGCGTCTTCAGGGAACGCGTCATTAATATCTATAACGCCGTCTTTATCTGTGTCTCGCTGGGTTGGGTCACAACCATCTGATGCAACCACATAACCTGGCAAGGTATTCGGGCACTGGTCATAACTATTAGGAACACCATCTCTATCTGAATCTGCGTTAGTCTCTACAGTTATTTTTACTTCAGATTCATTACCTGCCAAATCTGATCCATTGGCTTTTAAAATGGCTTGGCCAATCAGCTCACGGGATAAACTACAGGTTGCGACATTGGCAACCAAACTACATGTAGCCGCCGCCTCACCTAGATCATCTGTAACATTTAAAGAGAAGCTTGTTGTATCTAAAGCTAGGTTATCGCTCAAATCCAAGCTGGTAATCGGAAGTGGGTCATCTAATTGTGCCCCATCAAGTGGGAAGGTAAATGCAATAACCGGGGCAGTAGTATCGATATTAATTGAAGCGCTGATGCTGTTTTGATTGCCAGCCATATCAGTTACTGACGCGCTGATAACTTGGGTTTCGCCTTCAGTAACTACGACATTTTCTTGTGGACAAGCACCTTCGCCAGAAGCTATCAGACCACTTAATGCATCATTACAAACATAAGAAACAGTTACCGCTTCGTTATACCAACCATTGCTATTGGCTTGAGCGCTAAAACTTTGCGTAATTGATGGAGCTGTTTTATCAATATTAATCTTTGCAACTAATGTTGCTGTATTACCTGCAAAGTCTCCAGCGCTTGCATTAATCTCAATAGAGCTACCTTCAGAATTAATAAGCTGTGTATTTGCACAATTTTTCACACCACTTAGTGCATCTTCACAAGCAAACCTAATATTCACATCTGTATTGTGCCAGCCTGCCTCGTTGGCAATCGGATCAATTGATTGAGTAATACCTGGTGGAATGGAGTCGATATTCAAAGTAACAACATAAGATGTGCTGTTACCCGCCACATCTGACACTGTTGTTGGGATCTTTTGGTCTTTACCCTGTGCTTCTATTAGGTCATCGAAAGGACAATCAGTTTCAAGTACACCACTTAACTCATCAGTACAGGTATAACTTATGCTTGTCGCTTGATTGCTCCAAGCGTGCTCATTAGGATTTGGGGTTAATTCGTGAGAAACCACTGGAGGGACAGAGTCTAAGTTAACAGTAAACTCTACTTCTGCAGTATTACCTGCTTTATCTGTGGCTGTACCAAGTGCTACCTGTGACTCACCATCTTTATCAAATATTTTTGAATCACTGCAACTGGCAATACCGCTTATTAAATCTGTACATTCAAACTCAATAGTTGTTGATGTGTTATGCCAACCAGCTGCATTTGCAACAGGTGTAGCAATGGCACTAATAACAGGCAACTCATCATCAAAACCCAATACCTCAACAGCTAATCCACTGCCGTTTTCTATATAGGCCTGCAATGAAGGAGGTAGATACTTATGAATGCGTGTAAGAAAACCACTAAAGAAACCGGATTTTCTCTGAGGTATGCCATACAACACCACTTCAAGCGTATTGCTTTCTAGTAGAGCAACTGATTTATCAATTATGATTGTTTCTGATAGATCCCAAGCTGCGTAGTTCTTTTTATGCTTGCGCCATTTGCGGCCTGACTTCTCTTTCCCCCACACATCGTCAAAATCATAATGGTCCATCAACCCCTTATGAAAATCACGAGGCCCAAAAACACGAACACCATTTAACGTAATACGTGCAGCGCGAACACGGCGAGCATCACCCCAGCCATTATGAACACGTAAAATATAACTCGAGCCTTCATTTGGAACTGAAAACTCAATTGTTTGTTTTAATGGCTGCGCATAATGACGAATAAATTCATCTGGGCCATGCACTGGATATTCAGTTGCCTGTGCGCTGATAGTAGCTAGCGATACAAGTAGCAGCGCTTTAAAAATCCAATTTACTAGCGACATATAGAAACAACCTTTTTCACAGTCATTTTAGGTGCTTTTGTATAAGCAGCATTAAAGGAATGAATAGAAATAACACAACTGTAACTTCTATTTAATCTCAGCTTTCCTTGCATGCTGTTCTCCATTTATTAGTTATTCAACGAGCCTATTATTCGCTTTATAAAGCTATTCAGCGAAAAACCACTAGCACGCATTGTTTTTAATCAGCACTACCACTTAATCATTAGAAGCGCTAATTTAAATTATTATTTTTCAAAAATGACGCACATTATCTAGACAAATATTTCATGTCAAGAATAAGATTTGGATTCTATGAACTACTCACAATTAAGGACTAAGCTTTTTCTTAACTTTAAAATCGGTATACTCGCGCTATTAAAATTCACGAGTTAAATGAAAAAGGGTTCAGTGCAATGAAGCGAAATATTTACAGCTTTAAGTTCTGTTTTTCAGCCTTCTTTCTATTTTTTTGTAAGCTATCTTTTTCATCTGATTTCCTACCCGAGCCTTTATTTTTTAAACCAGTCACTCCACCCACGCCCAAGCCTTCCTTATTGGTCACAGAAACATTCCAGCGTGGTGTTTTTTTTCAACACCTACAGCAAAGCCATGGTTTACATGGTTTAGATGACACTTTGGGTAGTGGTGCCTGTGTATTTGATATGGACAATGACAATGACCTAGACCTTTATTTTGTGTCTGGTTCAGGTGCCACACGTTTTTTTGGCAAGCAACACTGGTGGAGTGAACAACCCCAAGGCCAGCTTTATCGCAATGATGGTGACGGCTTTTTTAATTTAGTTACCCATGAAACTGGCCTCCCTAAAGACCAATGGGGTATGGGCTGTAATAGTGCAGATATAGATAAAGATGGCTTTGATGATTTAATTATCACAAGTCGAGGAAAAAACTGGATAGCCTTTGGGGATGGGCAAGGTTTTTTTACCAGCATGCAATTAGGTAAAACTGAGAATTGGTCCACTGCTGTTAGTTTGCATGACATAAATAACGATGGATTACTCGATATTTACATAGGCAATTATATTAAGTTTCAAAAAAACTCAAAAACACTTGAGGTTAATACAGGCTTCAATATTAATGATGGCGCATTTTTACCAGAAAATTTTCCCGCACAGAAAAACGAGCTCTATATAAATAAAGGCACTCGACTTTTTATAGATGAGACAAAAAAATTCAATTTAGCCAATTCAGATGGCCGAACTTTAGGCATTCAATGGTTAAACGAGAATAACGACGAATGGCAAGACCTGCTTATTATTAATGACAATGGATCTGAACCACAGTTACTAATCAGTCAAAAAGGGGAAACATTTACACGTGCGCCATTACGATTGCAAATTGACAGTCTTAATGGGCTGCGCAGCACCACCACACTCACACTTAATGACGACACCAGCCAGCCTATTAACATCTACTCTTCTAATCTTGGCAACCCCCTCTACTTATTAAGTAAAAAGACTAACGGTTATGAAAACCTAACATGGGACATATTATCAGGGGCTGACAAACTAGAAAGCTTGAGTCAGTGGGGCTTAGCAAGTTCTGATTTTAATGGAGATGGGTTAAATGACCTATATGTAGGCTCAGGTCTAACCAAACCTGATAACGATGCCCATAGATTATCTCAGGGACAACCAGATTCATTATTGCTGCAAATGAAAAATGGAAAGTTTCATAAAAAGAATAAAAATTTAGATATAGGCTTATCTACACGATCAGTCATCTCCGCTGATATAGATAACGATGGGGATATTGATCTTATATTGACCCACAACAACGGCCCCGCTCAAGTCAAAATCAACTACAGCAACCCTGAACACTGGGTCGGATTAGATATACGTGACAAATTTGGGTTAAAAAATAATTTTAGAGAAATTAAAATCCAACAGGGTAAAAAGTCTATTTGGCTTTACCCCATAAGTGACAGCTTTCTTGGTAACCAAGATTATCGAAAGTTAACCACTTTAAATGATAATAAAGATTTGAATGTAACAATATACTGGAATAATGGATCAACGTCTAAATTTCATGAATTACAAACGGGAGTATTTCATACATTAAAACAGCATGGAAACTCCTCATCAATTTCAAAAAAAACACATAAAGCTATAACACCAATACCATTTGATCTTGCTATATGGCAAATTAAATCAGGTAAAATTGATTGGAAAAGAATAGTTAAGTCATTTTCAGGCTTAGACATAAAAAAACAAAATATTTTATTAAATGAAGCCCATAAGCAAGATAATCATTCTTTGATTTTGGCTTTTATAGAGACTGCACTAAATCAAAACACCTATTTGAATAGTTCAATTGAAATACTTAGAGATCAAGAATTAGAAATAAGCCTACCTTTAGTATTTAACTACATTAATGATAATCTAACTTGTAAAACGGCAAACATTTTCGAAAATTGGTTTAAAGAAGAAGAGTCAATGCTCTTAAGTAAAAATCTATTTACTCGGCCGCTAGTCATGGCATTAAAGTATGCTAAACCATCATTGCAGATATGTATTTTACACGCTCTTTCTGAATCAAGGCAGCTCAGGCCCGTGTATGAAATAGAGCATTTATTAAACAATAGCAAACACATAAAGGTCAAAAGAGCAGCTTTATATAGTTTAGGGAAATTACGTCGATCACAAAGCATTGCTATCATTAAGTCTTATCTAGATGATCCATTACTAAAAAATGAAGCTAAGCAAGCACTTAATAATTTTTCATCGAAAAACTCAATGCAATATAAATTAACAACAGAACAAAAAATTATACCTGATCACCATTCCGAAAAAACTATGGACCCAGGTATGATCTGCCCAAGAGTTTCTATAGATAAAGCATTAGATATGAACGACAGAGAAATAGCGACAATATTTAACTTATGCTCATCTGTCTCTTTAAAAAAATGGCTATTGAAAAACGAATCAAAAGTGATTCAAAATATTAGCAAATTAATCAAAAACTCCTACCTTTCTGCACCACAACTTAACTTATTATTGAATAAGGTAAATGGAAAAAAAATAAATGGTATTGAAACCTTATTAGCGGGCCTTCTTAAAAGAGTTAATGACAGTTCTAAGAAAAAAGAAATATTGCAGGCTATGTATTTTTATAGATATCACAATATTGTTCAGTCATCTTCAATGGACATTTTAATAAACAAAAACAATAGTAAATCTTTGCGTATTGCCGCTGGCAATATACTGATCGAAAGAAAACCAGATTTAGTAATGATGCATAGCGGTAGTATATTTAATGAAAAATAATAGTTCATTTATTGTATCTGAAAAGAAATTACTACCTATTACCTTTGTTCTTTTAATCGTTTCATTATTGAGCGGGACAGTTCACTGGGGGGTGCCAAACCTCACAATATACAAGCAAATAAACTTATTATTTCATATTGGCTTTGGCTTATTAGTCTGTGTAGTACTGCCTATTTATTGCTACAGTCACTTTAAGCGTATTATTGGTAGTCGTAAACCTCTAGTAAATATCAGCGGTATAGCTGCGGCCTTATCGGCAATTATCTACTTAGGCTTATCGATTATTATTTTGTATAAAGGGCATAGCGAAACCAATACTATTTTATTTGATTTACATAAATATGGCGCTCTTATTATATTTTTAATAATTTCGCTACATATCATTGCCTTCAAATTTATTAAATACAAAAAACAAAAATACAATACTTTTTCTACAATTGAGATAAAAAGCACTAGTAGCTTCATCCGAAGTTCACTTGCTTTATGTTTCGGCTACCTTTTGATTATTTCTATTTCGGGGCTTAGCCTAAACCTAATCTCACAATCTTCTCAATATAAACCAACCCCTGAAGATTATGAAACGCCCTATGGGAGCCACCCTTTTCGCCCTAGCCAGACTGAGACACCCAACTCTCAACTTATTGATTCCAGCTTTATTGCTAACTCACACACTTGCATAGAGTGTCACCAAGATATATCTAAACAGTGGTTAAGCTCCACCCATAGGTTAGCTGCTGCAGATCCAACATATGTAACAAACATATCTTTGCTTGCCGAGAAAAAGGGCATTGCCGCCACTCGTTACTGTGAAGGTTGTCACGCCCCAGTGGCATTATTAACAGGGGAGCTAACTACTGGTGGTGATCATGGTGGCATTAAAAATACACCTGCAAACCATGAAGGTGTCAGCTGTGTTAGCTGTCATAGATCTACAAAATCCGTACATTTAGATGGTGTTGCTAGCTATCACTTTGAGCCACAAAGCCCTTATCTCTTTGATAATTCTGATAGCACCATATTGTCTGGTATTAACAGTTTATTAATTAATTTACATGCCCGCCCCCATAAAAATGATATGGCACAATCGTTTACCAAAGAACCTGCTAGCTGTGCAACTTGCCACTCTCAATTCATGGACAAAGAGATGAATGACTGGGGCTGGGTAAGAATGCAGGATGAATATCGGTCTTGGCTTGCCAGTCCATTTTCTAAACAAGGTGACCCTACTTTTGGCGGAAAGGAAGCACAACGTTGTCAGGATTGTCACATGCCTTTGGTTAAAGCAAAGGACCCCTCTGCAAATAGAGATGGAATGGTACGGTCTCATAGATTTGCAGCTGCAAATACCATGCTTCCTTTCCTTAACGGGGACAAAATACAGCTTCAGGAAACCATCGACTTTTTACAAAGTAATAAAATGCGTATTTCAATTGAAGAGCCCAATAGAGAAGATGCTATTCAATCAAGCCTTACCGTTCGAGAATCACTTCGTAAACATTCCGAAACTCCATTTTATTTATACTTAAACGAAACAGCCTCACTAAATGTGTCTGTTGCCAATATTGGTGTTGGTCATAATTTTCCAGGGGGGTCTACAGATATAAATCAAGCATGGGTTGCACTGACAGTCTTCGACGCAGCTGGTGAGAAAGTTTTTCAAAGTGGTGGGATTGGAGAAAATGAAATATTAGACCCAAGCGCGCACATCTATCAAAGTATTCCTGTTGACCGATTTGGCAATCATGTTTGGAAGCATGATCTATTTAACATGGTTGGAAGAACCTATAAAAACATCATTGAAGCTGGTGATACCGACTTAGTGACTTATGACTTTATCATCCCTTCATGGGCTAAAGGCCCTCTCACAGTGACCGCTACATTACGATATCGTAAGCTCAATACTCGTTATGCTAAATGGGCACTTAAAGACCTTTATACACCTCTACCAATCGTTGATATGGCGAGAGATACCCTGGTTATTGAGGTATTGAAAGAAGCAGCAGCAGAAAATTCTGATTAATGCCTCTTTAATTATTATAAGCAGACTCTAGAGTTATAGTTTTTCTTAGATCAAATAAAGACAGAACATTACTAGTAGAGTTAATGTACTTAACCAGGTTTAGGTATGCATCGATGCGCTATAGCAGGCTTTAATTATCGACAAAACTAAATGCCAAACTATAGCCAACCTCACTGTCTGTGGCGCTATCTACCGACACAAAAAATATTGATTTCTGATCAAAGTTTTCACTATAAAACAAGCTTTTGATACTCGATAAATCTAGAAAGCTTGGGTGAGTGGTTTGAGATTCTTTGCTAAACTTTCCCTAAGCACTCGGCATCTGGTTATTAGCAATGAAATACAATCTACATGGTCTTTGTACCATTCACCGTGTGAATAACGTTATTCAGATCATCGCATCCGGCACTTGGAATTATGAAGCCGCTAAGACCTTTATGGAGGATATGAACAATGCGGTAGACGGTTTGAATGGCCAGCCCTTTGCCACCATTGTGGATACTCAGCAATGGAATTTAGGCACGCCGGAGTTTCAGCAAAGCATCACTGAAGAAACCAAGAAGCTTGTCTCACGAGGCATGGTTTTAGAAGCCTATGTGGCAGGTAAGGGGTCGGTGAAGTTAGCGCAGCTAAAGGCTATGACTCCAAAACTGGATAACTACGAGCGTCGATTTTTTGATAGCCATATAGAAGGGGTGTTATGGCTTGCAGAAAAAGGGTTTTATCTGAAATAAAACCCCTAATTTTATTAAGTTTCCGTTCTCACAGTACGAGAATTATTTAATACTCACTTTTTAAACCCTGCTTTTTCTTTTTTAATTATCGATAAAACTAAATGCCAAGTTATAGCCAACCTCACTGGCTGTGGCGTTTTCTACCGACACAAAAAATATTGATTCTTGATCAAAGTCATCACTATAAAATAAACTTTTAATACTCGAAAAGTCCAAAAAACTCGGGTGAGTGGTTTGAATATTTTGATCAGGGTCATACCAAGCCAGTTCAAGCGTATCATCGGAACTTACCAAGGTTATATCCTTTAAAGAACCCAGTGTTGTTCCCACATCAAAATACCCTAAATTAAATTGATAATAGCGGGTTTGCATTTCCGGCACCGAACTCACGATGGTGGTTGAGAACGTTCTACTTCCTACATCAATTACTGTCGCGGTTTCAAAACTAAATGAATCAGGCTCTTTACCCGGGGCTTTTTGTTGTGGATCAGGCAAGCCACTTAGATCATCGCCACAACCCGACAATAAAAAAATTAGAGTACATAATTGAAAGAGCTGTAAATATTTCATATTAAAACTCCACCGCTAAGCGCACATAAGGGCCCCATTGATATGAGTCGTTATCGCCTATACCAATTTTACCAATAACCTGATCTTTCGATGAAATGGTTTTGTCTTCTGGTATTTCAAATAACGTTTGGACTGCACGACCTTCGATACCCATTTGTAAGCCAACCGAAAGACTGTCCTGCGCACGATAAACAAGGTTGTAGGCCATTTTGTAAGAGTTTGTCCACGCTAAGCCTGAGCTTTCAACGTATTCATAATCTAAGCCATAGGCTTCTTTTAAAATTGGCGATAGATCTAAACTAGGATCACTAAAATAGAGACCCACTACCATCTCCCAATCTAGTGCAAACCCACGAATAAAATTACCGCTTATGGCTGGGTTTGAGTAAAACGTGCCTTCGCCATTCATAAAACTAGACAAACTATCAACATCAAACCAAAGACCAAGAATATGATTAGAAAATTCTGGGTCCACTGCACTCTCCGCCCAAGTTGGCGCCCCAACAATTCCGGCATCAGCCAGCACTGAGTAATAGGTTAATTCGATTTCTGCGGGCTGCACTAAGTTGACCCAAGCAAATCCGTATTTTACACCCTGACCTTGGCTCCAATTTGAGCCAATGGCCAGCATATTTAATTGAGATTTAAAGGTTTTGTTATCCGGCAGGATTAATGGTTCATTATTATCAGGATTAAATAACTGCCCTTCCGAGCCGCCTGTTTCTAGCTTTAAAAACATATCTCCTAAACGTGTGGCACCCACTAGTGATTCGAGCTCGTTACTGCCATCTTCACTTTCACGAATAGCTGCGCTGAAACTAAAGCTGGATTCTGGCGAACGGTATTCTAGAACCGTTGCATTGCCTTCATCAAAATAAACCCAATCGGATAAATCCCCCACGTATTGGCTGCTGGTCCAAACTGATTTTTTAAAGGTTAGGGATGTGTAGTTGCCATTCTGAGATAGAGCAGGCGAGGCACACATGGTTAGTAGGAGTAATGTCATTAAGAGCGTTACATAATGTGTCATTAGTTTACCTCCAAGGTATACATCACATCTGTGCCGCTGCGATTAATCACTTTAAGAAATACCATATTGTTATCAAGGTCGGTGTAATTGCGCCAATAGTCAATTAGCTCATCCTCTGTTCCGGCGTTTTCTGACCAGCTTTCTTTATTTAAATAAGCATTTATAAGCTCTAAATCTGCATCACCTGTTAGGCTTTTTAATTCGAATGAATAAGAGCGATAACTTCTTAAAGGTAACTCTAAATAAAAATAATCCACTGTATCTGTGGTGCTTAATGTATCTGATAAGGATTGAGGAATACTAGATAGGCGATACGCATGAAAAAAATCATCGTTATCCGTTAGATCATTTTGAACAGGTATAGGGGCAGAGCCAGACGCGTTTTCATTGGTATTAATTTCACCTTCACAGGCAACCAATAAAAAGCTGATGAACAAGACAAAGTAAAACCGAGCGGAGACGTATTTCATTGCTATTCACGCGTAAGCAGAGACCTCTGCATACTAGGCAACTTCTGTAATGGCTTCTATGTTAGTTCGCGCCATAAAAAAACAAGCCTGTTTCAAACTTGGCTTTAGTATTTAGCTGTGGTTATCACGTTATTTGAAGATGAGATTTGACACCGAGTTCAGCAACAGTGATTTAAAGAACTGCTATAGCTGTAGATTAGCCTTCGAATTAAGGCTGTCATTGATATTATTTTAGCAATAAAAAGCCTCTCTTATATTGCACATAAGAGAGGCGTGTATTTCACTAAATTTTGTTAATACTGCTTTTCAGTGAATGCTAATTCATATTTCACTTCAGAGAATGTGTCATTTTTTATAGTAAAATAAATTAGGTAATGCTTTGAATACCCACCGGGCTCATAGCTTGGAAATGTTTCATCTATGGAGGTGAAATCCAATGTATTACCATCACTATTTTGATAAATACGATTGCCATCATACCAAGACAACTCCAGCTCACCACCTGATGATACAAAGCTAACACTCTCTAAATCACCAGGGCCGTTACCTGCATTATAATAAGGGATAGAAAAATAATAATGACGAGTTTGGCCAGCATCTACCTGACTTTGAATACTCACATCTTCATCCGCATCCACTTCTGTCGCAGTTGCAAACGAAAATGAATCCGGTTCTCTTTCAGGGGCCTTAGCATCAGGATCTGGCAAGCCGCTTAAGTCATCACCGCAGGCACTTAGTAATACAAAGCTAAATATAATAAAAATATTTTTCATGTTAAAACACCATGGCCAAACGAACATATGGCCCCCATTGATATGAACTATTATCACCAATGCCAATTTTACCAATGGCTTGATCTCTTCTTTCTACGGTTTTGTCTTCTGGAAATTCGATAATGGTTTGTAGCGCTCGACCCTCTATGCCCATTTGAAAACCAAAAGCTAAATCTTCTTGTGCACGATAAACTAGGTTATAAGCAATTTTATAGGTGTTAGCCCAGCCTATACCGGTGCTGTCTACCTGCTCGTAATCCAGTCCATACGCTTCTTTTAAGGTTGGAGCTAAATCGGTACCCGGGTCACTGAAGTACAAACCAAAAACCATTTCCCAATCAAGGGCAAAACCACGAATAAAGTTGCCACTGATGGTCGGGCTAGAATACAGCGTACCTTGGCCTTTCATAAAACTATTCAGGCTATCAATATCAAACCAGCCACCCACAATATGAGTTGAAAACTCAGGATCGATCGTACTACGCGCCCATGTTGGGGAATAATAACTGCCCGAACCAGGCGAAATAGAATGATAAGTCAGATCGATTTCGGCTGGCTGAATCAAATGAATCCAAGCCATACCGTATTTTACCCCAGTATCTTGTCGCCACTCTTTACCTATGGCCAGCATGTTAAATTGCGTAGTAAAGGTTTTGGTTGTTGGCATCAGCACAGGCTGATCAGGGTTGGCATTGTGCAGTTGACCATCAGCGCCGCCTGTTTCTAATTTTAAAAACATATCGCCTAATCGAGTCGCTCCCACCAAGGATTCTAATTCATTGCCTCCGTCTTCGGTTTCACGCATAGACGCACTAAAACTGAAACTGGATTCTGGTGCACGATATTCCACTACCTTGGCGTTACCATCATGAAAGTGCACCCATTCGGATAAATCCCCCACATAAGAGCTACCTGACCACACTGATTTTTTTAGCGTGATTGAGGTATAACTGCCCTCTTCTGAAAATGCACTCGTAGCGCTCCACGTAAGTAGCGTAAGCGCCATAAATAACCTAGAGATTGACTTCATTAGTTAACCTCCAATTTATAACTTAGGTTCGAGCCCGATCGATTAATGACTTTGACATAAATAATACTGCCTTCTTTTTTTGTATAACCGCGCCAATATTTAATGCTTTCATCCTCTACGCCTTCATTTTCAGACCAGCTAATTTTACTGGCGTAAGCATTCATTAACTCTAGGTCAGCCTCTCCTGTTAAATCCGTCAGCTCAACTTGGTATGTTTTATAAATGCTTTCTGGTGTTGAAATAATGAAATAATCGACCATATCGTCCGCACTTAGTGAGTCACTATAAACAGTGCCCTCGGATAAAGGGCCAAACGCATGAAAATAGTCATCGTTATTATCTAGCTCATTTGTCACCGGTGAAGGCTCATAGCCATAAGCATCGTCATTTTGGCTAATCTCACCTTCACAGCCACTTAGCATCAATGCCAGCAACGGTATGAAGATGGTTTTAGCGAAACCACTGATAGATGAATATTTCATCATTAGCACTACCCAATAAGAATTTGGGGTGAATTTTAGGGAAGAAATGTGATGCAGTCTATAGACTGAGTGTGATATTCGTACAAGGGGATTAAGCACAAAAAAGCCCTGTCAAAATGCACTGTGACAGGGCTCAGTTAGAATATTTTTCGCTATTACTTAGGGTTAAAATTGATATTTTGCACCTAAATGTACCGCCGTTGGTTTACCGGGGCGGTAACCCATTGGCTGAGCCGCTACTAAGTATTCTTCACCTAATAGATTGTCCACAGTGCCGTAGATTTTGAGTTCTGGTAGTACTTGGTAGTTAGCGGCTAGATCCAATACTAAATAAGCATCGATTTTTTCTTCATCACTGATGGTTCCTTGGCCAGCGTGACTACGCATTTCACCTTGGTATAACGCGCTTAACATTAGCTGCCATTTTTCAGCCTGTAGGCCAGTTTTAATATTTAAACGATGGGTTGGTACGTAGGCTAGTTCGTCGCCTTCTAATACTTTAGGATCTTCTTCATTTAATGAGGCAAAGATACCATTAGGATCATCGAAGCTATTTTGAAATTCAGTTTTGGTAAATGTATATGTCACACTGACAGGAAGGCTCAGCGCTTGTGATATGTTTTTCTCAAATTTTAAATGACTTTCTAAGCCATATACTAACACTTCACCACCATTAAATTCAGTGTCAGTATTATTGGTATTACAGCCAACATTAAAAGTACATACACCTTTTAAATTGGCGTAATCATTTAAATAGGCCACCACCTCTATATTGTAATAACCATTAATACGAAAGCCCGCTTCAATATTAGTAGATTCTTCTGGGTCGATGTCGCCCTCTTGTCCAGGTGCTGTTGCCACATAACCTTTATGCACACCGGCTAATACACCAAAGCTATCCGTTAGCTGAGTAAAAATACCTGCACCAGGTAGCAATACACTTTCTGTTGATTCATTTATTTCAGTTGTCTGAGTTGTTGTATCCGTTAACGTGGTTTCAATGGTTTCACTGCGCAACCCCAAGCTAATGGTTGAATCGCTTATTTTAATATCATCTTTAATATAGATAGCTAATGCAGTGGCTTCGCCTTTATTTGTTTTGCTTGTCTCTAATGGCTCTCCGGCTGCCGTCACAAGGCTACCGTCTGCCTGCATGGCGTATTTTTGTTGACTGTGGCTACGCTTGATTTCATCCATATGCAGGCGCACACCCACTTCCACTTCATGGGATAAACCAAAAACAAATGCATCTGTGCTTATTTTTGTTTGGATACCTTGGCTAATAAATTCACGGCCATTGTTACCAATATATAGTTCTTCACCTGTTAACGATTGTGTAGCTCCCGTTAAAATTTCATAGTGCGTTGTATTACCAAGAGGGTCGTTTAATACTTGCTCTATAGAAGTACCATCTGCAAAACTATTTAATTTAAACCAGTCACGCTGGAAATCATTACGATAAATATCCGTTGTCACTGTACTGGTTAAACTTGGTTCAAATACATGGGTTAGGTGCATTTGGGTATGCTCCCATTGCATGTTATCCAATGCACTAGCAGCGTAACGGCGATATGGATCGGCATCAAAATCAGATTTTGTTAAACCCACATAAGTTTCGTTTGATTGCTCGTCGGCATAACCCAGTTTTAAAGTTAAGCGTTGACGGTATTCTCCATTCAAGTCATAGCTGGTTTTTAAGCTGAAATCGTTGCGCTCAAAACCTGTGCCTAAGTCATCAAATTCAGTGCCGTCTAAGTCTTTAAAGCCTGTTGTTGATGCGTGCAGGCCTTCAACTACGTAACCAAAGTTACCGATTTGCTCACCGTAATGGGCATTCAAGCGCTTAAATTCGTAACTGCCCAATTGCACATCTAGCTCGCCTTGTGCATTAAACGGAATAGCGCGACTTACTAGATTTACGGCACCGGCTACTGTGGCTGGGCCATATTGAATGGCGGATGGGCCTTTGAATACTTCAACGGCACTCATACGGGAAACATTTGGAAAATAATACGCGGCTGGGGCGCTGTATGGAGCCGGGCCAGATAATACGCCGTCTTCCATGATGGTGACTTTTTTACTGCGCTCAGGGCTTGAACCACGCATACCAATATTGGGGCGTAGACCGTAGCCGTCTTCTTCTTGTAAGTTGATGCCCGGCACTTCGTTTAGTACACGGTGAATGTCTGTGTATTCAAATTGCTCTAAGGCCATTTCATCAATCAAGGTTGCGCTGCCAGGCTGAGTTTTGATCTCATTGGCGCCGCCAGTGATGAAGACTTGCTGTAATTCAACAGGCTCTTCTGACTCGATAGACAGTGCTGATGGGGCCACTAAAAGTGCAGAAATGATGCTGATGGAACGAGCCAGTATTGAAGGAGAATCAGAAGACACAGGACACCTAGACAATAGTAATTACAACGGGGCGCATTTAAACACAAATGAGAATGAATATGAATTTGTTTTAGGTTAAAATTTCACCACATCAAGCCCTTTTAGCTGTTAACTTGATCAGGCTCAAACCCAGTGAACATCGACATTTATCCTTTTTTTGATTGGTTTTTCGAACCCAGTCAGCGTACTCATTATGCTTTTTGGCTTAGCTCATTTGGGGTAGCTTTAATTTGGGCTGCATTTGCATGGCACAAGCGCAAAAGCTACATAGGCCAGTTATTTACAAAGGGTTATTGGTTTAATCCCAGCGCCTACCAAGATTATTTTTTGATTCTATTCAACCGCGGATTATTTTTGCTTCTAGGGTTTAGTTGGCTTGCGCTTACTCTAACCATTGCCTTAGGCACGTTAGATGTTTTGCGTGTTTTCGGCGATGTTACAGAGTCAGGATCTTATTCCCAAAACAACTTTACCCTTGTGATTGTTTATACCTTTATTTTATTTGTATTGGATGATGCCTCAAGGTTCTTATTACATTGGTTAATGCACAAGTTTGATTTTTTGTTTCGCTTGCATCAAGTGCACCACAGCGCCAGCACGCTCACCCCATTAACTACGCTGCGCATCCATCCTTTAGAGAGCTTGTTATATCAAATCCGCAGTAGCTTAGTTCACGGTATATGTGCCGGGGCCAGTTTTTTCTTTATTGGTTTTCAATTAGACAGTTGGCAGGTATGGGGGGCTACTGCCTGGGTTTTAGTGTTTAATTTTTTAGGGGCTAATTTACGACACTCACAAATACCTTTGAATTATGGGCCGTTAGAAAAAATACTTATTAGCCCGGCCATGCATCAAGCCCATCATGGGGTAAAAACTATGAATTATAATTACGGTTCTGTTTTAAGTATTTGGGATAGGATGCTTGGTAGCTTTAGAGAGGGGAGTTCGAGTTACACATTACCTAAAAACGCTCAACCGCTTTTAAAACAATTACTGATGCAACATATTAACTGGAAGTAATTAGCATATTTCTAAACTTTAAAACCCGCATAAAAAATGCCGAACAAGAATGTTCGGCATTTTCTTTTTTGAATAATGAGCATTACGTATTAGTCATTATCTCCGTCGGCTGTAGAAGGCGTGCTAAAGCGCAAAGCTACAACAAAATCTTCTTTCAATAGATCTGTAAAAATTTTGATATTCCACTGCAAAGCACAATACGCTTCTAGATCAGTACTACTAGCATCATAATTACCATTACCACCTAGATTAATACAGTTACTTACTGTTGTATCTGCCGCAGCAATGGCAGCATCTAAGGTGCCATCAATTTCTGTTATATTTGCAAGTGCGCCATCAATCGCTGCCACCATATCCGTTGCCAACGACTGCTTACCTTTAATAGCTAAATAATCGTCTATGCCACCTTCTATAATTTCTTTTGCGGCTAGCAAATTGTTCTCAATATTTTCTTTTGAAATATTTGCAAACAGCGACTCTAATTTAGTTGCATCAAAGCTACCGGAGCTTAATTGCGGTAACGCTGCCTTGATTTTTACGTCTTTAGTTTCTGTATCCACATAAAACAAAGCGTCGGAAATATTATTAGCACCTTCCTGTAATGTATCGAACGCTGCACTGAAGTCGTAAGCTGTTTGATCTACTTTTAATGCAGCAGCCTTTAGCTCTAAATCATCAACAATACGCTGCGCAAAATCGCAACGGGCCTGTGTACGATCTGCTAAGCTGGGAACGGTTGTATTTACCCAAGTATCCACTGATGATAAGGCTAAGCACTGCGCTGCCACATCACTTTCAAATAACAAATACTCTACCGCCGTCAAGCCACGTCTAGATGGATTAACGGAGCTCAATACCGCATTCGGCGATGTCGCAATTTGCTCATCTACGCGGCAAATACTATTGGATGGCCATATATAAAAGTCCTCACGGGCATCACCAATAGGGCCAAACTGCATGACTTCTAACTGCTGTACTACAGCCATTGTTGCACTAAATTCTGCTTTCACTGCTGTTAATGCACTTGATGTATCCGCGCAATAAGCATCTACATCTGTACTTAAATTAGTTAAAGCCGTTTCTAGCTCTGTCACCTTGGTGACAGCAATTGCATTAAGGTCTTGCAGCATCGTCTTGCAATCAAAACTATCACCACTCAGCTCGCTACAGGTGTCTGAAACCGCAGTAGATGAACCCCCACCGCCGCCACATGCTGTGAGAGCCGCCAGCATACTACTCAATAAAATTGCTTTTAACTTCATACATTCTCCACCTTATAAAAACGCAAAAAAGCTGCACGAATAACCGAGCAGCTTTTTAGGTATTTTTTAATTACCAGTTAGCAACATTGCTTGCATCAAAACCATAAGCTGATTGCATTGTAGCACGCGCACTTTCTAAATCGGCAATATAAGCATCAACACCAGCTAGGGTTGTAACAGGAGCTTCTGCCATTTTATTCAACACAACCTCTAGATCAGCATGGCTGATCTGTGCAACTGGGCTAAATTGTAGACCAAGAGCAAAGCCTTTCATTTCTGACCAGTGTTTTGCAATATTTTCATCAGACGCTGGCGCTGCTGTATCTAAAGTATTTAAGTCTGCAATTGTATCGTTGATATAATGGATAACTGTGGCTGCAACTGCATTTTCCCAGTTGTTCAATGCTGTCTCTGCATATTGAGCAAGATACTTCTGGTAACCTTCACCAAGTACAGGGTCTGTGCCATAGTTATCTTGGATTAACTGGCGACCATTCAAAAATGCATCCATTGCTGCTTTAGAGAAATCAACTGCAACAGTAGCACCTGCATCACGTTTAACAGCGTTAATTGAATGACCAAAGCTGTACTCAGAATATAGATCTATGTCGCCGTCTTCGTTTGTATCGAAATCGTAAGCCGCTTTTACTTCTGCATCTGTACGAGAGTTATAGTCGTGAGCTGCACCAAAGTAGCCAAAACCTTCATCCCATTGGTGCTCTAACGATGTATATGATTTCAAAGTCTGGTCTTCGCCAGATTCAAATTCAGCCAAGTTGTCTGATGCAGAGTTTTGCTTCATTAGACCCTTAGACGCTTTTAGATAATCTTCAGCTGCTTGAGAATAGGTCACTGCACCTAATAAGAATTTTTGAACTAACTGCTGGTAATCCACTCCTTCAACACCAATTGTGTCGGTACCCAAGAATTTAGTGTTTACATCACCATCTACGGCTAACTCAGAAATAACACCGAACCATTCTTTCACTAATAGGTTTGGACGATCACTATCCGTTTGTGCACCTGTGATTGTCACATCCCAACCAATAAACTCATTTGTTAAGTCGTTATCCTGACCAGCAATTTTACCTTCAAGGTTTTTATCACCTGATATAGCTGCGAAACTTGCTTGCTTTAATTCATCAGTCGCTTCTGTGGGTGTGATGCTAACTGGTGTAGCTTCAGCCGCATCGGTATACACATTTACTTCAGTCAGATTGTTTTCAGTATCACTATCTTTTGTGCCTAGTGCATATACCTTGTTCAATTTTGCCAAAGCAGCCGCAGCCGAAACACTATTTTGCAATTCTTCAGAACCTATTAACGCTTTCAGTTCGTTAATTAAAATGTGTCGTGAAGCTTGACCTGAATGTGAAACTGAAGAGTTATCATCAATTTTGCTAGCAAATTCATAATTCGTTGGCGCATTTACAACAGGAGCTTGCTCGCCATCATCATCGCTATCATCTAAAAAACAGCCTGTTAAAACAGCCGCTGAGGATAGTAGGGCAATGCCTTTAATCAGTTTCATAATGAACCTTTAGTACATTTGTATTTATATAATGGCGCGGACTTTAACAATAAGCATTCTCAGTTGCAATGAAAATACGACAGATTCTCATTACTAAATACAATCGTTAATCACTTGGAGTTATTTAGCCTAGTCCATATTGGGTATTGATCTTGGGTGGGATGTGCCTTTCAAAAAGTGGCTCTAATAGCCCAATTTTATGCGCTCAGCATTGAACTTTAGGACTTCGCCTCCATACTAAACAGCTATAACAGTTCAATCGCTTTCATCAGGACAAGCAAACATGCGAATTCTTTTATTTTTAGCCACTAACCTTGCGGTGATTTTGGTGGCCAGCTTAACCCTTAACCTTTTAGGCGTTGGCAGCTACATGACAGCTCAAGGGCTGGATCACGGTAACTTATTAGCCTTCTGTCTTGTGTTTGGTATGGCAGGCTCTGTGGTGTCGTTATTGATATCCAAATGGATGGCCAAGCGCAGCATGGGTGTACAGATCATTGAGCAGGCAAGTAATGCCGATGAGCAATGGTTATTAAGCACAGTTAAAGAACTGGCTGATAAAGCCCGCATTGGTATGCCAGAAGTGGGGATTTTTGGCAGCCCGCAAGCCAACGCGTTCGCCACCGGCTGGAACCGCAATAACGCGCTTGTAGCTGTAAGTACTGGACTACTAAATAAGATGAGCCGCGAAGAAGTAAAAGCGGTACTGGGTCATGAGATTGGTCACGTGGCTAACGGCGACATGATTACCCTGACATTGATTCAAGGTGTGGTGAATGCATTTGTGATGTTCTTTGCGCGTATCATTGGTAGCTTTGTAGACCGCGTTGTTTTGAAAAATGAAAACGGCCACGGTTTTGGTTTTTACATTGCGACATTTGTAGCAGAAATGATTTTGGGTATTTTGGCCAGCACCATCGTATTTTGGTTTAGCCGTCGCCGTGAATACCGTGCGGACATTGCCGGTGCAGAGTTGGTTAGCCCACAAGCTATGGTAAGCGCATTGGCTCGTTTGCAGGCTGAATCGAATATGCCAAGTGAGATGCCAGATGAAATGGTGGCGTTTGGTATTAGCGGTGAAATGAAAAACAAGCTGGGCGGTTTATTCTTAAGCCACCCACCATTAGAAAAACGCATTGCTGCATTGAAACAACGCTACCAGGGTTAATACCTTACTAAGCTGTTAGAAACTAACCGGACATGATGCATATCGTGTTCGGTTTTTTTATGGCTCGATTCCTAACATTCGCATTTAGTATCAGCGGTGAAATGAAAAACCTAATACAAGCCCCAGCGGTTTATTCTTAAGCCACCCACCATTAGAAAAACGCATTGCTGCATTAAAACAACGCTACCAGGGTTAATACCTTACTAAGCTGTTAGAAACTGACCGGACATGATGCATATCGTGTCCGGTTTTTTTATGACTCTATTTCTATCGATCGCACTTAATTCAGAAGTGAAATGAAAAAACTAATACAAGCCCCAGCGGTTTATTCTTAAGCCACCCGCCATTAGAAAAACGCATTACTGCATTGAAACAACGCTACCAGGATTAATACCTTACTAAGCCGTTAGAAACTAACCGGACATGATACAGATCGTGCCCGGTTTTTTTATGGCTCGATTTCTATGAGTCACACTTAATAGAAGTAAAAATAAAAACGGGAGCTTGGCTCCCATTTTTATTAGCTATTCGTCATTCATTAAGATGCTTGATCAGTCGCCGCATCTGGCTCATCAAGGTCTCCTGGTGGGCCTTCTAGCGTGCCTAACTGGCATTGGTTTCGGCCATTCTCTTTGGCTTTATACAGCGCAGCGTCTGCGGCATCAAACACCTGCTCTGGGCGAAAGCCTTTTTCGAACACGCCTATGCCGCACGATACGGTTATTTGCACTCGCTCCCCTTTAAAGTGGAACGGGCTATTGCTTACTTGCTGGCGAATTTTTTCACCCACCAGCATGGCTTGCTCGCTATTGGTTTCGGGCAGGATCACTACAAACTCTTCACCGCCGTAGCGTGCGATTAAATCTGTATCCCGTGTGCCTTTTTTCACTTGGCGACTAATAAGCTGTAATACTTTATCACCGGCTTGGTGACCGTAGTTGTCGTTGATCTTTTTAAACTTATCCACATCACACACAATCAAACTTAAGTCGCCACCATAGCGGCGAAAGCGCTCGTATTCTTTTTGAATGTTCATGTCGTAAGCACCACGATTCGGCAGCTGGGTTAGGCTATCCATCATGGCTTTCATTTGGCTTTTGTTAAGCTGATCTTTGGTGTGTTTAAGCTCACCATCCATGTCTTTTATTTTTTGGCTTAACGCTTTGATATGCTGCTGAAAAGCGATCTCACGACCGCGCTGATCCAGCTTGAAGCCATCTAACGTGGCAAACACTTCATCTAGCTGGCTGCTGACCGAGCCTTTTAGCTCTTGCGTATTGCCCGTGGCTAATACGCTTTTTAGGCCATCAAGATGGCCGCGCATTTTTTCATCGAAGTCTTTGCTGGCGTCGCTGAATTTTTGTTCTAACTGCTCCCCTTGGCCTATCCATACTTGTAACTGATTTAGACGCTCGTTAAGGGATTTTAAAAACGCGTCGAACTCTTCTTGTTCGGTACCTAATGCGGATATCACCAAGTCCGATAGAATTTCGAGAGCGGGTACTAGCTCATACCAGCTTAAGCCCGCTTTTGTTTTATTTAACAAACGTAATGCTCTGGGCTGCTCTGGATTTGGCAAAGTGAGCTTAGAGATCAGCCCGCTTAATACGTTACTGGCCTCCATGGTTAGGCTGCTTAAACCATTATTCTCTTGGTTTTCTTCGGTGGGAATTTCGTAATTAGGTTTACCACTATCAGATTGTGCACCCTCTTCAGAAGCATTTTCTGCTGCCTCATCACTGGCAAATATACGGCTAAACCAACTGCCGGACTTTTTATCCTCAGGAGTAGATTCGATTTGATCCGCCATGGCCTCTGCCCATTGGGCGATGACATTTACCAAGGTGAGTAATAATTCGGCTTTATCTGTATTGCGAACTTGTTTGCGGGCTTTTTTGAGTATGGCAATCAAGCTTTTAGGCAGGGCTTCGTTACCGGTTTCTATACCGATCATGGTTTCTGCGAGCTGGTCTTTGTATGTTTCTTGGTGGCTCTGCCAGCGCTCGTAGCCTTTATCGACTTTATCAAGAATGGTTGTTAGGCCTGTTAGGTGCTCTTTACGTAAAAGCTCCCGTACGGCTTCAAGCTGGCTGTCTAGATCTGGGTCTCGGCCTTCTGCCACCAATGATAGGCGCACCAATGCCCGACGCAGCTGCCCCGTGTAATCCTGAAAACGCTTGTCTAACGCTTCATGCTCATCAATAAGATTGAGGTATTTGTTTTTCCACCGGGTTTGTTCGCTGCTCATAGTCCCCCCTTTCACTTTTTTAGTATAGGAGAACATTTGCTAAACGCTGGCAGAATTGTAAGGAATGGAGAATATTGAGGAATGACGCATCAGCCCATGAATACTGGGCTGATGGCTTTTAAGGCAATTACTTTTTAAGTAATTTACGTTCTAATTCGATTAAGTGATTAACCACACCGAATATATGCTCTTCGCCACCGGCGCTAGAGGCATTAACCACGTATTTGCCAGCTACCACAATGGCTGGAACACCGCTGATTTTATAATCACGTACTAGCTGGTCAGCCATTTTCAGCTGACGACGCACCATGAAAGAATCATCGTATTTATCGAAGTCCGCTTCTGATACACCATATTGGGCTAGGAATTCTTTTTGATCGTCTTTATCTAATAAAGGCTTACGGTATTTATGAATGCTGTCGAAAATCGCTTGGTGCGCTTTCTCATGTACTTTTAAGGCTTTTGTTAGATAAAACAAGCCTGCGTGAATTTTCCACTGACGGCTAAATTGCGCCGGCACCTGACGAAAATCTACGTCGGATTGAATAGACATTTTCCAAGCTTTAACGGTTGGTTCAAAGTGATTACAGTGACCACAGCCATACCAAAACACTTCTACTACTTCGACTTTAGATGGATCACGTACCAAGACTGGATTCGCTAATGTTTTATAGTGTTTGCCTTCTTGATAGTCAGCCGCCATGGCTGAAAATGAAAACATAATGGCCACAGCCATCATGGCGGTTTGAAGCAGTTTCATGAGATATCCTTACGTGTGTAATGTTCGAAACGATTTTTCTGGGGCTAGCCTAAAGAGGATTGGCTGATTGGACAAGTATTGAAGTCAAAGTTCCGTAATTTTTTGTGGGCTAGTTATTGTAGAAGGGCGCTTGCGCGCTAAAAGCCCAAGCACTCCTCGCGCAGAAGTAGATGCCCAAAAACGCAAAAACCCCGAACATTTCTATTCGAGGTTTTTTACAGTCTAGCCTAGAAGCGTTACCGAAGCAGTTGAAACAAGGCAAATATTTAAATCTCCGAGGCGCATAGCAGAGCTATGTAACGAGAAGATTTAAATATTTAACGCAGTATCAACAATGCAGGTAGCTTCCAATCTAAAACCTAGTGAAGGCCTTGGATGTATGCCGATACTGCTTCAACTTCTTTATTACTCATGCGGCCAGCAATGTCTTGCATCACTTCAGCATTGTCGTTTTGACGTTTGTTTTCTTGGAAAGAAACCAACTGAGCTTTGATGTAAGCACCGTGTTGACCACCAAGAGCAGGGAAACCCGCTGCGCTCATGCCAGAACCATCAGCAGCGTGACATGCTAGACAAGCCGGTACGCCAGTGGCTTTGTTACCAGCACGGTAGATTTTTTCACCCAAGGCTACTTTATCTTTAGCGGCATAACCTACAGTACGCTTTTGATCAGCGAAGTAAGCGGCTAGATCAGACATTTGCCTTTCATTAAGCGCAGCTACTTGGCCAGCCATGATCGCGTTAGCGCGAGCGCCTGATTTAAAGTCTTTCATTTGCTTTAGAAGGTAAGCTTCACCAAGACCAGCAATTTTAGGGAAGCTAGGTGCTGCGCTGTTACCGTTTTTACCGTGGCACGCTGCGCAAGCGCCAGAGATTTTTTTACCAGAAGCCGCATCGCCAGCTTGAGCTACGGCTACTAGGCCTAGGGACAACATCAAGCTAATCGCTAGTTTTTTCATTGTATTCACTACCTTCAGTACAATATTAGTTATTCGTTTTTGTTACTTGGCTTTGCTCATGAACTCAATCAGCGCTTTATACTGATCAGCTGTGCAATCCATACATAAACCTTTTGGCGGCATAGCGCCTTTGCCATTGGTTACACTGGCAACCAATGTATCCATTCCTGTTGCCATACGCGGCGCCCAAGCGGACTCAACGTGGCTAATTGGCGCGCCGGCTGCACCAGACGCATGACATGCCATGCATGACGTGCTGTATTTTGCTTTTACATCAAATGCATTGGCTGATGCACATAATATTAGTAATGTGGCTAATCCTAGTAGCTTTTTCATCTCTTACCTTCCTTATTTAATGTAAAGTGGTTAGGCCCACAGAAAATTTGTGGCATTATAACCAAAGTCAGGCTTGTTAACAGGTCTTCATTACTTTTCACTTGACCCATAGCAGTAAAAATCATGGATTCAGCTCAAATTAACTTCCAAAAAGCCACGTATTTGACTAGTGCACCCAGCATTAAGCAGTGCCCGGAAGATACAGGCGCAGAAGTGGCGTTTGCTGGCCGATCCAATGCGGGTAAATCCAGTGCTCTTAATACTTTAGCTCAACAAAACAAATTGGCACGTACCAGTAAAACCCCTGGTCGCACACAATTGATCAATTTCTTCGGAATTGACCCTGGTGTACGCGTGGTTGATTTACCGGGTTATGGTTTTGCCAAGGTACCTGAGCGCATGAAGCGTGAATGGCAAAAAAACATGTCACAGTACCTAGAAGAGCGTAAAAGCCTTAAAGGTCTGGTCTTAGTAATGGACATTCGCCACCCCCTAAGCGAGTTTGACCGCATGATGTGCGACTGGGCTTATGAAGTGGAAATGCCAGTACACATTCTTTTGACCAAAGCAGACAAGTTGAAACGTGGTCCAGCGCAAAGCACTAAATTGATTGTGCAAAAAGAAATGAAACATTTGGGCGATTTGTTAACCATCCAAACGTTTTCATCGTTGAAAAAAGACGGTGCTGATATCTTACGCACTCAGCTAAGTAAGTACCTGTTGGGCGAATAAGCCCCAGCATTTACTAACAGCAAAACAAATAACAAAAAACCCTACTTGATCACTCGAGTAGGGTTTTTCATTTTAGGACGCTATTTTTTACTTAGAAGCTTGCGCTTACCGAGGCGCCAATGGTTACTTCTGTTCCAGCTGTGTATTCCAAGCTACGGTCTAAACCGTTAATTTGAAACTTCTCGCTTGGACGCTGCACGATTGAGAAGTCAGCAAATGGGCGTAATTGAAACGGCCCTAAAAAGTCCCATAAATACTCGGCAGTAAACGATGTACGGGCGTGTCGGCCGTAACGCACCTCTGTTTGAATTTGCTCTGAATAGGCGCTGTATTCCAGCATGCGCTCTATGCTTAATGTGCCTGTCCATTGATGATGCTTTTTAATGGGCATAATGGCTCCAAAGCTGGCGCCGTAGGTAAACGGCGAAGATACCTTTTCACCAAATACATCATCCGCCAGAGTTATAGCTCCGTGAATGCTGCCTTGCCAATGGGTATCCATCTCTGTGATCCAATTCGATGACATGGCGCTTTTTAAGCGGTAATAACCCTTACCCTGACCGCCGTTACGGCCTGTTTGCTCGGCATTTTCAGGTATGGCCAATTTAGAATTACATAAATCACTGGCAGCATCGGTCGAGCACATTGGTAATTGCAGTTCCACATCCACAGATGAGGATTCATCCAAACGGTATTTACCCAATAACGTTAAATCCGTGCCCCCTTCAGAAGACCATTCGCCTTCTCTGGCTGCTGCTGATGCACTATCAATTTTGGTGTCGTGTTTGTCGTATTCGTAGCCATAACGCAGGCCAATATTAAAATCGGATGTGATGCCCATTAAATAGGTTACTTCTGTGGCAAAGCCGTACGCCTTACGATTAGCGTCGGAAAAGCTACGCGCTAAGTCATCAGTGGCATCTGTGCTTGAATTGGCCACATACTCGGCTGAGCTATGGCTGTCTCTCATGAGCGTGGTGCTCGAAACGTGCATTTCGCCTGGCGCCAATGTATCGCCTAAAAAGTTTAATTTAGCCGCTGATGTGGTGCTAAACGCACCGAGCAGTAATAAAGAGGAAAAACGCAACCACATGGCAAACCCTGAGCTGATTATTTTTATTATTAATAGATAGTGGCGGAGCCTGAAGTTTACGGCCCTAAATGTCAATAAAGGGCTGGGGTACAAGGGTGCAAAAATAGGACGTTTTCATCAGCTTAAGGGCTTAGTTGTTGGGTCTGAATTAATGGTGATCCCTATAACCTTAGAAACATATTCTGGAAATATTTTCACAGCAAGCCGCTCGAAGGGCTAAACCATGGATGGTTTAGGTAAAACTGCATCCCTGCGTTTCTAGGACGAAGTGACCTTTAGGTTATACCGCCGCAGTCACTCTTGTCTGTCCGCAGATACGCTTTAAGAGCTAACAAACGCCGCTCCTTGCTAAGTATCTTTAGGCAAATACCTCTGAAGATCGCTACAACCCTAGAAACTGCATCCCTGCGTTTCTAGGATACAGCCCATCCCTGGGCATAAAAAAAGCCTGATCGCCATTGGGGGAGAACGATCAGGCTGAAATACCTTCGGATTCTTGGGGAGATGCCGAAGGCAGCGGTAAACTGTTTGCTAACGGTTTTAAGGCCCAAGCCATAAAAGCCTTAGTTGAATCATGTGCAATTAAATTTAGCACCTATTTTTTCGTACAAAAAACAATCAATTCAACCTAAGCACAATTACCAGATTAGAAGCTCTTTTTGAGTTTTCCAGTTTTCGACTAAAAAAGTATAAGAAATCCCCCGTAAATAAAGAGATCAGGGGTTAGCAGACGCTATGGAGAGAATGAGAATGGATTGTTTTTGTGTTACCTACAGGGATGTAGGCAGCACAAATAGCTTCCCACCAAACCTAGTGGGCTTCGTCCCAGTTGGCGCCGCTGCCCACATCCACTTGCAACGGTACGTCTAACTCTACCGCCCCTTCCATGATTTCTTTGATCTTGGTACTCACGACCTCTAACTTGGCTTCTGGCACTTCGAAGATCAATTCATCATGCACCTGCATGATCATGCGCACATCGGTGCCGTCGGTTTCTAGCCACTGCTGCATGTTGATCATAGCCTTTTTAATGATGTCGGCTGCGGTGCCTTGCATAGGGGCGTTGATAGCGGTGCGCTCGGCTGCGGCGCGACGCATGCCGTTTTTGCTGTTGATTTCAGGCAGGTGCAGGCGACGACCATATAAAGTTTCCACATAACCTTGCTTGGCGGCTAACTCGCGAGTGCGATCCATGTACTCTTTCACCCCAGGGTAACGGGCAAAATAAATATCAATGTACGCTTGGGCTTCTTTACGGCCGGTATCGATCTGGCGGGCCAAACCAAAGGCGCTCATGCCATAGATTAAACCGAAGTTAACCGCCTTGGCGTGACGACGCATTTCAGTGGTCACATCCGCTTCATCCACATCCATAATCTCTGCGGCCGTGGCCTTGTGGATATCTTTACCGTGAGTGAAGGCATCTACTAAACCTTTATCCCCCGATAGGTGCGCCATGATGCGTAATTCAATCTGGCTATAATCCGCTGCCACCATCACAAACCCTTCTGGGGCTTCGAATGCTTGGCGGATTTTACGGCCTTCTTCGTTACGCACAGGGATATTTTGCAGGTTAGGGTCGGTACTGGATAATCGGCCTGTGGCGGTTACCGCTTGGTGATACGAGGTATGCACTCGGCCAGTAGATGGCTGGATCATCAAAGGCAGCTTATCGGTATAGGTATTCTTTAATTTCGCCAAACCACGATGCTCTAGAATCACCTTGGGTAAGTCATAATCGCGGCTCAATTCCACCAATACTTCTTCAGCGGTAGATGGCTGACCCTTAGGGGTCTTTTTAATAATGGGCAGTTCTAGTTTTTCAAAAAATATCTGCTGAAGCTGTTTAGGAGATGCCAGATTGAAGCTCTCACCCGCTAGCTCATGGGCTTGCAGCTCAAGCTGCTGAAGGCGCATTTCAATCTCACTGCTTTGTTGATAAAGCTTGTTAGCCTCAACAAACGCCCCTTCGTGCTCCATGTTAGTAAGTACTTGCGAAGCAGGCAATTCGATATCTGTATACAATGTAAGTAGCGACTCACATTCTTTTAGTTCGGCATTAAGCACTTCATGCAGGCGCAATGTAATGTCCGCATCTTCGGCTGCGTATTCAGCGGCCTTTTCTACTTCAATCTGATTAAAGCTCAGCTGTTTGGCACCTTTACCAGCAATGTCTTCAAAATGAATGCAGTCGTGATTTAGGTATTTTTTCGCCAGATCATTCATATTGTGTTTTGTGCTGGTGCTATTAAGCACATAGCTTTCCAGCATGGTGTCATGGGCGATGCCGTTTAATTCAATGCCGTGGTTACGTAATACATGGGCATCGTATTTTAGGTTTTGGCCCACTTTTTTAGGCTGGCTGTCTTCTAATAATGGACGTAATTTTTCGAGGGTTTTGTCTAAATCCAACTGCTCTGGCGCATCAATATAGTCATGGACCAATGGGATATAACACGCTTCGTTAGGCGCGGTGGCAAAACACAAACCCACAATTTTAGCCTGCATGTAATCTAGGCTGGTGGTCTCACTATCAAACGCATAATAAGGTGCGGCGCTGAGTTTCTCTATCCACATATCCAATTCAGATTCTGTGGATAAAATAGTGTATAAACTTCTGTCTACCTTGGTTTCTTGGGTGGATTTCTCTTCTGATTCACCTGTGGGTAAATCAGATGACAGTTCTTTTACCCAGCCCTTAAATTCACTCTCTTGATACAAAGACAGCAGCTTGGCTTCATCTGCCGGCACAGATTTTATTTCGTTCAAAGCCTGCTCTAATTCCACATCCAGTTTAATGGTGGCTAACACCTTAGATAAAAATGCCTGCTCTTTGTGCTCTTCTAATTTGGCTGCCATGGTTTTTGCACCACGGAATTCTAAGTCTTTTACTTTATCTAGGTTGTCATACAGGTTCTCTAAGTTGCCTAGACCCTGTATCAAACCCTTAGCGGTTTTTTCGCCCACTTTAGGCACGCCTGGAATGTTATCCACCTTGTCGCCCATGAGCGCGAGGTAATCAATAATATGCTCGGGTGGCACACCAAATTTGTTTTTAACCCCTTCAATGTCCAGCTGCTCGTTGTTCATGGTGTTGATCAGCTGCACATGCTCCGTTACCAGCTGGGCCATATCTTTATCGCCAGTGCTGATCAGAGTTTCAATGCCCTGATGAGTTGCTTGCTGCGCTAAAGTGCCGATCACATCATCGGCCTCAACGCCGTCGATCACTAATAACGGTAAACCCATGGCACTGATGATGTCGTGAATTGGTTGAATCTGGCAGCGCAGATCATCCGGCATAGGCGGGCGATTGGCTTTATAGTCGCTGTAAATATCGTTACGAAAGGTTTTACCTTTTGCATCAAAAATCACGATGATATTGGACTCTGGATAGCCCTTTTGCAGGCTGCGAATCATATTGATCACACCCTTAATGGCACCCGTTGGGCTGCCTTTGCTGTTCACTAAAGGGGGTAACGCATGAAAAGCACGAAATAAATAAGACGAACCATCAACTAAAATGGCCTTTTGTGTACTGGAAGTGGTCATAGGACTATTCTTTTTACTAGGTGAGGCCTTACAATAAAAGCCACAACAATATTCATAAATTTATGCAGGCGATCTTATCATGAAACCTATTTCCATCTGGCTTTTATTAGTTGCGTTATTAAGCTCGCCATTAGCTGCACTAGCCAGTGATGAACCTTCCATTATCATTCGCCATAGCGAAGACAAAACCTATTACGAATACATGCAAAGTGGTCAGCTGGTGGAAATCAAAGTAGTGCCTAAAGTTGGCCCTGCTTACTACCTTGTGCCAGCCGGCGGCGATAATGAAGAGTTCAAACGCCAAACCCAGTCCTCACTAAGCGTGCCTAAATGGGTTATTTTTAGCTGGTAACCTGTCCTAGCGATTGCCATTTTAAAGGCAATCGCTTGATATCCAGCCTCTTTCATTTACCAAGCACATCGATAAAGCCAGCCAAGATCAATGCTGCTATAATGCTGCTTTGTCATTCCTATTTTTTTGGTTGTACTGAATGTCTGTATACACCCAGCTTGAAACACACGATTTTGAAACCATCCTGAGCCAATATGCCCTAGGTACATTAGTTAAGTTTGAAGGCATTGCCGCTGGTATTGAAAACACCAACTACAAAATCACGCTTGATAAAGCCGGCATTCAAACTCCGTACTTTTTAACCATTTTTGAAGAAATTTCGAGCAGTGAGCTGGATTTTTTCATGCCGTTTTTATCCCACCTTAAAAAGAGCAACTGCAAACTGCCTGAGCCAAACGGCAACTTAAACGGGGTGTTTTTATTTACCGTGCAAGATGATGCGTCTGGCAAAGTAAAAAGCGGTGCCATTTTTGAATGCCTATCAGGCGGGCATATCGAAACCATCAAGCAAAAGCACTGTGAGCTGATTGGCCAAGAGCTGGCGAACATTCACCTTGCTGGAAAAAGCTATCCGCAAATTCATGAAAACAGCCGTGGGTTTTATTGGCTACAAAAACAAATTAACGGCCAGCATTTGCATGTATCTGCCGATGATCAAGCACTGCTAACAGAGACATTGCAGCGCATGCAGCACACATGGCATGACTGGAATCAAAACGACAATTTGCAAAAAGGCTTTATTCACGCCGATTTATTTCCAGACAACTGCCTATTTGCCAACGACACTGAATTAAGCGGCGTGATTGATTTTTACGCTGGCGGTCACGACTTCTTAGCTTACGATTTGGCCATTACCATTATGGCTTGGTGCCAAACACCTGAGTTTAAGATTGACCCAGTATTAGCGGATGCGTTATTGAAGGGTTATGAATCCGTACGACCTTTACATGAAGATGAACTGATGGCGCTGCCAGAGTTCATTGTATTGGCAACATTGCGATTTTGGGTGTCACGTTTAGTGGCTCAAGAGCAATTGGCTGATGCGGCACTGACAACTCCGAAGAATCCAGATGAGATGAAGCGCTTACTGCTATCGCTTTAATGTCTTATTAACACCTGGTTTAGTCTGGTAGGTTTACCAGACTAAACACCTTCCAAACAGAAAATTGCAAAATTTTTGCCTTCATCTGTCCATACATTGTTTACTTCAAAGCCTGCCTGTTTGGCAAACTCTGCAAAACCCTCTTGGGTAAATTTATAACTGTATTCCGTCACTATGTGCTCACCTTGTTTAAACGATAGGCGCTCATGGAATAGGGAAACCACCTGATCAAATAAACTCACCAAGTGCATTTCTATACGCTGCTCGGCTGCGTTGTAAAACGCATGATGCTCAAAGTGATCAAGGTTAAAACTGCCTTGGCCAATGGCATTTAAATGATTAAGTATATTTAAATTGAATTCAGCTGTGATGCCCTGCGAATCGTTATAAGCATCGTTCAAAATGGATTCTGATTTTACTAAATCCAAACCTATGATGAAGTTAGCGCCAAAACCCAATGATTGACGCACTTGTTTTAGAAAATTAGCCGCTTGTTGTGGAGCAAAGTTACCCAAGCTTGAACCGGGAAAAAAGCCCACTTTTTTTAGCCCTTTAGGCAGGCTTGTGGGTAACTTGGCTTCTTGAAAATAATCTAAGCAGGTGGCGTGAATCTCAAGCCATGGAAAAAGCCGCTTAAGCTCGATGGCGCTTTCGTATAAAAAGTCTTTGCTGATATCCAGTGGCACGTAGGATTTTGGTTTAAGCGCATCCAATAACAAACGAATTTTAATGCTGGCACCGCTGCCGTATTCCACCAAAACACTGTCTTGGCCAACAGCGTGTAAAATATCCGCTTGATGCTGCTTTAATAAAGCCACCTCTGTGCGTGTTGGGTAGTACTCAGGCAGACAGGTAATAGCTTCGAATAATTCACTGCCTTTTTGGTCATAAAAGTATTTAGCACTGATGGCTTTTTGCTTTTGCCTAAGGCCCTGTAATATTTCAACTTTTTGATCGTGTATCTCAAGGTTTAAGTCATAAAAAAATAAACCTTGGTCAGTGTTACTTTTCATCTTGCTTTCCCTGCTTATGAAATCTGTATTTAGTTATCAGCCAAACGTAAACCCGTCATGGGCCAGCGGTCTTGTGGATAAAAGAAGTTACGATAGGTGCTGCGTAAATGGCCATTAGGGGTTAATACACAGCCGCCACGCAACACCATTTGATTGCACATAAACTTGCCGTTGTATTCTCCTACTGCCCCTTCAGCCGCTTTAAAACCTGTATAGGGCTGATATGCGCTGCTGGTCCAAATCCAGTTCTGATTAAAAAGTTGTTGTGTATTTACGCCGTGAAACACCTTTGAAAAATCATCGTTATTGATTGCTTCAGTGGATTGATTGGCCAGTACTTCCCACTCACTTTCTGTGGGCAGGCGTTTTTGCGCCCATTGTGAATACGCATGGGCTTCATAAAAATTAATGTGGCTTACGGGCGCGTTAATATCCAACGGCTGTAAACCATGCAACGTAAATTCAAACCACTGATCTTGTTGTTTGATCCAATAAAGCGGTGCCGGTGTGTTGTTTTGAAAATTAGGGTTTTCTTGCCGCTCTTGTTTTAGCCATGCCCAGCCATCACTTAACCATAAAAGCGCATTGTCATAACCACCATCCATAATGAACTCTAAATATTCGCCATTACAGATTTGGCGATTAGCGATTTTAAAATCGGCCACGAACTCTTTATGACGAGGCTGCTCGTTATCAAAATGAAAACCATCACCTTGATGACCAATATGCTGAATGCCCCCTTGCATCGAATTAAAGCTTAATGGGCTAACTGGGCTGCTAATAGGTAAGTGGTTGTTTGAATAAACAGGGAATAATGGATTTTGAAAAAAGCTGTATTTTAGATCCATTAATAAAAGCTCTTGGTGCTGCATCTCGTGATGCAAACCTAGGGTGATGAGCTCAGCTATTTTTGGCTGTTGGTTTAAAAATTCAGGAGTAAGGCAATGTTTCATGGCTTGATCCACATGCTCTCGGTAAAGCTTCACATCAGGCAAAGACGGGCGAGATAACAAGTGGCGCTTGGGGCGCAAGAACTGTTCGCCTACACCGTTGTAATAACTATTAAACAACACCTGAAAATGATTATTAAACGGCTCGTAGCCATCAACATGGGGAATTAAAATAAAGGTTTCGAAAAACCATGTGGTGTGAGCCAAGTGCCATTTAGCTGGGCTAACAAATGCTGAAGCTTGCAGGGCACAGTCTTCGCTGGATAGAGATTCAATTAGCCCTAAACTTTGTTGGCGAACTTGCGAATAAAATAGCTGCGCGTTTTTAACTGAGGAGCTAACCGAAGAACAAACTGAATGGCCGACTGAAGCACTAAGTGAAGAGTCGACAGAGGTGTCGGCCGATGGATTGATCCAAGATTGCACGGAGGTTGCGACCATAGAAACAGATTTTTATTAGAATGATCTGCCCAGACTAGAGATGCCCCATTAAAAATTCAACTCGTAGAATTAAGCCAAATAATCAAACCGCTGCCATTAAAAAAGCCTTTAGCTTGGAAAAACTAAAGGCTTTCAAACACTTAAGGTTTTAAACAGGTAGAGAACTGCTTTAAAAGCTGGGAATAGAAATCTAAAAAGTTGGCGTCTTTCACCTTAAACTCGGAGGCCATTGGATCAATTTTTACTAAGCGCACATCCAAACCGGATTGCAGTTTTTTTAGCAGGCGCCCTTGGAACTGTGGTTCAACCAATAAACACGCTTGTTTTTGGCTGGCCAAAATTTCACGCACCTCTAATACATGGCGAGTGCCCACGGGTTTTTCTGGGTTATTGGTGACAACCGCTAATTGATTAAGGGAAAAATAATCCACCCAACCTGCAAACGCATCGTGATAGCTCACAAAACCCATTTGGGTTTTATCGTTCATTTGAAATCGCGCCACCATTAACCACGCGTCATACAGTTTATAAAACGAGGTTGGCTCTGGCAGTGATATTAACGCCGCTATTTTTTCCAGCATGGGACGTATTTGCGTTGGTAATAACCAAAGGTGTGGATCATGTTGCGGGCCATGATGATCGTGTTCATGCTCTTCGTGATCGTGTGTGTCATGAGCATCAAAACTGGCCAGATCAGCCATGGGTTTATTTTGATTTTGGCTTTGGCCCAATACCTTCTCTAGGTACGGTTCAAACTGAGGGCCCAGCCATACAATGGCGTCGGCCATGTGCACTTGTTTGATGTGACTGGGTTTTAAAGTGAAATCATGGGGAGACTGATTAGCCTGCACCAAGGTTTGTACG
>Ga0115005_10000208_pt1 | contig 44234 bp, 54 predicted proteins | sample ArcOceMetagenome_FD_87163 | JGI IMG/M metagenome (GOLD analysis project Ga0115005, IMG submission 87163) | Marine eukaryotic phytoplankton communities from Arctic Ocean - Arctic Ocean - Greenland ARC118M Metagenome | ecosystem: Environmental > Aquatic > Marine > Oceanic | place: Arctic Ocean... | reverse complement strand
TCTTCCTTTTATTTTTTTATTTGCTTTTTTATTTGAGAAAGAAAACTTCAATCTTTATGGGGTTTTATCACTTCCTCTATCATTTTTAATTTTAATCATTGGCGTGTCTTCTCTCTCTACTATTTTTGCAATTTTACAGGTCTTTTTCAGGGATACTCAATATTTAGTAAATTTTCTTCTCTCAGTAATGTTTTTTTTAACTCCTATTTTCTATCCAAGACACCTTATTCCTAAGGATTATCAAATATTAGTTGATATTAATCCTTTTTTTGCGCTAATAAATTCATTTAAAATTGCTCTCTGGAATTATTCTGATGAAAAACTTATATCGGCACTACTAATAGGTGGATCTTTTGCAGGAGCCCTATATTTAATCGCATTATTTTTATGGAAAAAAACAAGAAATGAACTCTACATCAACATCTGAGAATGTTCTGACTATTAAGAACTTAACTATTAGCTTTAATCTATCTAGATATCGCAGTAAAAGCATTAAAGATCTCTTTGTTGAATTTACAAGTTCACCTTTTCGATTTTTATTTAATAGGCCAAAAAAATTAGATCTTCTAAGCAATATCAACTTTGAGTTAAAAAAAGGCGAAAGAGTTGGGTTGGTTGGCATCAATGGAATTGGTAAGACAACATTATGTAGAACAATATCTGGAATGTATGGTGTTAAAAACGAAATTAAAGTAAATGGAAAAATGCGTGCAATTTTTGATACGGCAAGTGTTGTTCAACCAGAGTTATCAGGGAAAGAAAATGCTTGGATGATCACCAATATTCTCTATAATCATCTATCAAAAAAAGAGCGTGCCGATATCGTTGAAGAATCACTCGACTTTGCTGAGCTCGATGAACATATTTACTCTCCATTTAAATATTACTCAAAGGGGATGAAAGTACGACTTTTTTTAAGTATTGTATCGGCAAGACCTTGCGATCTTTTAATTCTAGATGAAGTATTTAATGGCGCAGATGAGTTTTTTAATCAAAAAATATCTACGAGAATTACAAATGTAATTAAAGAGTCAGGAGCCGTCCTATTCATAAGCCACGATCGAGATATCATAAGACATGTTTGTAATAAAGTAGCCGTTATAGGTCATAAAAAAATACTCTTTGAAGGCGGTGTTGAGGAAGGCCTCGACTTTTATAAAGAGCATTTTTCAGGGCATATTCCTAGTGAAGTATAGTTTTCCAGAGTTTGTCGCACACAAAAAAGCAGGTGGCACTAAGTCTGTTCAAATTATTTCAGGTTCAATGTTGCCCTGGATTGGCGTGAATGAGACGATCTCAGTAGAATGTTGCCAACCAGTAGACCTTAAACCTATGGATATTATTGTTTTTTGGATAAAGGATATTTATATATGTCATATATATCTTAAAACAGAAAATAATCATCTAGTTACAATTGGCCTTAATAACAAAGATTTTGACAAGCCTACCCACGTAAACTTTCTTCTTGGAAAAGTAGTTGATCCAAAGTTTGGTTTTATAAGAACACTTCTTTTGAAATTAAAGTTTAGAAAAATGCTTTAAATAGTTTTCTTTTACTTCAGGATATTTAAATAGTTCATAAATTGAAGTCGTTCTCTTTAATATTTTATGATTAACAAAAAAATCTGAAAAGACGGATTCTTCACTATTATATTTAGTAATTTCAATTTGATGATTTAAAGATAACTTATAGGTTAACTTTTCTTCTTTATTCTCAATTCGACTTTCATTTAGGCGCACCCCATTTTGTTGAAAAAAGAAATGATCCAAATAATTATCGCAAACAAAAAGATTATCTCCATCGAGAGATTTAAATGTGAAATTTTTAAATTTAAAATCCTCTATAAATTTATTTATATCCATAATCAAGTTTGCTTCAAAGCCAAAATTTTTATATGTATTCTTTATTAATTGCAAAGCATAGTTCTTTTCGTTTTCTTCTCTCGTTGAAAACATCGACTCTCTTTGAGGAAATAAACAGATTACATTTTGATACTCGTCACTAATTTCCTTTAACTTTATAAGTTTTGATTCTACTGATTCATTCCAAAAATTTTCTTCAACTCCAAGTCCATGAAAAATTAAATTTTCTTTAGCTTTTTCATTAACATTTATCCCAATGACTTCATACACTGCGACTTGATTCGCCCATTGCTTAGGAATCAATTTTTCAAATTTTTTTGGAATAAGGATAATTGAGACATAATCTTTTGGAGGTTGTGGGTGCAATAAAAAGAAATCTAATATTCCGAGAAAACCATCTCTCAATAAAGTGATTGGATATCTACCTAAATCAAATAAGCCTTTATATTCATAAAAAAATGATGGATTTGCTTCAAAAAAATATTTTTTAGTAATTGGAAAATAACTCCAATATATTTTTGAAAAGTATTCATCACGATGGTGAGTATCCCATTTTTTATAAAGAATCTCTTCACTTGAGTTTGTTTCTATTATTTCTTTAATTTTATTCAGCATACACATCGTAAACCTTATAGTATTTTGTATTAAACTCCATCAAACTTTGTTTTTTAAACATTTCTGAGCCTCGTAAAAACTGCTCATTTGTCAGACTAACCATAAGCTCAGTACCTCCTTCATATTTAAAAGAAGGAGCCCTAGCGATTCGCCCTAAATTCTGTGCACAGTAATCTATCGATAGGTGTCCTTGATAATTCAAACTCATTTCTTCTCTATTAATTTTTTTAGTATTAATGCTCTCTAAAAGATTTTGGAAACAATTTAAATCAATATCCGGAAGACTTTTACTAAGTTTAACTGGAACTAATCCACAGTAGTTTTCTTTCTCTTTTATTTGAAAAGACTGATATCCGGCCCAATTAGTAATAATTGCTGGTGTTCCACAAGAAAGAGCTTCAGCAACAGACATTCCGTAATCTTCATCGTGGTATGTACTAAGACTTACATATAGATCTGCAGCGTTTAGATAACCTAGTAACTCTTTATTTTCTACTTCTCCCACATAAATAACTTGATTACTAAATTTGCCAAGACTATTAATCGACTTAGAAATTTCTCTAAAATATTCTCCCGGTAATTTCTCATAGCCTAGATAAAAAATTCCAAGCTGATCAATATTTCCCACAAGTACAAGTTTAGTATCTTCAGGAATGGTTTTCTTATTTAATGCAATCCCAAACTGCTCGATTAAATCAGTAATTCTTTTTTGATAAGATAGTCTTCCCGTATACAAAATGAGTCGTTCTTTTTTAATATTTAGTTGTCTTCGAACAAGTTCACCAGCTTTCTCGTTGCGATAAAAATCTTTTTTATCAACCGGAAATGGAGAGACAAATACGATCTCTTCTTGCTTAACAAATTTTTCAATAAACTTTTTCTGTTTTTTTGAAGCACAAATATATTTAACAGAAAGATCCTCTAAATATTCATTTACCGATCTCCATTCAACTAGATAGAGAGGATAGTCTCCAAATATATGAATAATATACTCTTTCTTTGTAAATGAGATTTCATTATATTTTTTAAACTGTATTAGAAAATCGATGGGAGTTGGCTTATGGTCAATGAAAATAATTTTTTCTACTTCATCAGGTATAATTTTTTTAAGATCTTCAGTGTTAACAGCTCTTTGCCTTGAATAGTTGACATGAATGATATTCTTTTCACCAAGCTCAAGCTCATATGCTTTTATTAAATTCCTTAAAATTATCGTACAACTAAACCAAGAGGATTCTTCAAATGAATAAACTAGAGCAATTTTCATAATATTACTTTGTTAAATTGATATCGTTTCTTTATTCTAGTATTCTAGCCATCAATATATTTAAAAACAATAGGATACTCATGAAAATTGAACAACTAAAACTACAAAATGGCCTAAATACTTTATTTGTAGAAGCACCAGGATCTAATGTCACGACAGCACAGGTATGGTTTAAGGCAGGAAGTTCATTGGAAAATAAGGACAATCAAGGTATTGCACATTTTCTAGAACATATGTTTTTCAAAGGTTCAAAAAAATATCCTGATATGAAGATTGCAAAGACTGTTGAGTCATATGGTGGTGAAATTAATGCATTCACTTCTTTTGACTATACTTGTTATTATATAAATGGACCTGCTGATTTTTCTCTAGATACAGTAGATGTTCTTATCGACATGGTTTCTAACCCACTTTTTTTACAAGAAGACCTCGAGCCAGAGCGTGAAGTTGTTTTTGAAGAGTATAGAAGATCAATTGATAATCCATCTCAGTATAATTTTTTTGAAATGCAAAAAGCATCGTTTCAAAGCGGCTATAAACATCCAATACTAGGAACTGAACACAATATTAAGAATTTCTCGATTCAACAATTACAAGATTTTCGTGAAGCATTTTATAATCAAGAAAATGCCTTATTTGTCGTTGCAGGTAATTTAAGTAAAAAAAATCAAATTATAAAAAAGCTTGAAGCGAATAAACTACCAAATGGAGAAATCTCTAATTTTCCCAAATTTAAACTCAAAGATAAATCAACAGTTTCAATTCATAGCAAAGATGTTAATCAAGGAACTATATCGATTGCCATTCAGGCAAAAGATTATCAACATGAACTTGGAGCCGTTGAAGATCTCGCTCTAAATTGTCTTGGTTTTGGTGATAGCTCGCCATTTTATAAGGAACTTATCTTAAAAGATTCTATTGCAAATGGAGTTGGATGCTCATCAATGTTTTTTAATAATGGTGGATGTCACTTTATGAAATTTACTTTTCCTGTTGAAAATTATTCAAAAGTGTTAGCAGGAATTAAGAAATCGATCAAAACCCTTATCGAGGTTGGTCTTCCCCAAGACGCTATTGATAGAATAAGAAATCAGTATGTTGCATCAAAAATTTATGAAAAAGAATCAATTGAGTCCTTCGCCTTTGCTCTTGGACATGGCTTTGCACAAACAGGAGATATTCACTGTGAAAATGATTTCATTGATAAAATGAAAAAAGCTTCTGCTGAACAAGTTATTGCATCATTAAAAGATATTCTACTTAGACCTCTACATATTACCTTGCAACTACCTAAGACTTCAAAAAATGCCGTTAAAAAAGAGCAGTTGAACCAGTTTGCAAAAGAGCTAAAACAAATCTCTGAAACAAGTATTAGTAAGGTTCCAAAAATAAACTATAAAAAATCAGAGTTTGATCCAGAAGTAAAAATTGTGCAAATTAAAAAAGGTGTTCAACTACTCTATAGACATAATTCGATGACTCCTACTTTTGTTGCTCATGCATATATTAAAGGTGGGCTTGCTCATGAAGATTCAAAAAATAATGGTGTTTATAATCTTCTCGGAAAAACTATTGGATATGGACATAAATTTACAAACTATGAAGATTTAAAAAATGAACTCGATTTAAAATCCTCCTATATCAATGGATTTTCAGGCAGAAATGCTTACGGATTAACTCTTCATGGTTTATCAGAGCATGCAAATTTTCTTTTAGAAAATTTTTGTCATCTCTTAAACAAACCTACATTTCCAGCTCAATTTTTTAATTTAGAAAAAGAACTTGTGACGAGAACTTTATTTATACAAAAAGAAGATCCTGTAAAAAAATGTTTCAGAGAGTTTTCTCATTTAATTTATCATGGACATCCCTATGAAATGGATTTAATTGGATCAGAGTCGAGTGTAAAAAAAATAACAAGAAAACAAGTTCAAGATCTACATACAAAATCAATGAATGAGAGTGAGATTGTCTTTACTTATTGTGGAGATATGGACTTTCATTCGGCAGTTGCATTTTTTAAAGAGAAATTTTCTCATTTAAAAGATAGAAAAAGTTCAAAAAATAAAAACACAAAACCAAAGCCAAAAATAAATACAAATGTCTCTTTTGAATTCGATCGTGAGCAAACTCATATTATGATTGGTAAACCAACCCATCCGATTGGATCATTAGAGGACCTTTATTTAAAGATGTTTACAACTCTTCTCTCTGGACAGTCATCAGATTTATTTGTAGAAGTAAGAGACAAGAAAGGCCTTTGTTATAGCATCCAACCTCTGCAAAATACTGCACTTGAAGCAGGGTATTGGGGAATATACATTGGGACAGGACATGATAAAAAAGTTGAAGCAATAAAATCTATTAATGCCATTTTAAAGAGATATCAAAAAAATGGTCTCACTAAGTCTGAATTTAATACCATTAAGAAAATGATTAAAGGGCAAAATCAACTTAGCATTCAAACCAATGATGATTATGCAAATTTTTACTCAATTCCATTACTTCATGATTTAGGAATTGATTATCAACATAAATCTTTCGCCATGATGGACAATTTTAAGCACGAAGATGTGAATAAGTTTTTAAAATCTTTTTTAGATAAAGATTGGATTACAGTGGAAGTTGGAAGAGCTTAACTAACTTTTAAATCTGGTTTCGTCATAAATAAATTACTGTGATCTTCACTATCTTCAAGAAGGTATTGTTGAAAACTATCAAATTTATGACTATTTTTCATAATTTTTAGAAGCTTAATAATATGCTCAAGAGAAGTTGCAAGCATTTGATAAAAATTTGGAATATCATAAAACCTGCAATCAAGTTTTTGAGCATTTGAATAAGCAGTTTTTCCAAGATTTAGATAATAAGATGGTGCTGGATTTTTAACTTGAATTCTTTCATGAAAGAATCCCATTTGAACCAGTATACTATCTCCAATATCTTTATAAATTGATTTCTTCTCACTTAGGCTTTTATTTTCTGCTTCTAAAAATGAGAGGCCTAAAATTTTTTCGTTAAGCACACCTTGCTCATTAATATGATAAAATTTCTCTGACAACGCGTATTTGTCTAGAACTTCACTTGAATAAAGAATAAATTCTTCAGGTATAGGACAAATGCTATTTTTATTAACCTTGGATAGGTCGTTATAGAAAAATTGAGTTAATGAATTATCAGTAAGAACTAGATTATGTTTTTTCTCATTCATCTATTCTATTATAACACAGTATAGCATTTAAAATGCAGTAGGAATTTTTTTCGATTTGTATTATCTTATTGAAATTACTTTATTCTTCAATTTCAATCATTAAAAATCCGGATTCTAGTACTTGCCCCTCAGTAACATGAACAGCTTTCACGACTCCGCTAATTCCAGCTTTAATCTCATTTTCCATTTTCATGGCCTCTAAGATTAGAAGTGTACTTCCCTCGTTAACAACTGCACCTTCCGTTGTCATGACCTTTACAATCTTTCCAGGCATATCTGTCACTAAATTTCCGGCCTTAGCATTAGAGAGACCTGAGGGCTTAAAACCTCTATAGATATTTAGGTTTTCATTAATATTAACAAGACCATCTTTTGATTTAAGACTTGGAAGTTTTGTCCAAGATCTTGAGTCCTCAGAAATATATGACTTACCTGCAAGGGATCTTACATAATAAGTTAAATCCACTGAATCTTCTTTAGATCGTAATTTAAATTTTTTTGTATTTAGACTGTCTTCAGATACGTAAGACAGATCAAATGATACTTCTCTGCCTTCTGAATTTATAATATAATAGCGCATACTACTCTCTCAATCCTTCAATCTCAATGGCCAAAGCTTTTTTATATAGAGCTGTTTCTCTCATTAACCCTACAACTTTGTCCTGAGGTTTAATTTCTGAAATATAATTCGTGGTGTACTGTCCGGCCACAAAATTTTCTTGCTCTATAATAATTTCATGGAGACTTGTATTTGTTTTGATTCCATCAATATGTAAACTCTTGATTGCGCAAAGAGCCTTTCTCAGTGCAACATTTCTTGTAAGACCCTTTACAATAAGCTTTCCGATCATTGGATCAAAATCAGGCTTAACTTCAAAGCCTTCATACATACAATGATCAAATCTAACACCCTGCGGGAAAGTATAATCAAATGATGCAATTTTTCCAGGAGCTGGAAGCATAGTCACTGGATCTTCAGCACAAATCCGGCACTCTATTGAGTGGCCGTTAATTTTAATCTCATCTTGAGAGCTAAAATCTAGTTCATCTCCGAGTGCTGCTTTAATCATATTCACAAGTAAATCAACTCCAGTTATTTCTTCTGTAATTGGATGCTCAACTTGGATTCTTGTATTCATTTCAAGAAAATAAAATGATTTATCTTCACCCATAATAAATTCAACAGTTCCTGCTGAATCGTAGTCAACAGCTTTGGCCAGCATAACGGCTGTTTCACATATTTTTTGTCTAAGGGATTCATCTGTACCAATAAATGGAGACGGCGCTTCTTCAATTATTTTTTGATGACGTCTTTGAACAGAGCATTCTCTCTCAAAGCAGTGATATATATTTCCCTTTTTATCTGCAATGATTTGAACTTCAATATGATGGGGATTTAAAATAAATTTTTCAACTAACACTCCAGGATTACCAAAGCTAGATTGTGCTTCTCTTCTTACAGCTTCAAAGTTTTTATCTAGATCATCTTTTGATAAACAAACTCTCATTCCTTTTCCACCACCACCAGCAACGGCCTTAAGTAAAACAGGAAAGCCTATTTCATTTGCTATTTTTAAAGCTTCAGCGGCATTTTCTATTTCTCCAACAGATCCAGGAACAACTGGAACACCAGCTTTTTTTGCGATTTGTTTTGAAATTGCTTTATCACCCATTTTCTCAATGGCAACTGAATGAGGGCCTATAAAAATCACACCCAGATCTTCTAGCTTTTTTGCAAAGATTGTATTTTCCGATAAAAAACCATAACCTGGATGAACAGCATCAATTTTATTTTCTTTAACATGAACTAATATCTGATTCATATTTAAATAGGTCTCAGTATTATTAGCTCCTTTTAAGTGTAACCATTCGTGGCAATATTCAAGATGAGGTGGTTCAAGTTCATTATCTGTCCAAAATCCCACGGCGATATAACCTAATTCACGAACTGCTTTTGCAATTCTAATCGCGATCTCACCTCTATTACATATTAAAATTCTTTTCGTCATAATTTACTCAGCTTTTTAAAGGGGAATATTTCCATGTTTTCTTTTTGGTCTTAAAACTTTTTTATCTTTTAAAAATTCTAAATAACTATAAATTCTTGAACGTGTCTCTTCTGGATTTATAACTTCATCGATATAACCTAAACTTGCTGCTTTGTATGGATTTGCAAATTCGTCTTCATAACTACTTACTAGTTCTGCTTTTTTTGTATCAAATTTTTTTCCAGATAACCCTTTTAACTCATTTCTAAAAATAATGTTTACAGCTCCCTCTGCTCCCATAACTGCAATTTCACCAGTCGGATAAGCAAGATTTATATCTGCTCCAATATGCTTAGAGGCCATAACATCGTATGCTCCGCCATAAGCCTTTCTTGTAATGAGAGTAATCATTGGCACAGTTGCTTCAGAGAATGCGTATAGTAATTTTGCTCCATGACGAATAATTCCACCATACTCTTGAACTGTTCCAGGTAAAAATCCAGGGACATCTACAAGAGTTAAGAGAGGAATATCAAAAGCATCACAAAACCTTATAAATCTAGCAGCTTTAGTAGAAGCGTCTATATCAAGACATCCAGCAAGTACTTGGGGTTGATTTGCAATGATACCAATTTTTGTTCCACCAATTTGCGCAAAACCAACAATAATATTTTTTGCAAAATCTTTTTGAACTTCTAAAAAATGTTGATCATCAACAATATCAGTAATCAACTCTTTCATATTATAAGGTTTTTTAGAGTTGGTTGGAATGAAATCTTTAAGCTTAGAGTTTTTTCTTAGGACAGAATCACTGGTTGGAGTTTTTGTTTGAGCTGAAAAACTTCCACTTGGCAGAAAGCTTAATAGCTCTCTCACCCTTTCAAGGCAATCATCTTCATCATCACATAAAAAATGCGCGACTCCAGATTTTTCATTATGAGTATGTGCTCCACCTAATTCATCTTTTGTTACTTCCTCATGAGTTACAGTTTTTACAACTTCAGGTCCTGTGACAAACATATATGAAGTTTTATCAACCATAAAAATAAAGTCAGTCATTGCTGGAGAATAAACAGCTCCACCAGCACAAGGCCCCATAACAAGGGAAATTTGAGGAATAACTCCAGAGGCTTTTACATTTCGGTGAAAAATATCAGCATATCCAGCAAGGGATTCAACACCTTCTTGTATTCTAGCCCCGCCAGAATCATTTATTCCAATAACGGGAATTTTATTATCAATAGCAAAGTCCATGATCTTGCAAATTTTCTTTGCATAGGCCATTCCAAGTGCTCCCCCCCAACATGTAAAATCTTGGGAAAAGATGGCCACTTTTTGACCATTAATTTTAGCTAGGCCCGTGATAACACCATCACCTAAATATTTTGTTTTCTCCATCCCAAAAGATGAACAATTATGTTTTACAAATTTATCGAATTCAACAAATGAGCTAGGATCAACTAGTCTCTCAATTCTCTCTCTTGCAGTATATTTACCTTGGTCGTGTTGTTTTTGAATTCTCTCAACACCACCACCTAAGAGTGCTTGCTCATTTAAACTATGTAGTAATTCTCGTTTTTCATCATTTGAAAAAGTCATCAATAGCCTCCATTATATGGAGATCATCTTATACAAATTCTCGTAACATATCAATTTTGTTGTTATTTATTTAGAAGTTTCTTCGTGCTCTCTGAGATTGGCTTTGAATCTTTGGGATTAATCGTTGCATCAACATTTTTAAGTAAACTTTTAAGTTCAATTTCATAATTATTTGTTTTTGTTTTTTCGCTTTTTGACACAAGTTTAACAAGACCTATTGGCTTCACCATATCAGCAATCCAAAAATCAACAGTTTGATCCATAGTCACTTTTTTATAATGCTTGGCAATGATAACTCCTGCTGGGGTTTCTATTTTCTCATCTGCTATAAAATCCTTATCGATCACTTTTTTATCAGTAAATAGAAAATCTTCAATTTGAACACCCTTATTGACGCGTATCATTTCATTTGTCATTTTTTCTACGTTATTATTTTCCCCTGTTTTTATATAGCCTGCTTTAAGCGCAATTGGACTCTTATCTTTTAGCCCAAAGATAAATTGCTGCCACATATTCATAGAAATAATTTCTGAGGATCCAAAATGAAATTCAACCGCCATTTCTTGACTATCGACATTTGCAATATAGATATTTAAATTGACGTTTTTACCTTCTGTAGAAAAAGTAAACTCTGAGCCCTCACCTTTTTTAAATTCAAATGAATATGAATGAGAAAGTGAGAATACATAAATGAGAATAATAAATTTAATTATTCTCATTCATTATATCATTTAGAATTCTTTCTTGATCTGTTTGTGATTTTTTAATAATTTCAATTTGCATTTTAATAGCTTTTTCTTGCTCTTTAGAAAGTTGATTTCTTTGTGAGTTAAAGTCCCCTGCAATATTTCTCTGCTTTTCATGAATTTTGCTATTTTGATAATCCTTAACTTTAAGGCCTGAGGTCTCAGCTGAACTAGAGCTTTTATTCTCTAGTTCTCTAATTTTTTGTTCAGCCTTCTCCATTCTCGCTTCAAGATCATCAAGCCTTCTAAGTGTTTTTGTTTTTGCATCTGCAATCGAGAAATTTAGAGCTAATATTATTCCAATTAAAAATTTCACTTTATTCTCCAGCTGCTTTCTTTCTTTTATCTAGTTCATACTTTTCAACTTTCATAATTAAGCTTGCTCGACTCACTCCAAGCTCTTTTGATAGTCTAGACTTATTGAAATTACATCTCTTTAGTCCCTCTTTAATCATATAAGCTTCAAGTTCTTCAAGGGCCTCTTTAAGAGTTCCTTTCGTATTAATCCCTCTTAAATTTCCAGTTGGTGCAGGTCCATCAACGCTATCAAGTATTCTAGTGCTCAAACTATCTGGATTAATCATTTTCTCATCACCAGCTAGTACAACTAAACGCTCAACTTCATTTTGAAGTTCTCGAACATTACCAGGCCATTTATGATCAAGCATTTTTTCGAGAGTTTTCTTTCCCCATTGCTTTAAAGGGTGTCCCATTTCCGCACATTTCTTCTCTAAAAATGTATCCATTAGAATTGGAATATCTTCTCTTCTCTCTCTTAGTGGTGGTATCGTTACGTTAATTACATTTATTCTATAATATAGATCTTCTCTAAACTCACCCCTTGCAATCATCTCTTTTAGAGGTCTATTTGTTGCCGCAAGCACTCTAACATTTACTTTTCTTGGAGATGTTGCTCCAACTGGTAGAAATGTTCCTTCCTGAAGAACTCTTAGAAGTTTTACTTGCATACTTAGTGTCATATCTCCAATTTCATCTAGAAATAATGTCCCACCATTTGCAACCTCAAATACACCTTTTTTATCTTTGACTGCACCTGTAAAAGCACCTTTCACATGTCCAAATAACTCTGAATCTAATAAATTATCATTAAATGCTGAACAGTTCACGGCCATAAAAACGGCATCTTTTCTCGACGAGTTATAATGAATTGCTTTTGCAACCATCTCCTTACCTGTTCCGTTCTCACCTTGGATAAGAATTGTCGCTTCCGAGTTAGATACTTTTGAGAGCAAGTGATAGATCTCTTGCATTTTTTTACTCTTACCAATGATATTATGGTATCTGTACTTGTTACCAAGCTCAGCATTTAGATCCATAATTCTTGCTTCTCTTTTATTTACTTCTTCATAAACTGTAGAAACTTCCTGAGCAACAAGACCAATAAGTTCTTTTAGATATTCATACTCATGAAACTTCAGTTTTTTAATATGATCACATGCCCACTTCGAGTCATCTTCAGTTGCACCACACTCAACAAGCTTTTCACCGATTTGTTTTATATCTGCAGAAGATGCTTGATCTGTAACATATGCATAAGCAAAAACAGCTCCTAGAAATTCACCTTCAGCTTCAATCCTTGCAGAAATCATTCTTACATGAGGAAAAAAGGAATCGAAATAAAATGATAAATCTGGATTTTCAGAAAGATGATCTAAACCTTTTTCTATGTCTTGATTAAGAAACTCTTGTCCATGTTGTAGTCTAGATTGAATTTTAAAGAAGTGACTTACAAATTCATAATCCTTCTCAAAAATATTTGACTGAATATTACCATGCTTATCAGTGTAAAAAATATCAACACCAAACCATCTACCAATGACTTGTTCAAGTCTCTTGTTTGCATGTAAATCTTTAATTACTTTCCAATCAATCATTTCAAACTCCTAATAAGTGTTTAAATATCTCACTTTACTTATCGGAGGGTTTGAATAAAAACTTGACACTAGGACCTGTATTGCAAAAAAATTTTACAATAAATGTAACTATATAGAATTAAAGGTCTTTTAATTGATCAAAAATGTAGTTTTGAGACCATGATTGTTGACCAGAAAACTTCTTAATAAGCATGCCAGAAGGACTAAATAGATATGATTCAGGAAGTTTGTAGGTACCAAACTTTTGATATTCATTAGATTTATCATCTAAATAAATAACATTAGTACTTTCAATATTGAACTTTGAGAGAAACTTTTTTACTTTCGCTTTATCATCGTTAACTGCAATAAGTATAAATTTGAGGTTATTCTTATCTTTTAAAAGGTTGATTAGTTCAACTAATTCAGGAAATTCCACCTCACAAGGACCGCACCAAGTTGCCCAAAAGTGAACTAGAGTATTTGCATCAAGACTAATAAAATTATTTTTATCGAAGACTGTAATTGTATCTTTACTCGTAGAAACTGAAAAATTTAAATCAGATGGAATCTCTTTAATCGTAACTTCGGTCATTCCACTATTTTTAGATAACTTTTTATCAAGCATCATAGCTTCATAGATAGCATAACCTAATACAGAACAAAGTAATAAAACAAAAATAAGAATTCGATTAAACATAATATAAAAAAGCCTTCTATTTAGAATAGAAGGCTTACCTATTTTTTAAAAAATAATTTAATTATTCTACGAAAGAGATATAGCCCATGCTACTTGCATCACCTAATCTTTTATCAGCAAGCTTTACGATTCTTGTATAGCCACCATTTCTTTCTTTAAACTTAGGACCAACCTCAGCAAATAACTTATGAACAGCATTTTTGTTATTTAGTCTCTGATAAGCAAGTCTTCTGTTATGAACAGAATCAACTTTAGCTAATGTAACTAATTTTTCAACAAAAATTCTAAGTGCTTTCGCTCTTGTTTGAGTTGTCTTAATTTTACCATGATCAATCACTTCAATTGCAAGATTTTTCATCATTGCTTTTCTATGTGAAGGATCTACACCTAATTTGTACTTATGTTTAGCGTGTCTCATCGCTATCTCCTACTATTGCTCGTTATCTTTAACTTGCTTCATTATACTGTCAACTTTCATTCCTAAACCTAATCCCATTTGAGATAAAATTTCTTTAATTTCATTTAAAGACTTTCTACCAAAGTTCTTAGTTCTAAGCATTTCGCCTTCAGTTTTAGAAACTAGCTCGTATATATACTTAATATTTGCATTTTGTAAACAATTAGCTGATCTCACAGATAATTCTAACTCAGAAACTGGTCTAAGAAGCCCATCGTTTGCTGGAGAGCTAGACTTTTGAACTGGAGCTACAGCAACTTCAATTGGAGCATCTTCATCTTCAAAGTTTAAAAATACGACTAATTGATCTCTTAAAATTTTTGCAGAGTAAGCTACAGCATCAACAGGATCAACACCTGCATTTGTCCAAACTTCCAAAGTTAATCTATCAAAATCTGTTCTTTTTCCAACCCTTGCATTTGTTACAGTATAGTTAACTCTATGTACAGGAGAGAAAAGTGTATCTAAATATACCCAACCAATTGGCATATCAAATTTTTCTTTATTATCTAATGCTGAAACATAGCCTTTACCACGTGCAATCTTAAGTTCCATTCTGATAGATCCACCAGATGAAACATTACAAATTACATGCTCAGGATTTAAAACTTCTACATAACTGTTTTCTGCAATATCAGAAGCTCTAACAATACCTTCAGAGTTTTTCTCTAAAACCATGTTTACTTCTTCTTTATCAGTAATCTTAAATTGAATCTCTTTAAGATTTAAAATAATTTCAGAAACTTCTTCTTTTACGTTATTTATTGTACCAAATTCGTGATCAACACCATCGATTTTAACAGCGACAATACCAGCACCTTGAAGTGATGATAAAAGTACTCTTCTTAAAGAGTTACCAAGAGTTAAACCATATCCTCTCTCAAGAGGTTTCGCTATAAACTTACCATAATTTGGCTTTAAAGCGTCTTTATCTAGCTCAAGTGCCTTTGGACGAATCATATCAATCCAGTTTTTTGAAGCAAATGCATTGTTAACAGACATAATTCATATCTCCTTAAAAATTTTTATTATACTCTTCTTCTCTTAGGTGCTCTACAACCATTGTGTGGCATTGGAGACTTGTCTGCAACAGAAGTAATCTTGATACCAACAGCCATTAAAGCCCTGATAGCATTTTCACGTCCTGCTCCTGGTCCCTTTACCTTAACATCAACAGAAGAAACACCATGCTCTTGAGCTTTTTTAGCTGCTTCTTGAGAAGCTACTTGTGCAGCAAAAGGAGTTGATTTCTTAGAACCTCTAAACCCTAATCCACCAGCAGAAGCCCATGAAAGAGCATTACCTTGAGGATCAGAAAAAGTAACTATTGTATTGTTAAACGATGCCTGAATATGACAAACGGCATGTGTAATATTCTTTTTAACTTTTTTCTTTGTTGTTTGCTTAGCCATTTTTATTTCTCACTTATTTCATTGATTTGATAGATTTCTTACCTTGGATTGCTACAGCCTTACCTTTACGAGTTCTTGCATTTGTATGCGTTCTCTGACCTCTACACGGTAAACTTTTTCTGTGTCTAATCCCACGGTAACAACCTAAATCTTTCAATCTTTTTATGTTTAATCCAACTTCTCTACGAAGATCACCTTCAACAGTATAAGATTCTAATTGCTCTCTTATTGTATTCGATTCTTCTTCAGTCAATTCATTAGAATTTTTATTAAGATCAATTCCTGCTGCATTTAAAACGTCAACACCAATCTTTGGTCCTACACCATATAATGATCTAATCGCAATTCTCATTGCTTTATTTCTTGGTAAATCTACACCTAATATTCTTGCCATTTACGACTCCTACTAACCTTGTCTTTGCTTATGTCTAGGATTTCCTTTACAGATAACTCTTAGAACACCTTTTCTCTTAATAACCTTACAATCTTTACATATTTTCTTAACACTTGATCTTACTTTCATAATCTCTACCCTTTACTTCTATAAACTATTCGACCTTTTGATAAGTCATACTTACTAATCTCAACAAGTACTTTATCGCCAGGTAGAATTTTGATGAAATTCATTCTCATTTTTCCACTTATATGAGCCAAAACTACATGGCCATTAGGCAACTTAACTTTAAATTTAGTATTAGGCAATAAGTCCAAAACCTCACCTTCAACTTCAATAATATCTTTACTAGCTTCCGCCATTTTAAAAATCACCTATTTTAAATATGTTTGTATATAAAAATTGAAACACTATGGCAACAAACTATTTGAAACTATTTCACAGTTTCAACAAGTTTATTATATATATCAACTAAACTCTCACTTGCATCGACTTCAAACAACAAACCTTTTTTGCTATAGAAATCAAGAACAGGATTGATCGTATTGCTAAATACTTCCATTCGTTTCCTTACAACTTCCTCTTTATCATCTTCTCTTTGTATTAGAGCCTCTCCAGTTACATCGCACACACCGTTAGTCTTTGGAGGATTAGTGATTAAGTTGTAAATATATTTACCATCTTTTGTCATACGTCTACTCTTAAGTCTCTCAACAAGAATATCAGTCTCTAATTTCAGATAAACAGCAATCACTTCATGGCCACTCAAGATACCATCTAGGGTCTTAGATTGTTCTTCATTTCTTGGGTAACCATCAAAAATATAAGAACAATTATCTAAATCAAGATTTGAAACTAAAAGCTCAGCAACTAAATCGTCTGAAACCAACTGGCCAGTCTTCATTATTTCCTTAACTTTTAATCCTAAAACTGATTCTTTAGATATTTCTTCTCTTAATAGGTTTCCTGTAGATACGTGCTTGTAACCCATACCCTCAACTAACTTAGCTGATTGAGTACCTTTACCAGAACCAGGAGCACCTAATAAAATCAAATTCTTCATTAGAACCTTTTACCTGCACCGTTATACTTACCCTTTGATTTGTATTGAGTATCATAACGTTGTGAAATCATAAAGCTCTCTGCCTGAGCCATTGTATCAATAGCTACACCAACAAGAATCAGTAAAGAAGTTCCACCAAAGTAAAAAGGCACTTTTGCAACATTAAATAATATAGCTGGCAATATACATATTATAGACATATATATTCCACCAACAAGTGTTAACCTTGAAACAATCATATCAAGAAATTCTGCAGTCTTAGTTCCTGGTCTAATACCTGGGATAAAACCACCATTCTTTTTAAGAGATTCAGATATATCACCTGTCTTAAATTGTATTTGAGCATAAAAATAACAGAAAAATATAATAAATCCTACAAACACAATATTATACAGCATCTTTCCTGGATATAATGATGCTTGAATAGTATCAACATAAAGCTTCAAAGGACTTCCCTCTGGTACAAATGTTGAAATCGTTGCAGGAAAACCAAGCAGAGCAGACGCAAATATAGGAGGCATTACACCTGAAATATTTACTTTAATTGGCAAATGCGAAGCTTGTCCACCATAAACTTTATTATTAACAACTCTTTTCGCATACTGAACCGGAACTTTTCTGAATGCTTTTTCTGTAAAAATAATAATCCAAAATGTTACAACCATAATAACAGCAACGAGAAGAAGGTTAAAACCTGTTAACTCACCACTATTAAATAAATTAATTGTATCCTTTATCCCACTTGGGATACCAGCAGCAATTCCAGCAAAGATAATTAACGAGATACCGTTACCAATACCTCTTTCAGTAATCTGCTCACCCAGCCACATAACAAACATAGTTCCTGCAGTAAGTGTAATTACTGTCAGCAACCTAAAGTTCATTCCTGGATCAAGTACAATTGGCAAACCACTTGGACTTTTTATATTCTCTAAACCGACTGCTAATCCAAAACCTTGAACAGCACATAAAACAACAGTAGCATATCTAGTCCACTGCTGAATCTTTTTATGACCATCTTGTTCTTTTCTAATTTCCTCAAGGGCTGGAAAAGATACAGACAATAAACTAAAGATAATTGAAGATGTAATATAAGGCATAATACCTAAAGCTAAAACTGAAAATCGCTCAAGAGCCCCACCAGTAAAGCTATTAAAGATGCCAAACATTGAACCTTGCATACCTGAAAAAAATGAATTTAACGCCGCACCATCGATACCAGGAGTAGGTACTTGTGTTGCAACTCTAAACACACCTAATAATAAAAGAGTAAATAAAACTCTTTTTTGAAGCTCTTCTAGCTTTCCTTGAGCACCAGACATTACTTAGATTCTCTCTTCTCGATTTTTCCACCAGATTTCTCAATAATTTCTTGAGCTGATTTTGAAAATTTCTCAATATTTACAAATGTTAATGCTGAATTTAATTCACCTTTAACAAGTATTTTAATAGGAAGATTTTTATTTCTACCGCTTAATAAGCCCTTTTCAACAAGGTTTGCTCTTGTAACTTCTTCATTACTGAATTTTTCAGAAATTTGATTAAGAGTTACGATTGCATATTCAGTCTTAAATGGAGCATTAGAGAAACCTCTCTTAGGTAGCCTTCTATAGATTGGCATTTGCCCACCCTCGAAACCTAACATAATACCACCACCATTTCTAGCTTTTTGACCTTTATGACCTTTACCTGCTTGAGTACCCCAACCAGAACCTTGACCGCGACCAATACGCTTAGTATTTCTAGTTGATCCAGGACTTTTTAAATTATTTAACGTAAGCATAATATACCTCTAAAAATTATTTTTCTTCTACAACTTCAACTAGGTGAATAACTTTCTTAATCATCCCTCTAACACAAGGTGTATTTTCTAGTGTTTTTAACGAACCTATTTTTCTTAAACCTAAACCACGTACGTTAGCTTTCATCTTTTCTGTTGTGCCAATTGTACTTTTTTTAAGTTTCACTGTGATTGTACTCATACATATCTCCGAATTACTAATTATTTTTTAAGATTACTAATTCTTAAAGTTTTAGCATCAACACCACGAACTTTTGCAATTTGATCAACAGATCTTAATTGCTTAAGAGCCGCAAAAGTTGCTCTAACTACGTTATGTGGATTACTTCCTCTTAAAGATTTAGTTAAAACGTTTTTAATACCTGCAAGCTCAAGAATTGTTCTACAAGCTCCAGCTGCTTTTACCCCAGTACCTTCTGAAGCTGGCTTAAATAGTATTTTACCAGCATCAAATTCACCAAGAGCTTCATGAGGAATTGTTCCGTTTTCTACATTAATATTTATCATTTTTTTAGCAGCGTCTTGACTTGCTTTACGAATAGCATCAGGAACTTCCTTTGCTTTACCTAAACCAAAACCAACTTTACCTTTTTGATCACCAACAATTACTAAAGCTGAGAAAGAAAATCTTCTACCACCCTTAACAACTTTTGCAACTCTATTTACTGCAACTACTCTTTCTTCAAAATCCGGAGAAGTAGTAGCCTCAACCTTTTTTGGTCTAGGTGCTCTAGCAGGTCTTTTACCTTTAGCTTCTTTTCCTTCATTATTTTCTGTATTATTTTCAGTTGTCATCTTCCATTACCCCTAATTAGATTTGTACTCCGCCTTCTCTGATTGAATCTGCAAGTGCCGAGATTACTCCCGTATACTTTTTTCCGTTTCTATCAAAGACTGCTTGTTTAATTTCTTTTTCTAATAATTTTTTAGCAACTGCTGTTCCTACAATTTTTGCACTCTCAGCGTTTGAAGATTTCCCAACAGCATTTTTTCCAAAAGTCTGTACTGAAAATAATGTTGTATTTGTAGCATCATTAACAACTTGAACAAATAAATTAGAGTTTGTTTTTGTTGCACAAATTCTTGGCCTAACTTCATCACCAATAATTTTTTTTCTTATAGAAAGTTTTCTTCTAGCTTCTTTAGCTTTAGAAGGATTTTTTATAGTTTTTAATTGTTTTCTCATATATTACACCTAGTTATTTTTTCCCACCGGTTTTACCAGCTTTTCTAATGATTGTCTCATCAGAGTATCTAATACCTTTACCTTTATACGGCTCAGGTGGTCTAAATGATCTGATTTTGGCAGCAGCAAAACCTAAAAGTTCCTTACTAGCACCACTTAATACAATTTCATTCTTTCCAACTTGAGCTGAAATTCCCTCAGGAAGATCATAATCAATTGGATGTGAATAACCTAGATTAAGTGTAAGCTTACTACCTGCAACTGCAGCCTTGTAACCAACACCAGTAAACAATAAAGTTTTTGTGAATCCAGCAGTAACGCCAACAACCATATTATCAACCAAAGTTCTAGTTAAACCCCAAAGTGCTTTGTTTTTTTGAGACAAATCTACAGGAGTAACAACAACTTCATTATCTTTTTTCTCAACATTAACACCAGCATGGTGAACTAATGTTAATTGGCCTTTAGGACCTTTTACTTCGATTTTTCTATCAGTGATTGCTACAGTAACTTTTTCTGGAACAACGACTGGTTTTTTACCAATTCTTGACATGGTTAACTCCTACCAAACTTTACAAAGAACTTCACCACCCAACTTCATCGCTTTAGCTTTTCTTGACGAAACAACACCAGCAGAAGTCGAAACAACAGATACTCCAAGTCCACTTAGAATACGAGGCATTTCTCTATATCCTTTATAAACTCTAAGACCCGGCTTAGAAACTCTCTGTATACCAACAATAGCTTCTTCTTTAAGAGCTACTCTTAGTGTTAAAATATTATCTTTTGCAACTATTTTAAAGTTCTTGATGAAACCTTCTTCTTTTAAAACTTTACATATATTTGCTTTAATCTTACTTGCAGGCATGTCAACTTTAACATGTCCAACGCGAGCAGCATTCCTAATTCTTGTTAGCATATCTGCTACAGGATCTGTCATCATACCTAAAACTCCTACCAGCTAGCCTTAGTCACACCAGGTATCATCCCTTGGTGAGCTAATTCTCTAAATGTTATTCTACATAATTTAAAGTCACGGTAAACTGCTCTTGGTCTCCCAGTAACTTCACATCTATTTCTTACTCTGATTCTACTTGTATCACGAGGCATCTTTTGAAGCTTCATCATAGCAGCATCTCTTTCTTCAATAGTAAGAGATTCGTCTGAGATTTTAGCTCTTAGGATCGCTCTTTTCGCTTCACCTTTTTCAGCCATTTTTTTTCTACGATTATTTTTTGCAATTGAACTAATCTTAGCCATAAAAATTCCTTATTTATCCTTGAAAGGCATACCGAACATAGTTAAAAGATCACGGCCTTCCTCATTTGTATTTGCAGTTGTTACAAAAGAAATCCCCATACCACGAATTTTATCAATTTTATCGTAGTTAATTTCTGGGAACATGATTTGCTCTTTAATTCCTAGAGAATAATTACCTTTACCATCAAAAGCTTTTGGATTTAATCCTCTAAAGTCTTTAACTCTTGGCAATGAAAAACTAATTAGACGATCTAAGAATTCATACATTCTAGTACCTCTAAGTGTAACAGCAGCACCTAATGCTTGCCCTTCTCTTAACTTAAAAGTTGCGATAGAATTCTTTGCTCTAGCGATAACTGGTTTCTGTCCAGAAATTGCTGCTAGATCGGCTACTATACTTTCAACTACTTTACCATTAGATACAGCATCTTTTGTTACGCAGTTTATTACAATTTTTTCCAACTTTGGTATTTGATGAACATTTTTATATCCATACTTATCTACCATTTTTTTCTTAATCTCTGTTTTATAGAGACCTTTTAATCTTGTTGTTTCCACGGATAACCCCAACTATGCTAATACAGAACCGCATGATACAGCGACTCTGACTTTTTTACCGTCTTTTTCTTCAATTCTTACTCTAGTTGCTTTTCCAGTTTTTGGAGAAACTACAGCTAGATTACTGATATGAAGGCCTTTTTCTAATTCAGAGAAACCACCACTTGGATTTTCCTGAGTTGGCTTTAGAGCTTTCTTAACAATATTCATACCATTTACAACTACAGTATTTTTCTTAAAGTTTATAGACTTTACAGTGCCTTTTTTATTCTTGTCTTTACCAGCAAGAACTAAGACTTCATCATTTATTTTTAATTTTTGCATAAAATTCCTACCTTACTCTTATAGTACTTCTGAAGCAAGTGAACATATTTTTGTAAAATTCTTGTTTCTTAACTCTCTTGCAACAGGTCCAAATATACGAGTCCCAACAGGATCTTGTCCCTGAGCTCCTAAAATGACAACACTGTTTTTATCAAAAGAGATGTAAGATCCATCTTCTCTTCTTACAGAATATTTCGTTCTAACTATAACTGCTTTTTTAACATCACCTTTCTTGATTTTTCCACCAGGAAGAGCTTGTTGAACAGCAACAACAACAACATCACCTAAATTAGCTGACATTCTTCTTGAACCACCAAGTACTTTTATACATTTAACCAGTTTTGCACCTGAGTTATCTGCGACTTCTAATCTTGTTTGCATTTGAATCATAATTAACTCCGCCTCTTCTTATTTTATAGAGGTCAATTCCCATTTTTTAAGTTTTGAATGTGGTCTAGACTCTATAATAGTAACCATATCCCCAACCTTAGCTGTATTATTCTCATCGTGAGCATGATACTTCTTACTTTTAGTAACAAATTTACTATAAATAGGGTGCTTAAAACGTCTTTCAACTTTTACAACAATTGACTTAGCAGCAGCATCGCTAACTACTTCCCCTCTTAATGTTCTTTTAAAACCTTCTTTTTTCGTACTCATAATTATTTACTCGCTTTATTGTTTAGAACTGTAAGTAGTCTAGCAATATCTTTTTTGTAACCTTTTAATAAATGAGGCTTCTCAATACTTGTAGTATTTTTTTGAAGATTGATCTCAAAAATACTCTTTCTCATTTCACTAATTTTCTGACTTAAAGCAGCTGCATCAAGCTTACTTATTTCACTCATTTTTAACATAACTTACCTCAATGAATTATTATTGGGTGCTTATATAACACTTCGTCCAATAATTCCACTATTCTTTTAAAATTATTTTAGTTTTTACAGGCAATTTATACATTGCAAGCCTTAAAGCCTCTTTTGCTATTACATGGTCTACACCTTGAATCTCAAAAAGTACTCTTCCTGGCTTAACAACAGCAACCCAACTATCTGGAGAACCCTTACCTTTACCCATTCTTACTTCAGCTGGCTTTCTCGTTAAAGATTTATCTGGAAATACTTTAATCCAGATTTTACCTGCTCTTTTAGTCTTACGAGAAATTGCAATCCTTGCTGCTTCGATTTGTCTATTTGTTAAATATCCACATTCTTGAGCTTGTATAGCAATATCACCATAAGCAATCTTATTACCTCTAGTTGCTGCACCAGTCATACGACCTTTTTGCTGCTTTCTCCATTTAACTTTTTTTGGACTTAACATTTTTTACCCCAATGTTCTTTATCTAAATTTTCCAGTTACTTCGTAATGGCTTTCACTGTACTTATCTAAGAAAATATCATTTTCAAAGTAAACTCACATTGTGAGCTTACTTATATATTTCACCTTTATAAACCCAAACTTTAACACCAATAATTCCGTATTGAGTTTTAGCTTCAGCAATTTCATAATCAATATCTGCTCTTAATGTATGAAGAGGTACTTTTCTTTCAGAATATCCTTCAGTTCTAGCCATTTCAGCTCCACCTAGTCTACCTGAACACTTAACTTTAATACCTTTAACACCTGATCTAAATGCAGAAGTCATAACTTTTTTCATTGCTCTTCTAAATGCAACTCTTTTCTCAAGTTGAGCAGCAATGTTTTCGGCAATTAACTTCGCTTCAGCATCTGGTCTTTTTACTTCTGCAATATTAAAAAATAATGTACCTTTAGTAATTTTCTTAAGGTCTAAACGAATTTTATCAATTCCTGCACCTTTCTTACCAATAGCAATACCTGGCTTAGCAGAAAATACTGTAACTTTTACTTGATCAGAAGTTCTAGTGATTTCTGTTCTAGCAATAGATGCATTACTAAGATTTTTTTCAATATACTTACGGATTTTTAAATCTTCCTGTAAAGTTTCACCAAAATTATCTTTAGAATACCAGTTTGAATGCCAACCCTTGATATAACCTAATCTAAAACCGTATGGATGTACTTTTTGTCCCATTTTATTTTCCTTATGCTTCTTTTAAAGCAACTTTAACATAGCTTGATCTTTTTCTGATTTTGAAAGCACGACCTTGAGCTCTTGGTTGAATTCTTTTTAGTGTTGGACCTTCGTCAACACAGATTTCTCCAATTATCAAGTTATCTAAATCGTACTTGTCGCTATCTGAAGCTATTTGCAGTCCACTATTTAAAAGCTTAGTTAACATTATTGCAATTTCTTTTTTATCATTAAAGCGAAGAATTCTTATTGCTTCTTCAACTTTTCTATTTCTAATAAGGTCGCAAACTTGTCTTACTTTTCTTGCTGACTTACCAACATTATTGTTCTTTACAACGATCATAATGCCCTACCTATCTCTTAGACTTTTTATCAGCACCATGGCCGTAATAAGTTCTAGTTAATGAAAATTCTCCAAGCTTATGTCCTACCATATTGTCTGTTACATAAACTGGTATAAATTTTTTACCATTATGAACAGCAAATGTTAATCCGATAAACTCAGGTATAATTGTTGATCTTCGCGACCAAGTCTTAATAACCTTATTTGCTTTACCATCTGCTTGTGCTGCCTCAGCTTTCTTAAGCAAAGAGAAATCAATATAAGGACCTTTTTTAATTGAACGAGCCATCTATATTCTCCTAAATTATTTTCTTCTCTTAACAATGAACTGACTAGTTCTCTTGTTCTTTCTAGTCTTAGCACCTTTTGTCGGTTTACCCCAAGGAGTAACTGGGTGTCTACCACCTGAAGTTCTACCTTCACCACCACCATGTGGATGGTCAACTGGGTTCATAACAACACCTCTAACTTTTGGTCTAAGGCCTCTAAGTCTATTTTTACCTGCTTTACCAATATTAATTTGCTCGTGCTCTAAATTACCAACTTGGCCTATTGAAGCTCTACAATTAATTTTTACTTTTCTTAATTCTCCAGAAGGAAGTCTAAGTAAAGCTTCAGTAGTTTCCTTTGCCATTAATTGAGCATAAGAACCTGCTGATCTTGCTAGCTGACCACCACTCTTTGGATTTAGTTCAACATTGTGAACCAAAGTACCAACTGGAATATCTTTTAATAATTTTGAGTTACCAACTTTAATATCTGCAGTATCTGAAGATATAACTACATCACCAACGTTTAAGCCATTTGGAGCAAGAATGTATGTTTTCTCACCATCAGCATAAACAACTAGTGCGATATTACATGTTCTGTTTGGATCATATTCAATAGATTTAACAGTTGCAGGAATATCCATTTTTTGTCTTTAAAATCAATAATTCTGTACTTTTGCTTAACACCACCACCACGTCTACGTGATGTGATTCTTCCTAATGCATTTCTACCAGCAGTTTTGCTTTTTTTAGCTAACAAAGACTTCTCTGCTTTAACGCCTTTAGTAAGAGCCTCACTTGTAAGAACAGCCATTTGTCTTAGTGAAGGTGACGTTGGCTTAAATTTTTTAATACCCATAATCGCCTCTCTTAGATACCTTTAAATAGTTCAATTTTTTGTCCATCTTGAATTTTCACATATGCTTTTTTCCAAGATGATGTCTTCTTTACTCCACGTCCAGAACGTCTAACCTTACCAGGTAAAACTGCAGTTCTAACATTAACAACTTTTACGTCGAACATAGACTCAATTGCAGTTCTAATTTGATATTTATTAGCCTTTAATTGAACTTTAAATACATATCTATTTGTATTTTCAGTAGCAATTGACGCTTTTTCTGTAAGTAATGGTTTTACTAATACTTGTTCTACATGCATGATTACACCAACCTGCTAAGTAATTTTTCTAAAGCAGCTTTCTCAATAACTAAATTTTCGAATTTTACTGCTTCATAAACACTAAAACCTTCAACTGGAACAGCCTTAGCATTTCTAATATTTCTAGTTGCAAATAATGCTTTTGATTCATTACTATCTGTAACAACTAGCCCTGGTAAGAGATTTCTCTCACTTAAAACTTTAAACATGTCTTTAGTTTTACCGTTAGACTCTAGAGTCTCGATAACAACTAATTTCCCTGCCTGATACTTATCAGCAACCACTGATTGGATTGCCTTTAACATCATTTTCTTATTTACCTTCTGAGTAAAATCTCTAGGAGTAGGACCGAAAACAGTACCACCGCCAACCATTAATGGTGACCTAGATGAACCTTGTCTAGCACGACCAGTACCTTTTTGCTTAAAAGGTTTTGAACCACCACCTGACACAAGACCTTTTGTTTTCGTACAAGCATTACCTTGTCTTCTACTTGCAAGAGTTGCCTTAACTATCTGGTGAACTGCTGGAACACTAACTGAATCTGCTTCAAGGTTTACTTCTGTATTTAAACTTCCGGCTTTTTCAAATTTTGAATTTAAAACTGTAATTTCAGCCATTTTCTACCTCTACTTATTTCTTTAACGCTTTAGCGATTTTAATAAAACCGTTTTTAGCGCCAGGAATTGAACCTCTGATTAACATATAACCTTGCTCTACGTTTACTTCAACAACTTCTAAATTTTGAACTGTCTTAGTATCAACACCCATATGACCTGGCATTTTCTTTAACGCAAAAACTCGACCTGGAGTTGCTCTGTTACCAATTGAACCTGTAGTTCTATGGAATTTAGAACCGTGTGCACCTGGACCACCTGCAAAACCATATCTCTTCATAACACCAGCAAAACCCTTACCTTTTGATGTACCAGTGATATCAACAAAAGTTTTTGGAGCAAATGCTTCAAGCGATACTTCTTTACCAAGATTCTCTAAACTTACAGACTTCTCTTGAACTTCAGCAGATTTACTTAGGGCCTTAGAGATAGATGCTTTTGCTAAGTGACCTTTTACAGCCTTAGTTACTAACTTCTCTCTTTTTTCACCATAAGATACCTGATATGCTTCATATCCATCTTTATCTTTAGTTTTTACTTGTGAAATGAAATTCGGGATTAATTTTACGACAGTAACAGGAACGTGTTTACCTGACTCATCAAAGATTCTTGTCATACCAGCTTTCTGACCGTAGATAGCAGATAGACTAACCTTATTTTCTTCTGACATTTTTCCTCCACAGCATCACCCCGCTCTTGGGGATGCGTTCATGGTTAATATTTTAAGTAACTAATTTTTTAGTTTGCTACTTATACTAGTATTTGATCTCTACGTCAACACCCGCAGATAAATCTAATTTCATTAGACTATCAACTGTTTGTTTAGTTGGATCGATTATATCCACAAGTCTCTTGTGAGTTCTCATTTCGAACTGCTCACGTGATTTCTTATCGATATGTGGTGATCTAAGTACTGTATACCTATTTATCTCTGTTGGAAGAGGTATTGGTCCAGCAACTCTAGCACCTGTATTCTTCGCTGTTTGAACGATCTCTTGAACTGATGCGTCAAGAACGTTAAAATCATAAGCTCTAAGCTTAATTCTTAATTTATTAGCTTCCATTGTTTCTCCACATTTTTAAAATGATGTATTGAATAATTTATGTAAAAAGAACTGTCAAGAAATATAAAAAATATTTATGTGTTTATTATATAAAAATTCCACGTTTTTCTAAAACTTCCTTCGCAATTCTATTTTCCATTTTTTCATAATTTTTAAAAGTCATTGAAAAGCTAGCTCTCCCCTGAGTTCTCGACCTAAGATCAGTACTATAGCCAAACATACCTGATAATGGGACTTCAGAGTGAATAACTTCTTTTGCAGACTTTTGGTTCATAGATAAAATCTTACCTCTTCTCGAATTTAAATCAGAAATAACGTCACCAGTACTCTCTTGTGGTGTTATAACCTCTAAATCCATAAAAGGCTCCATCAGGCAAAGTCCGGCTTTTATACAGGCTTCTCTGAATGCCATTGATGCTGCAATAGTGTAAGCAACTTCATTTGACTCTAGTTCGTTAATTTTAAGCTCTTTTAGTGTTACCTTTATTCCAATAAATGGATATCCAGCCAATGCTCCACCGGGTGCAGAATCAAGTATTCCTCTTTCAACTGCTTTAAAAAACTCTTGAGGTACTTCTCTATTTTTGTATTCAGCTACATATTGTATAGTTTGTTCTTCAATTGGTTCCACTTGAATTTTCACATGGCCATATTGAGCTTTACCACTTGCTTCATTTCTATATTCTTTCTCAAAAGTAACTGTGTTATTAATACTTTCTCTATAGGCAACTTGAGGAGATCCTACATTCACTCCAACTTTAAATTCCCTCGAAAGTCTATCAACAATAATTTCAAGATGTAGTTCACCCATTCCATAAATTAAAAGTTGACCTGTTTCTTTGTTGTTTAAATATTTAAATGATGGATCTTCAACTTTTAACTGCTCTAAGGTTTTAGTTAATTTATCCTCATCTGCTGTTGTTTTCGGCTCAATCGCAATTGATATAACGGTTTCTGGAAAATCCATTAAATCAAAAATGATAGGCTTATTTGTTAAACATAAAGTTTGCCCAGTCGTGGTATATTTTAAACCTGTTATTGCAACAATATCTCCAGCTTGAGCTGATTGAAGTTCTTCACGTTTATTTGCATGCATTTGTAGAATTTTACCTACTCTCTCTTTTTTATCCTCAAGGGGATTAAATATTTGTGCTCCCGCTTTTAATTCACCAGAATAAATTCTAAAAAAAGTTATTTGACCAACAAATGGATCTGTTGCAATTTTAAAAGCAAGACCAGAAAATGCTTCGTCAACAGTTGGTTCACGAGAAATAACCTTCTCGTTATCTTTTACTTCAAAACCTTTTACAGCTCCAATATCAATTGGTGACGGCAAATAAGCAACAACGGCATCAAGCAAAGTTTGTACGCCTTTATTTTTGAAAGCAGAGCCACAAAAGACAGGTATAAAGCTATCATGAATAACTGCTTTTCTAATGGCTTTTTTTAGTAATTCTGCCGTGACTTGATCTCCTGATAAATAAACTTCTGCAAGCTCCTCATCAAAGTCAGCAACACTCTCAATCAATTCATCTCTATACATCGAGGCTTCATCTTTTTCAGATTCCGTAAGATCACTCTCAACGAATTTTGCTCCTAAATCTTCATCTTCCCAAATGATTTTTTTTAGCTCAACTAAATCAATTAAACCTTGAAAAGTTTCTTCTGATCCAATAGGTAATTGAGCTGCTGCTGCATTTTTCCCCAATCTAGTTTTAATCTCAGAAATTACATTATGAAAGTCAGCCCCAGTTCTATCCATTTTATTTATAAATGCAATCCTTGGAACTTTATATTTATCTGCCTGGCCCCAAACTGTTTCTGACTGCGGCTCAACTCCACCAACTGCACAGAAAACGCCAACTGCTCCATCTAGAACTCTAAGAGATCTTTCAACTTCAATTGTGAAATCTACGTGCCCTGGTGTATCGATAATATTAATTTTATGATTTTTCCAACTACAAGTTGTGGCAGCAGAAGTAATCGTAATACCTCTTTCTTGTTCTTGAATCATCCAGTCCATAGTGGCCGTACCATCATGAACTTCACCAATTTTATAATTTACACCAGTATAGAATAAAATTCTTTCTGTCGTTGTTGTTTTTCCCGCATCAATATGGGCCATGATTCCAATATTTCTAAGGGAGTTTAGGTCTTTCATAATATCTCTTTTTTTAAAATTTGATTAGATATAAATAGCTAATTCTATGAAGTTTGTAACTAAGAAATTTATTTGCTTTTTTATAAAAAAAAAGGAGTGCCTAAACACTCCTTTTTCACTTATTTTATTTAAATAATTTTTACCACTTAAGGTGAGCAAATGCTTTGTTAGCCTCAGCCATTTTATAAACATCTTCTCTTTTCTTAATAGCTCCACCTCTGTTATTAGCAGCGTCTACTAACTCGTCAGCAAGCTTATCAACCATTGTTTTACCATTTCTAGTTCTAGAGTAATCTCTTAACCATCTAATCGCTAATGATTGTCTTCTTGATTGTCTAACTTCTACAGGTACTTGATAAGTAGCCCCACCAATTCTTCTAGATTTTACTTCTAGAGCTGGCTTAATATTAGACATTGCTTTCTTAAAAATCTTGATCCCTTCTTCTCCTGCTTTTTTCTCAGCAAGATCAAATGCATCATATACGATTTTTTCAGCAGTAGCTTTTTTTCCACCATACATTAAAGCATTGATGAATTTAGTTACAACGATATCGTTATATTTTGGATCTGGAAGTACATCTCTTGTTTGTGCTCTGTGTTTTCTACTCATAATTTACCCCTAACTCTTAGGTCTCTTAGCACCGTATTTAGAACGACGCTGTCTTCTTTTATCAACTCCAGATGTATCTAGAGCTCCACGAACTGTATGGTAACGAACCCCTGGTAAATCTTTTACCCTACCACCTCTAATAAGAACAATACTATGCTCTTGTAGATTATGGCCTTCACCACCGATATATGAAATTACTTCAAAACCTGAAGTTAATTTTACCTTACAAACTTTTCTCATCGCTGAGTTAGGTTTCTTAGGAGTCGTTGTATAAACACGTGTACAGACACCACGTCTTTGTGGACACGCAACAAGGGCAGGTGACTTAGTCTTTGTATACTTCGCCGATCTTCCCTTTCTAACTAGTTGGTTAATAGTTGGCATTTTAAATTGCTCCTTAAATCATTAATCTTTTGGATGAGCTTGTATCAACTAGCTCATCCGATGACAAGTATTTTTATTAAAAAGTTAAACTTACATGGTCCTCAGCTTTTTTCGTTTCTGCCTTAAATTCATTATACTTAGGCACTCCCGTTCCAGCTGGAATCAATCTTCCCATCAAAATATTCTCTTTTAAGCCTCTTAAGCTATCTTTTTTACCTTCAAGAGTTGCTTGCGTTAGAACTTTTGTTGTCTCTTGGAATGAAGCAGCAGATAAGAAAGAGTCCGTACTTAGAGATGCTTTTGTAATCCCTAGTAAAATTGGTCTTCCTTGTGCTGGCTTTAATCCATCAGCAATAAGTCTGTCGTTTTCTGCTAGTAAAGCTGTTTTCATTACTGAATCACCATCAACAAATAAAGAGTCTCCTGGATCAGTAATTTCTACTTTTTTAAGCATCTGACTTACAATTGCCTCAATGTGTTTATCATCGATATCAACACCTTGGAGACGGTAAACTTCTTGAATTTCATCAACAATATATGCTGCAACCGCTTTAATCCCTAAAACTCTTAGAATTTCATGTGGATTAGTAGGTCCATCCATAATTGGATCCCCAACTCTTACGTAGTCACCTTCGTTTACAATTACGTAACGACCTTTAGGTATTGCTACTACAGATGGCTCGCCACCCTCAGTTGGTTTAATGATTACTCTTCTTGAACCACGCACTTCTGGTCCAAATTCAATTGTACCTGCTATATCTGCAATTAATGCTGAGTTAGCTGGCTTACGGGCTTCAAACAATTCTGCAACTCGTGGTAGACCACCCGTAATATCTTTTGTTTTTGTAGATTCACGCTGAACTTTAGCAACAACTGTACCAGCGTCAATCTTATCACCTTCACTTACTGTAATATGGGCTCCAACAGGTAAACGATATACTGCTTGCCTCTTAGTTCCTGCTATTACGATCGGGTTACCTTCATCATCTAATAAAATAACTTGTGGTTGTTTAGAAGCATCGTCTTTCGCTTTAGATTCAGTAACTACTTTATGAGATAATCCCGTAACAGCATCTACTTCTTCCTTAACAGTTGATCCAACGATCATGTCTTCAAACTTAACAGTACCTTTAACTTCAGACATAACTGGCATTGCAAACGGATCCCATTCAAGAATCTTATCTCCAACGTTTATTACATCGCCATTCTTAAAGAATATTGTTGCACCATATGTAGCTGGGTATCTTTCTTTTTCAACACCCTGATCAGTTTTGATTACAATCTCACCAATCTTATTCATAATAATAAAACTTCCATCATCTCTTTGAACAGTTTTTACATTGTCAAAAGATACAATACCGGCAGTTTTACATTCTAGTTTATTAACTTGAGCACCTGCAGTTGCAGTACCACCAACGTGGAATGTTCTCATCGTAAGCTGTGTACCTGGCTCACCAATTGATTGAGCAGCGATAACACCAACGGCCTCACCAACAGAAACTAAAGTTCCTCTCGCAAGATCTCGTCCAAAACAAAGAGCACAGTATCCAAATCTTTCCTTACAAGTAAGTACAGATCTAACTGGAACTTGATCGATATCTTCAGCTTCAATTGTCTCTACGTCTTTTTCACCAAACATATGGTTTCTAGGAAATAGCTCTGATCCATCTTTTGCAAAAACTGGCTCTAGAGCAATTCTTCCTAAAACTCTTTTCCCAACATGTTGAGAAATTTCACCGTTTTCAATTCTAGAAGTTAAAACAATACCATCATCAGCACCACAATCATGATTTCTGATAATTGCATCTTGAGCAACATCAACTAATCTTCTTGTTAAGTAACCAGAGTTAGCAGTTTTTAAAGCTGTATCTGCAAGACCTTTTCTAGCACCGTGAGATGAAGAAAAGTATTCAAGAACAGATAAACCTTCTCTAAAGTTAGAAGTAATTGGAGTTTCAATGATTTCACCAGAAGGTTTCGCCATTAGACCTCTCATCCCTGCAAGTTGTCTCATTTGTGTAGCAGAACCCCTTGCTCCAGAATCCGCCATCATATAAACAGAGTTAAATGATGGTGCAATTTTATCTTCTTCGCCAGATACTTCAGATTTAAAAGTATGAAGTGATAAACCATCAATCATAACTTTTGATAAAGTTTCGTTTGTTTGTGCCCAAACATCGACAATCTTATTATAACGTTCACCGTTTGTAATAGATCCTTCATTATACTCTTCAGTAATTTTATCTACTTCAGCTTGTGACGCTTCAATAATTCCTTTTTTCTCAAGAGGAATTACCATATCTTTAACATTAATCGAGATACCAGCTTTTGTTGCGTATTCATATCCTGTTTGCATAATTGCATCTGCAAGTAAAACAGTATCTTTCTCAGATCCTCTTCTATAAGCAAGATCCAGAAGTTTTCCTAATTCTTTTTTATTAAGAACTTTATTGATATCTTCAAAAACTAAGCAGGCAGGAATAATATCGTGAACAAATGTTCTACCAACAGTAGTCTCAATTGTTTCACCATGAATTCTTACTTTAACTGGTGCTTGTAAGTGAAGCTTACCAGTATGATATGCAAATTGAGCTTCTTCTTTCGAAGAGAAAATCTGTCCATAGCCTCTCGCATATGGTCTTACTCTTGTCATATAGTACATACCAAGAACTATATCTTGTGAAGGTACTATGATTGGAGTTCCATCTTTTGGAGAAAGAATATTATTTGTAGACATCGCTAAAACTCTACACTCAATTTGTGCTTCAATTGATAGAGGCACGTGAACTGCCATTTGGTCACCGTCAAAATCGGCGTTAAATGCAGTACAAACTAGTGGGTGTAGACGAATTGCTTTCCCTTCAATTAAAACAGGTTCAAAAGCTTGAATACCAAGTCTGTGTAGAGTTGGAGCTCTGTTTAATAAAACTGGATGCTCAGTAACTACATTATCAAGGATATCCCAAACTTCTTGCTTTTGCTGCTCAACCATTCGTTTCGCAACTTTAATCGTTGTACAGTGACCTTTTTCAATTAGTTTATTATAAATAAATGGCTTGAAAAGCTCTAATGCCATTGCCTTAGGAAGACCACATTGATGTAATCTCAAGTTAGGTCCAACAACAATAACCGAACGTCCAGAATAATCAACACGTTTACCTAAAAGGTTTTGACGGAATCGACCTTGCTTACCTTTAAGCATATCAGATAAAGATCTAAGAGGACGCTTATTAGCTCCCGTAAATACTTTACCTCTTCTACCGTTATCAAAAAGAGCATCGACTGCTTCCTGAAGCATTCTCTTCTCATTTCTAATGATAATTTCTGGTGCATTTAATTCTTTAAGTCTTTTTAATCTGTTATTTCTATTAATTACTCTTCTGTATAAATCGTTAAGATCTGAAGTTGCAAATCTTCCAGCCTCTAGTGGAACTAGTGGTCTTAAATCTGGTGGTAATACTGGAATTACATCCATCATAAACCATTCAGCTTTATTTGGAGATTTTAAAACAGACTCAACAACTTTTAGTCTTTTGATAATTTTAGCTTTAGCTAATTCTGTTTTAGTATCTGCAAGCTTTCTTCTTAATTCTTTATTTAAAGTATCTAAATCAACCTTAGATAAAAGTTCTTTAACAACTTCTCCACCCATACCAATTTTAAAATCGATACCAGCAGCTTGAAGCTCATGTGCTTTACTCTCAGGAAGAATCGTTCCTATTTGTAAACCACCATCTTGACCATCTGTAGCTGATTCAAGAACAATATATGCTTCATTATAAAGAACTCTTTCAAGATCTTTAAGTGTTAAGTCTAGAAGTGCACCAATTCTTGATGGTAGAGATCTTAAAAACCAGATATGAGCAACAGGACTTGCTAATTCAATATGTCCACATCTCTCTCTTCTAACTTTTGATAGAGTAACTTCAACTCCACATTTCTCACAAACAACACCTCTGTGCTTCATTCTTTTATACTTACCACAAATACATTCGTAGTCTTTTACAGGTCCAAAGATTTTAGCACAAAATAAACCGTCTCTTTCAGGCTTAAAAGTTCTGTAGTTAATTGTCTCTGGCTTTTTTACTTCACCGAACGACCATTCTCTGATCGTGTCCGGTGATGCCATTCTTATCGATACTGCTTGAATACTTACAGGATCTTTTGGTTTATCGAAAAAATTTAATAAATCTTTCATAGAGTTTTGCCCTCAGTAATTTTTAAAATTATAAATTCTCAGCAGTTGGTTCTTCAAGTTTCATATCAAGAGCCAGAGCCTGTAATTCTTTAACTAATACGTTAAATGATTCAGGTAATCCTGGTTCTAATACTTTTTCACCTTTAACTATCGACTCATACATTCTCGTTCTACCGACAACATCATCAGACTTAACAGTTAAAAATTCTTGAAGAGTATAAGCTGCACCATATGCCTCTAGAGCCCAAACTTCCATTTCCCCAAGTCTCTGTCCACCGAACTGAGCTTTACCACCTAGTGGTTGCTGAGTAACAAGTGAGTAAGGACCAGTTGATCTTGCGTGAATTTTCTCATCAACAAGGTGGTGAAGTTTAAGCATATACATTGCCCCAACAGTTACTTCCTCGGCAAATGCCTCACCAGTAATACCGTTGAATAATGTTGTTTTACCTGATTTATCTAAATCAGCTAACTCTAACATTTCTTCAATGTCTTTCTCTCTTGCACCATCAAATGCAGGAGTAGAGAATCTGATACCTGTTTTTAATTGCTCACACAATTCTTTAACTTGCTTATCAGAAGCTTTCTTTAACCATTTATCGACAACTTCTTTCTTGTAAATTTTAGAAATAAGATCTCTTAAACGATCAACTTCCATTTTCTGCTCAAGCATATAGTTAATCTTGTCTCCAAGACCACGTCCAGCCCAACCTAAATGTAGCTCAAGTAACTGACCAATATTCATACGTGAAGGAACCCCAAGTGGATTCAATACGATTTCAACTGGAGTACCATCAGCTAAGAATGGCATATCTTCCGTCGGAAGAACTCTAGAGATAACCCCTTTGTTTCCGTGACGGCCGGCCATCTTATCACCAGCTTGTAACTTACGCTTAATTGCAACATAAACGATAACTTTCTTAATTACACCTGGTAATAATTCATCACCTTTATGAAGTTTTGCAATTTCATCATTTGCTTTTTGTCGAACAAGATTGATTCTGTTTCTAACATCAGCAAAGTATTCAGTTAATTTATCTTCTAGACTAGCCTCTAGAGGTAAGTAACCAATAAGTTCAAAAGGAATAGTAGCAAGTGAGTCAACAGTAATCTCTGTTCCCTTAGCTAATAACTCAGTTGAACCATCTTCAGAAACTAATGTATCAAGTGTTTTCGCACCTTTTAACATTGTTGAAATTGATCTAACAGAAGATGATTGAATTGCTTTAATCTCAATTGCTTCATCTCTTCTTATCAATTCAGTTTCTTTTTCAATTATTGACTTAGATCTTGAATCTAACTCAACACCTTCTCTTGTGAAAACGTGAGCATCAATAACTGTACCATATACGTGTGATGAAACTCTTAGAGAAGTATCTTTTACGTCTCCAGCTTTATCACCAAAGATCGCTTTTAAAAGTTTTTCTTCCGGAGATAATTGAGTTTCACCTTTTGGAGTAATTTTCCCAACAAGAACGTCACCTGGCTTAATAACAGCACCAACTCTAATTATCCCTGCTTCATCAAGATCTTTTAAAGCATCTTCACTTACATTTGGAATATCACGGGTGATTTCTTCTTTACCAAGTTTTGTATCTCTAGACTCAACTTCAAAAGACTCAATATGTACTGATGTAAATACATCTCTTGTAAGTAAATCTTCAGAAATAAGAATTGAATCTTCGTAGTTGTATCCACCCCATGGCATAAACGCTACAAGAACGTTTTGTCCAAGAGCTAAATCCCCAAGTTGTGTCCCAGGTCCATCTGCAATAACATCACCAGCTTTTACAATGTCACCTTCAGTAACAAGTGCTTTTTGGTTATTACATGTGTTTTGGTTTGTTCTTTGGTATTTAACAAGTTTATAAACATCTACCGCTGATTCAGTTTCTTTTGCTATATCTCTTTGAATAACGATTCTGTTTGAATCAACAAAGATTACTTTACCTGCATTTTTTGCGAATAAAATTGCACCAGAATCTCTAGCAACAATTCCTTCAATACCAGTTCCAACGATAGGAGCGTCTGTTTTTACAACAGGAACAGCTTGTCTCATCATGTTTGAACCCATAAGTGCTCTGTTGGCATCATCATGTTCAAGGAATGGAATTAAAGAAGTTGCAATCGAGATCATCTGAGATGGAGCAACGTCCATTAGATCGATTTCGTGAGCATCTAATCTTGCAAGTTCACCTTTTCTTCTTGCAGGAATTAAAGTTCCTTCAAGCTTACCATTTTTAATAAAAGTCTCGTTGGACTGAGCAATGATTTTTCCTTCTTCTTCAAAAGAAGAGAAATATCTAACTTTTTCAGCAACAACACCATCTTCTCCAACTTCTCTATATGGAGTTTCAATAAACCCATACTCAGAAACTTTTGCATATGTTGCAAGAGAAGTGATTAGACCAATGTTTGGTCCCTCTGGAGTCTCAACCGGACACATTCTACCATAGTGAGTAGGGTGAACATCTCGAACTTCAAATCCAGCTCTTTCTCTTGTTAGACCACCTGGCCCAAGGGCAGACAATCTTCTTTTATGTGTAACTTCTGACAGTGGATTTGTTTGATCCATAAACTGTGATAATTGAGACGATCCAAAAAATTCTTTAACAGCTGCAGCTACTGGTTTTTGATTTACTAGATCATGAGGCATCATAGTATCAAGCTCGATTGCAATCATTCTTTCCTTGATTGCTCTCTCCATTCTTACTAATCCAACTCTAAATTGATTTTCTAATAACTCACCAACAGCTCTAACTCTTCTATTACCTAAATGGTCGATATCATCAACTCTACCTTGACCGTTATTTAAGTCTAATAAGTATCTAACTGTTCTTATGATATCAATTTTTGTAAGTGTAGTATTTTCAACTGGAGTATCAAGTCCAAACTTATAATTGATTTTCATTCTACCAACTTTAGATAAATCATATCTAGCTGGATCAAAGAATAATGAATCAAATAGAGCTTGAGATGCATCTTCAGTTGGTGGCTCCCCTGGTCTTAATCTTTCAAAGATTTTAACTAGGGCATCTTCTGTTGAGTTTGTTTTATCTAAAAGTAATGTATTTCTCATTTGATCAGAGAAATTTACATTATCGATATATAAAACATCAACACTTGTATAGCCGGCCTTGATTAAATCAAAGATTTTATCTTCAGTAAGTGCTTCGTTAGACGATGCAATTACTTCACCAGTTTCTTCATCATATATATCATCAAAAAGTACTTTACCTACAACTTGCTCTAGGCTCATTGGAAGTTTTTTAAGACCAGAATCTTGCATTTTTTTAATGCTAAACTTAGTTATTTTTTTACCTTTTTTAATGATAGCTTTACCATCTTTAGGGTCTAAAATATCTTCTTCTGCTCTTGCACCATTTAATAAATTAAAATCTAATTCTCTTTCGAACTTCTTATCATCTAGGAAAATTGTTTCTTTCTCATAAAATAATTTTAAAAGTTCAGAAACAGAATAACCTAATGCTTTTAAGACAACAGTTGCATGCAACTTTCTCTTTCTATCAATTCTCGCATAAAGAACATTTTTATGATCGAATTCAAAATCTAACCAAGATCCTCTATGTGGAATAATTCTAGCAGAATATAAAAGCTTTCCTGAAGAATGCTTTTTACCGCTATCATGTTCAAATATAATACCAGGAGAACGATGTAACTGAGAAACGATTACTCTTTCAGTACCATTATATACAAATGATCCTGTCTCAGTCATAAGCGGAATATTACCAAGGTAAACTTCTTGCTCTTTTATTGAAGAAATAGTTCTATTTTCTTCGTTCTCTTCATCTACTTCGTAGAAGACTAGTCTAACTGTAACTTTTAATGGTGACTCATAAGAAAGCCCTCTTGCCTTACATTCTTGGACAGAATATTTAGGTTGTTCGAGAGAATAACTTACAAATTCCAATGAAACAGTTTTATTGAAATCAAAAATTGGAAAAACAGATTTAAAAACGGCCTGTAGACCTAATTCTTCTCTGCGTGCAGGTGGGATATCTTTTTGTAAAAAATCCTCGTAAGACTTAATTTGCAGTCTCATTAGTGAAGGCGGTTCAATTACTGTCTCACTCCTGCCAAAACTACATCTGTACCACTCATTTGGGCTGAAAACTTTTGTCATTTGACTGACTCCTAAGAAACGATATTTCTAAATATTTTTACAAATTTTTTTGTATTTGTTTGTACAACTACATACACGAAAATGGAAGCACACAATAGTGTACTTCCACTTTTATATACTTTTATTTATTACGTATAGCGTAATTATTTTAATTCTACTTTTGCACCAGCTGCTTCAAGTTTTTTCTTGATTTCTTCAGCGTCAGCTTTAGAAACTGCTTCTTTTACAGTTTTTGGAGCACCTTCAACTAGATCTTTTGCTTCTTTAAGACCTAATCCAGTGATTCCTCTAACTTCTTTAATTACGTTGATTTTCTTATCACCAGCAGCAGTTAAGATAACGTCAAATTCAGTTTTCTCTTCAGCAGCTTCTGCAGCAACTCCACCAGCTACAGCAACAGGTGCCGCTGATACACCAAACTTTTCTTCCATTTCTTTTACTAGTTCTGCACAGTCTAATACTGACATGTTAGCGATTGCTTCAATTATTTGTTCTTTAGTTAATGACATAAATATCTCCTTAAAAATTAATTTGTTTGTTATGCTTCAGCTGTCTCAGCTTTAGCTTCTACTTTTAAATCTGCTGCTTTAGAAACACCTTGAGCTTCACACTCATCTTTGATTGCATTAATCAATCTAGCAAGTGATGAAACTGGCGCTTGGAAAGTCGCAAGTAATGTACCAAGCATTTGATCTCTAGAAGGTAATTGCGCTAATGCAACGACTCTTTTAGCATCTAATAATTCTTGGTTTAAAAATCCTTCTCCTAAAGTTACTAATTCTAACTCTTTACTAGTGTCGTAAAGTGCTTTAGCAACTCCTGGTGCATCTTCAAAGGCAAATGCGATTGCATTTGTACCCTTCAGGTCCTTAAGCAATTCTGCTGCATAAGTTCCTTCCGAAGCTTTTCTAAAAAGAGTGTTTCTCGTTACAACAAGTGTTCCGTTTGCTTCTCTAACTTTTTTTCTTAAAGCAACCGCTTGGTTTGCTTCAATTCCAATTACGTTAGTTAAGAACATCGCTTGTGAATTTTCGATTTTCTCTCTTAGACCTTTGATTACGATGTCTTTGTCTTGTCTTGTAATCATCGAATCCTCCTATTGGTTTATATTGGAGGGGGATTTGGGCAGGGCTTATTCACAAACGTGTGAGCCGGCTTTCATCAACCCCAATACTTTATTATTATATATTTGCTACTTCATTTGCATCAACTCTGATCCCAGGACCCATTGATGTACTAATTGTAATAGACTTTAAGTATGTACCCTTTGCACTAGCTGGCTTCGCTCTAACAAGCGCTTGAGCAATTGCAGTAAAGTTCTTTACTAATGCAGCGTCGTCAAATGATTTTTTTCCAAATGGTACGTGAATAATACCTGTCTTATCAGTTCTGTATTCAACCTTACCAGCTTTTTGCTCAGCAACAGCTTTTTCAACATCTGTAGTTACAGTTCCTAGTTTTGGGTTAGGCATTAGACCACGAGGTCCTAGAATCCTTGCGATTCTACCGATTTTCCCCATCATATCTGGAGTTGCGATAACTCTATCAAATTCCATCCATCCACCTTGGATTTTTTGGATGATATCATCACTTCCAACAACGTCAGCTCCAGCAGCTTCTGCTTTAGCAACATTCTCACCAGAAGTAATTACAACTACAGTTACTTTTTTACCAGTTCCTGAAGGCATTACGATAGCACCTCTGATCATTTGATCAGCATGTCTTGGATCAACACCAAGTCTAAATGCTACATCTACAGTCTCATCAAATTTAACAAAAGATGCATCTTTAGATAATGCGATTGCGTCTGCAATACTATATGATTTATTTCTATCAACTTTAGCAAATGCTTCAGTTCTTTTTGTATTAATTTTTTTCATTTCATTCTCCTTCGGTACAAGCGACTAAGTCTCCCGATATTATTTATAATCCAGTTTCAGACCAGCAGATCTAACAGATCCTTCAATCGTTCTTTTTGCAGCATCTAAATCAGCAGCTGTTAAGTCTACTTTTTTAGTTGTTGCAATCTCTTCTACGATTTTTTCAGAAACTGTACCTGCTACCTCGTGCCCTGGCTTCTTAGCAAAACTTTTCTTGTTAGTAAGTTTTTTAAGTAAATAAGTAGCTGGTGGAGTTTTTGTGATAAATGTAAATGATCTATCTGAATAAACTGTGATAATTGTAGGATAAACTGTACCCGCGTCTTTTTGCGTTTTTGCATTAAATGCTTTACAGAATTCCATGATGTTAACACCTTTCTGACCTAATGCAGGTCCGATTGGTGGCGCTGGGTTTGCTTTACCAGCTTCAATTTGTAACTTGATAAAACCAGTGATTTTTTTTGCCATTTTGAGCTCCTCGGTTCAAGCGACTTTACGTCTCCCGTTAGTCTTTGTTTATATTTTTATGCTTTTTCAACCTGTGTATCATCTAACTCAACTGGAGTTGGACGACCAAAGATTGAAACGTTTACTTTTAATTTACCGTTTGCATTGACACTCTCAACAGTACCTACGAAAGACATAAATGGTCCTTCAATAACTTTAACTGAATCACCTTCAGAGTAAGATGCAGAAGATCTTGTCTTTTTAAATCCATCCTGAGCTTGTCCAAGCATGAAAGCTGCTTCTTCATCAGAGATTGGTTGTGGTTTGTCAGATGTACCACCAACGAAACCCGTGATTTTGTCAGTATTCTTAACTATATGCCATGTTTTTTCATTCATAATCATTTTTATAAGCATATAACCTGGAAAAAACTTCTTTTTTATATTTCTTTTTTTACCATTAACACTTGTAGTAACTGTTTCTTCAGGAACTAAAATCTCAGCAAAATATTCAGTCATCTTATGATTTACGATTCTCTCTTTAAGAGTTTTCGTTACGCGACCTTCATAGCCACTTAGGACATGAGTCACAAACCATTTAAAGTCTGGAGTATCACCTTTTGCAAGTAGTCTTTCTGCTTCCTCAGGAGTTTCTAATTCTTCATTTTTAATTTCTTCAGTCATCTTCTATCCTTAATTGATAAGACTCAATAACCATGTTGCAGTTACATCAAATACAGCCAACAACACGCCAACTATAGTGACACCGATCATAATTCCGATTGTGTGCTTAACAGTCTCATTCTTGTCAGGCCATATTACTTTGATAGCTTCAACATAAACTTCTTCAAGAAAAGTTTTAGTTTTAATATTGTTCATTAAATAAATAAAAACAAATACCGCAAAAAGAACTGAAACACCTTGTGCAACCAGTACAAATGCTGGAATTTTTGCTTCTAATTCAAACCATTCTCCCATTTGCATAAAAAAAGTTATTAGAATATAGACTAATAACCCACAACAAATTGCGACACTTGCTTGAATCCATTTTTTACCATTATCTTTTACTGTTAAAGACATACTTTAATTCCCTTTTTAGTTATAAGAGTTCACCATATATGCGAAAATAAACTTGATCTGTCTACAAAAAAGTATATTTATACGAAATTTAATATCATTTGAATAGCTTATTTTGTGAAAAAAGAATTTATTTTTGACTATCTGTGACATTTTTAATCTGGCGGGCGCAGAGGGATTCGAACCCCCAACCTACTGATTTGGAATCAGCCGCTCTACCGTTAGAGCTATACGCCCACAGATTTATCAAAAAAAAAGGACCGGATTTACTCCGGTCCTAATTTTTATTTCATTTTATTTATTCAACAATGTCAGAAACTGTTCCTGCACCAATTGTTCTACCACCCTCACGGATTGCAAAACGAAGACCTTTTTCCATTGCGATTGGAGTGATTAACTCAACAGCAAATGCAGTATTGTCTCCTGGCATGATCATTTCTACGCCTTCACCTAAAGTGATTGCACCAGTAACGTCAGTTGTTCTGAAGTAAAATTGTGGTCTATAACCTTTAAAGATTGGAGTATGTCTTCCACCTTCATCTTTAGTTAGGATATATACTTCACACTTAAATTTCGCATGTGGCTTAACTGTACCTGGCTTGATTAAACACTGACCACGTTCAATTTCTTCTCTCTTAATACCTCTAAGTAGAAGACCAACGTTATCTCCAGCTTCACCTCTATCTAGAAGCTTTCTGAACATTTCTACACCTGTAACGATAGTTTTAGCAGCAGCTTTGATACCGATGATTTCAACTTCTTCGTTTACATTGATGATCCCTCTTTCAATACGACCAGTAACAACTGTACCACGTCCTGAGATAGAGAAAACGTCCTCAACTGGCATCAAGAAAGTCTTATCGATATCTCTTGTTGGAGTTGGAATATATTCATCAACAGCGGCCATAAGTTCAAGAACTTTTTCGCTACCGATTTCTGGATTTCTTTGCTCTAAAGCAGCTAATGCAGAACCAGCGATGATTGGAGTATCGTCACCAGGGAAATCATAAGAAGATAATAATTCTCTTACTTCCATTTCAACTAGTTCTAATAAATCAACGTCATCTACTTGATCAACTTTATTTAAGAATACAACGATAGCTGGAACACCAACTTGTCTAGCAAGAAGGATATGCTCTCTAGTTTGAGGCATCGGACCATCTGCTGCTGAACAAACTAGGATTGCTCCATCCATTTGAGCGGCACCTGTAATCATGTTCTTTACATAATCGGCATGGCCTGGACAGTCAACGTGAGCATAATGTCTGTTATCTGTTTGATACTCTATGTGAGAAGTATTGATTGTAATCCCTCTTGCTTTCTCTTCTGGAGCAGAGTCGATTTCATCAAATTTCTTTGCAACTCCACCTTGTGCTACTGACAAAGTCATTGAGATTGCTGCTGTTAATGTTGTTTTACCGTGATCTACGTGACCGATAGTCCCAATATTAACGTGTGGTTTTGAACGGTCAAATTTTTCCTTAGCCATAGTATTTTCTCCTTACAATT
>Ga0115005_10000206_pt1 | contig 44458 bp, 36 predicted proteins | sample ArcOceMetagenome_FD_87163 | JGI IMG/M metagenome (GOLD analysis project Ga0115005, IMG submission 87163) | Marine eukaryotic phytoplankton communities from Arctic Ocean - Arctic Ocean - Greenland ARC118M Metagenome | ecosystem: Environmental > Aquatic > Marine > Oceanic | place: Arctic Ocean... | reverse complement strand
TTATTTCATTTGTCCTAGAAGAAACATTATGTAGAATGAAAAAAAGTACATCTGCTATACATAATACGTTAGGAGAGTAAAAATATAGGTTAAACATTGAAACCTTTGTGAATGAGTATGGATAAGCTCTTAATTAACACACTGAAAAGTGTCCTTGTTAATTCACATAAAGATACTAATCCTGAATTGATGGGATGTTAATTAAAATAATGCAGATAGTTCTAAGGAGTTCTGGGGTAGACCAGTTATAGTGTTAACGCTATAGTCAATAGAGTGGCTATTTAAAATTTGTAGGAATCCTGGCAAGGAGAGATGAGTTATAATACATTCATCAATTAACGGAGTAATCCTAGATGTGTTGCAACCTTGAGAAAGTTGTGGGTATGTAAGTACTCTACACGGTTACCAGAAGTCCGTGCAACACAAATGAGTTCTCAGCAAAGTAAGTAAAGTATATTTTAGCATAATAATAATAATGCTCTCTAGATTGGCTAGAGATTAACTAGAAGAATAATCTAGATTTAAAAATACTTACATGACCCTACTCTTGTTAGTGTCATACCGTAGAACACATAAGAACTTATATGGTATGAATTATATGTGGAAAACCCACAGCTAATAAGAAAGAGGGTGCTAATACGAGTATAGTGCTCAACAATTAACTATTTAATTTAAACTGATATTATGGAAGAACCAAGCAGTAAATCACTGCAGTCCAAATGTAAAAAGAGATTAGAAGCATTGATGCCAGACTCTGTATTTAGAGTGTCTAACAATGCTTTATTGACAAATGTTTCAGAAGTTACGCGAGAGCATTTAGAGTATTTATCAATAGTAGATGGCATGTATTCAGATATTAACATTAAGCGTAGTGGTAAAGGAGTAGTAATTCTGTTAATATTTTAGTATGTCTAACGAACTGAGAAATACTAACCAACAGATTGTAGTTAATAAATATTTAGCTGTAGATCCTTTGCAAACTACTTTAGTTCTAAGCACAGGGTTTGGAAAAAGTAAAGTTACTATCGATATACTAAAGATGAAAATGCCTGTTAAGGTTTTGATTTTAGTAAATTCAACTGAACTTAGAGATTTCTCTTGGAAAGATGAGTTTATTAAATTTGACATGGAAGACTTCTTTAGACAGAGAGTAGAACTTTATACTTACCAAGCAGCTTATAAATGGAAACCAAAAAATGTAGATTTATCTGAAGTGTTTATAGTAGCTGATGAAGCTGACTTCGCAGCAGATGTACCTGCATTTAGTAAGTTCTTTTATAACTATCATGACTGTAAAATACTAGCTTTAACTGGGTTTATTACAGGATCTAAACTTGCGTGGTTTCACAAGCATTTACCTATATTAGTAAGGTATAGCTCTGAACAAGCACAAGCAGATAGTGTACTAAACAAGATGGAATTCGTCTTTGTTAAGTATGATTTGTCACGTAATCCTCAAGACATAAAAATTGACTATAAAAAAGCAGGAGTAGCTAAGCACTTTCATCAGTCTGAAAACAACGCTTACATCTACGCACAGAAACAGTTTCAAATTATGGTGGGTAGAAAAGCCAAATTAGAAAATGATTTTAAAATTGGTATTGTAGATCTTGAAGAGTATGAAATAAATTCTAAAAGATTAAACTATAGTATTAAAAGGTTTTCTTCTGATAGAAGTAACGTGCTTTTAAATTCTATTGCCTCTGCTGACATGGCTAAAAAGCTGTTAAGTTTTATATTGGCAGATGATAACAATAAAGCATTAGTATTTTCTAAGAGGACTAGTCAATCTTTAAAAATTTGTGGACCTGATAGAACTTACAACGGCACCACTTCTGCTAAAGAACTTAAGATAAGAATGGATCAATTTAATTCTGGTCTTATTAGAGTTCTAGGTGTATGTGACAAAGTTAATAGAGGAGCTAACATTAATAGATTAAATGTGGCTATTTTAGAAACATTTTATGGCTCGGATACTAAAGCAGCTCAAAGATTTGGTAGACTTATGAGACTTATGCCAGATGAAATTGCTAAAGTTTATGTATTACTACCGTTTTACTTAAAACCTGATAAAGATGGTGTATTTCAATCTAAAGAAACACAACAGTGTTCTTGGGCTAGAGATATGCTAAGAAGTACAAATGTGAAGCTCAGCAAAGTCTGGGATTATAGAACCGTAAAAACTTAATAGAAAAATGACAGCTAATGAAGCATTAGAATATCTGATATCACTTGATATCGTATTGTTGATAGGTGACGAGTATCATATTACAGAGAAGTATAAAGACTTTTTTAAAGGAGAGACTAGATCACCGCTTCCAAAAAAAGTAAGTAAATCAGCTTTGAATAGTATACAAGTTAAATCAATATACCCTAAAACTGTAACCAGTCAGACAGGAAGAGCGCGCGCAATGGCTTTTATGGAATTTTGTGAAGTTCCTATTTACAGTAATACTGCTACCAAATATAGACTTAGAAGTTTAGATAATGATTGCATAAATATTGTAGATAATTTAGTAATTAAATTTGATGAGTATGAACCTAACGTTATAGTTGAAGTAATTAAGACTTATTATGCTAATACTGAAATGCCAAAAGCATTTAAGAACTTAGTAAATAATGATTTATTTCAAATGTACGTAGAGCATTTATCAGGTAATTCTTTATCTGACTCTACTAAAAAGAAAGATAATCAAAAATGGGATTAAAAAAAGTTACACCGGATTTAGCCTACCAATTGGATGCGGCTATGCGTGGAGATGTTACTAAAATTCCTAACCCTTTAGGTGAAAGACTTGCCAAAATCTTTAATCTGCTTCCCTCAAGATATACTCTTGTAGGTGGTAGCACAGGTTCAGGTAAAACTAGTTGGGTAGATTACACTTTTATTTTAGGCCCTTATCACTTTATTAGAAACGCTAATACAGAATTATTAGAAGCAGCAAAGAAAGAAATTCACTGGGAGGTTAACTACTTCTCACTGGAAAGAAAGAAAATGTTTAAGCATGCTAAATGGATTTCTTGGATGATTTATGTAGATACAGGTCAAAAAGTATCTGCAGATCAAATACTAGGTTGGGATAATGATCCATTAACACAAGAACTATATGAGCTAGTAAATTATTACTCTGATATTATAGGAGAACTGCTACAACATGTAAACATTTATGATGGTAAAGTAAGAATAGATACTATAGAACAACTTGTCCATTCAAGAGCTAGAAAGCTAGGCAAATTTTACTATACTGACATGGAAGGCTTGTATATAGACGACAACCCTATTCCTTTTAAAACTTTTATTGATGATGGTGTAGTAGTAAAAAGCAAAATAGGAGAACACATAGAAATAGAATTTGAATACAAGGGAGAGGTTCACACTTTAAGACAGCATTCCCATAAATATTTTCTATTTAACCCTAAAACGTTTGTTTACTTTATTATTGATGGTATTGGGCTTTTAGGAAGTTCTAACTTTAGTGATAAAAAATCATCTATTGATAAAGTTAGTGAGATTTTAGCCGATGCTAGAGACAAGTATGGATTTTCACCTGTAATTGTAAGTCAGTTTAATAGATCTATAGGAGATACTAGCAGACAGAAATTACACGGTAATGATTTAAGTCCTCAGTTAGAAGATTTTCAAGGTTCCAGTCAGACTTCTCACGATGCTGATTTAGTCCTTGCTATTTTTGATCCATATAGATATAAAGCTTATGACCAAAAAGGTCTTTACGGCGATTATAGCTTAACTCAAGGAATGATGAGTCCTCGTGGATTTTGTAGGTTTAGAAGCTTACATGTATTGAAGAATTCTTTTGGTATTGACGGGAAAAAATTTGGTATGTTGTTCGTAGGAGAGTCAAATCACTTCGAGATACTGCCTAAACTAGAAGATCCCGAATTACAAAGTATTTATTCAAGAATTGCCCAAGATATTATTTAAAAGTAGTATTTTTAAACCCTTTAATTAAACTTTAAAAAGCGATAAATATGAGTAAACCTGTATTATACATGGGAAAAAGTGGTGTTGGTAAATCATCAGCACTAAGAAATTTACCTCCCGAAAAGACGTACATAATCAGTCCTAACGCTAAAACTTTGCCTATACCAGGCGCAGCTACAAAATACGTAGAAGGTAAGAATCTTCTTGTATGCAATGACTTGTTAGATTTGAAAGATTACATTAAACAAGTTGCGGATAATGCGCCTCACATTAAGTATTTAGTAATAGAAGATTTTACACACTTCTTTTCTGCTAGAATATTTTCTTCTGTTTTTGCCTCTCAGACGTCAGGTAACGCTGCATTTCAAAGATGGATGACTTTTGGTACTGATGTATTCCAAGCATTATTTGCGGACACTCAGAACCTTAGAAGTGATTTATTTATTATTGTAATTCACCACACAGAAGTTAAAGAAGACGGAGTAGTAGGATTTAAGTCTCCCGGTAAATTGTTAGACAACACTATTGATGTACCTAGTTATTTTACTTACGTACTTCATGGAAAAATTGTTGACAGTGAATCAGGTGCTAAATATCTTATTCAAACTAACAAAACTGGTTCTATGGATGCTAAGACTCCTCCCGGTTTATTTCCACTAGATATGAGAAACGATTTACTTCCTATTTTAGAGAAAATTGAATCTTACAGTAATGGAGAAATAGAAATACCTGAAGACGCTTGGAGATAGCGTAAACACGATTTAAATTAGATTAGATTAAACAAATAAGTAATTAAACAATTATTATATACAATTAGATTATGGGATTAATTCAAGTAGGAATACACGAAAATTTAAAATTATCATCGGACACCAAAGTTAATGAACACGGTACCGTAGAACTTGTAATAGAATCTGCAGGTGGAGGAAACGCAGTATTAGCAGCATTTACAGCTAACACTACATTCAGCCCAATGAAGAGCTCTTTAAGATTTTACCCGCCAAACATGACTACGTTTGATAAGACTGTTAAATCTTCAACTGAAATAGCTGCAGATTTATTAAAGATGCGTTATCAATTTACTCAATACGCGTTGTTGTTTGCAACTAAAGAGAAAGTTGAAGCAGCTATAGGAGGATTAGAAATGTTTAAAGGTCTTGGCATACCTGATGATCAATTACCAGCTGCTATTGAAAGACTGACTAATGAAGAGTTTACTCACAAAGTATGTACTAATTTAGGAGTTAAATTTGTTGCGTTTTTAGCTGCTAACAATGCATATTCATCTGCAGTACCGTTTAGACAAAAGTTCTTACGTCAATCTAAAGATAAAAATTATGCTATTATTCCAAATTCTGATTATGATACTTGGATTGAGTCTATGCAAATTCCAAAATCTGCTTCTAAAATCGCTTATTCTAAGTGGGAAATAGAAAACAAGAAAAATGATCCTGCGGCATCTATAGGAGACGCTCCAGAAGTTAAAGCTGATGTTAACAAAGCTAAGAACTTGTTTGGTGGTGCTACTGCTGCTACTACAACTGAAGCTGCTAAACCTGCAATTACTTCACCAGATCAACCAGATTTAGGTTAATACCAAAGAAACCCCTAGGGTTACTCTTAGGGGTTTTTATTATATGGATGAATTACAACAGTATGTAAACGACAATTTACTAAGTAGAAAAAATATATTATCTGTTATAGATGATTATTCTATCTACAGTTATTATATAGGAGAAGAGTTAGAACTTAGAACAAAATACAGCTCTCCCCTTAGGCATGGTGATTCAGATCCTAGCTTTTCTTTATTTTATAGTAAGTACTTTGATGATGTTATCATGTATAAAGATTCTGCTAAAAATGAGTTTGGAAATGTTTTCGATTTTGTTGAGAGTTTTTTGAATGTTAATACTAGAGAATGTTTATTACAAATCAATAGTGATTTTGGACTTGGCTTTGATGGAGATGACGTAGGTAATTTTAAACCTCATCTTGTTAAATCTAAACCTGTCAAAAAACATCCTACAATAATCACAATTAACAAACACCAAACCCCAACTAAAGAATTTAAAGAGTACTGGAAGTTTCTAGAGATTTCTAGTATTACCCTTAACAAGTTCTTCGCAAGAAATGTACGAGTTATTCATTATAAAAATGATGATGGGTGTACTACTATAGTTCCTAGAGAACTTACTATTAGTTATGAAATACTTGGAACTTATAAAATCTATCATCCTAATGGTGATAAGAAATTCAAGTTTAGAAATAACTTCTTAGATAATTATGTAGAAGGTGCTATGCAGCTATCATTTGAAAGTGATTTCTGTATAATAACTAAATCTACAAAAGAATGCATGTTTCTGTGGGAACATTTTAAATGGGAAGCAGTTGCGGGTAAATCCGAGACTACTCAAATTCCAGAATATTTTATGAATGAAGTGCTTAAAAAGAACTATAAGAAAGTTTTTATATGGCTTGATAACGATGATGCAGGTAAAGAAGCGCAAGCAAAATACCTAATTCGTTATCCGTGGCTAGTACCAATAGTATTTGATGATTATATTAAATGTTCAGATCCAACAGATTTATTTATACATGCTAAAAAGCTACATCAAAAAGAAGTAGCCTTAGATTATTTAAAACAATTATTAATTTAAACCTTATGACACACGACATAGATTGGTCAAAAAGTACGTGCGGAGTTATGCTCTGTACTTTCAAAGAAGCTATAAAAATAATGCCAGAAGCAGCTCCTGTCTTGGAAGAGCTTTTAAATAGCGGAACTTTAGAATTCCCAGAAGAAGAGTATTTAGTAGATATAAAAGTACACATGCTAATGCCTAAACAATATCCATGTATACCTAATTGGCATAGGGATTTTATGCCTAGAGATAAAGATGGTAACAGGATTAAAGGTGGATCTACAGGCAAGAAAATGTTTATGTGGATAAGTGGTGGCCCTTATACTGAGTATTTAGATGAATTCCAGAACAGCGTTTTTAAACTCCCTCAAAAATGGCATTCTTTTACACAAGATGATTTGCATAGAGGTACCATGGCTTTTGAGCACACTTGGAGATGTTTTATTAGAGTTATACCTAAAGAATTTAAGCACGATAGTACTATAAATTTTGGTAAACCAAGAATACATACCCAGGTTTATTTAGACGCTGAAAAGTTTTCTTGGTAGTGGCTAGTTGGGAAAAAATCGCAGCTAGAGCTGAAAGAAATAATGAAGAACTTAAACTAGCCATACAGGTTTGTTTAGACGTCCTATCTTACGACGATAGAGACGAGGATGAAAAGCTTATTGAGATAGAAGCAATACTTAAAAAAACAATTTAAAAATTCACAATGGCAGAATTAGACATAGCTCAAGAAGAAGAGTTTGGCATTAAAAAAGAAATTGATGAAGGTGCTTTAGATCTTGTATTTCAAAACATACAAGGCGATATGTACGCTTTCCCGGTTAAAAGTTTTGTACGTGAAACCATTAGTAATGCTTTAGATGCAGTAGTAGAAAAAACTCAAGCTCTAGACATATTAAGAGGTGCTCAAACAGACAAATATTACAGGCAAAAAAACGATGGTAAGCTTTTAAAGGATTCAAACTTTGACCCATCGTACTACAACCCTAAATTCTTATCGGAAGATGATTTAGTGTATGTAGATTATAAAGAGCAGATTGGTAGAGATACTATTTCTATTAAAGACAAATGTATTGGTTTAGGAGGCAGTAGACTTAGAGGTTTCTTTAAAATTGGTTACAGTTCTAAGCGTAACATGAAGCATGTTATGGGTAAATTTGGTAGTGGATCCAAGTCAGGATTAGCTACAGGAGTTCCTTATTTTGTTCTTACTAGTATATACAATGGGTATAAGACTACCTTTATGATTTACCAGTCCAAGTATGAACCTATAACTCCTAAAACAGATGTTTCTAAAGAAGAAATTTGGGAAGTTACGATGGCTAACGACTCTAAGAATAACCTTTCTATATTTTGGGAGCCTACTAATGAAAAGAACTCAGTAGAAATTATTCTTGAGGTTAAAAAGCACAATAAAGATTTATTTATTAATTCTGTTACAGAGCAGTTTCAATACTTTAAAAATGCTGTTCATCTTAAGGTTACAGACATGGACAACTATCCTACAATTAATAAGGTATTAGATATTACACCTCATTATGAGTCTGAAAACTTAATAATTCCTAAAACTTCTACCTATACATCACCTCACATTATAGTGGATGGTATATCGTATGGTTTAATTTCTTGGGATGAGTTAGAACTTCAGAAAAGACAAGGTAGAATAGCAATTAAAGTTTCCGCATCTGAAGTAGATATTACTCAATCTAGAGAGTCTTTAAAGTGGACGGAGAAAACTAAGGATACTATTAAGAATGCTATAAAAGCTGCAGAAAAAGAGTCTTCAGATTATATATCACAATCATTACATGTTACTGAATCAGATAATATATTTGACTTTAATAACAAGTATAGTGTGATGAAGAAAGATTCTTCTGACCAGACATCTCATGTGTTTTCTAAGTTCTTAGATATTAATAGTATTGTACCTAAATACAAATTTACTATTAACGTTAAAGGATTTGACAATGCAATTGTTCCTATAAAACTAAGTGAATATTTAGGTACTAACTTATTTACAGAGCTGTTTTATAAGTTTACAGTTAGATTAGTTTCTGTTACTCACTCAGGTGGTATGCTTTCAATTAAAAGTAGTTATCCAACTACATTTCATGAAATTGCTAACTTACCTATAGTTTACAGTTCAGAGACGTCTTTGGGCCCTAAGAGAGCTCAGCACTTACTTAATACTAGATTTCCAGATAACGATTCTTTCTTGTATATAAGAACTAGTGAGCACAATAAGCCTAGAGATAGTGCAGCTTTTCTAACCCCAATTTCCACTGGAGCAGTTTTTGGTTACATGCTTGGAGTTGTTATGAAATACAGCACAGTAAAGCTTGATTACGAAGACTGGACTGAAGTAGAAGAAGAAGTTTCTGAAGAAGTACAGGTTATAGAAGCAGATGTAGTAAGTAGAGCTAAATACAGAAGACTTAATAAGTTGGTAATATTTAGAGAGTATGAAATACGTTATTTAGCTCACAGAGATAGTGATGCAGTTTATAAAAGAGTTACTACAGAACTTTCTATTGCTGAAATTAAAGAGGAATTACGATCACAGGATGTAATTGTATGTACTAACGAGTATAAGGATTTAGGTAGATTATTGGATGCCGTTAAAGCTTTGAGTAAAAATGATAATACTCGAATTATTTATGTTGCTAAAGATGTTCTTAAACACTTCTTACCATATTCAACTTTTATTACTGAGTATTTTAGAAAATTTAACCCTAAAACAAATGAGCTTATGATTGGTCAAATGCTACACGACATGGCAACGTTAAAGAAATTTTCGGAGTTAACTGTACAGCATAATGTTATGACTAAACCAGAATTAGCTTCAAAATTGCTGTCTATAGACTTAGATAAATTTAATTACCTTAGAAAGTGTGCCGCTAGAGGTTCTCAACCAACTTTAGCTGAAATGCTTATACAGTCTTATACTGTAACTAATGAAGCAGTGAGTATGGTAATGACTTTTATGGAAAGAATGGCAGAATTCCAAAAAATACTTAATACTGGAGACCAAGATGCAATTCTTGCTAAGTCTACAGAGTTCTTTGGAGCAGAAAATGTGTATACTTTAGATTCTTATGATACAGAATTTATAGGTAATGTAAAATCAGAACTCGATAGAGTGTCTGTGTGTAGCCCTATTATTAGAAGTATGATTGCAGCACCAAAAGATGACGCAATTAAACAGTTAAATGAATTAATTAATTATAAAAACAGTATCGATGTTAGTATTTAGAAAATTAGAAAATGTTATTACAGGACAAATTAATGGAACTCCTTTTAATTTGCCAAGAACTCCTGAAACTGAAGAGCGTTTATTAGAATTTCAAGAAGCGTCAAAAACTGAAGATTTAGCTACAGAAGTTATTTTAGAGTACGTAAAAGAAGTTAGATCTGGAGAAGTTGCAGGTAGTAACGATTACTTAGTATTTAAGCCTGTAACTGGAGAGTATTTCTTAATGTTTGAAGGTAAAAGATCAAAAATTGCAATTCCTAAAGTTTTAGTATCATTTATTGAAGATAGCTTCTCTAAAGATATAGACTTTACGCCTGTATTAAAAGCATGGTTAAGATTACTAGACAATCCTAGATATAACCCTAGAATGGCTGTTTACTTTAGCAATTATTTATCTACTACTTATGTAGACTCACAAGCTGCAGCTGAGTTAGTAGAATTAGAAGACATGGACCCGGAAGTTGCTAACCATATCTGTACATACCCAGACATTGCTATTACTCAGGAAGGACTTTTAGCTACTTACAAAGTTGCTAATATAGTTACTGAAGAGTATGTTATGGAGTGGGATGATGAAGCAGGAGAAACTGGAGAGTTTGTTAAAAGCAAAAAGAGTATCTTGAAAAAGACTGCTCCTAAACTAGACCCTGTAACAGGTCAAATCCTTGAAGAAGGAGGATTTGCAGATCCATCTTTCAAAGAAGATTATGTGTTTACACCTGCTATCTGTAAAAATGGAGACAGATTCTTCTCTAACAACGTGTTGGGTTACCAATATAAAGTAGGACAAATGCAAAACTTACCAGAAAAAGCTGCTCGTAATTTAGAGAATACTTTTGGTGGAGGTGGTTTATACATTGGTGGTTTAAACTATGTTGAGAACTATAAGAATCAAGGTACTGATGTATTAACGTGTTTAGTTAATCCATCTGACATCTTATCTTTCCAAGATTCTGGACAGGCTATTAGAGTAGATGCTTTATTTGTTAACAATGTTTGGAATAATAACGTTGCTTTAAAAGGGAAATACCACTCTTCTAAGTATGATGTAATTTCTACTGACAGATTAGAAGAACTTCTTAGAAACGCTACTTCTCAAGGTATCGATATAGCTAAGGAACAGGCTTCTTATGTTGGAGAATCTAAAGCTAGCAATTAATTGTTTACTTTAGGATCTAACAAAACTGGATTATTGGATTTGGACGCTATGCTACACATTGTAGCTATCGTCCAGTTCAAATCTGGTAATAGAGACAATCCATTGATTGTAAAAGGACATGTTGAAAGGTTTATAGCTACTATAAAAAAGAATAGTGTTTGTAAATATTTTGTTATGTTCTACCAAGATATTGGACATGAAAATTACAGAAATGACCTGCTTCCGGAGTACAAAGGACACAGGAAAACATCTGATGCTATTAAATGTTGGAAGCCTACTATTGTAGAAGCTTTCCATGATTTAGGTGCTATAGGATTAAAATACATAGAGTCAGATGATGCGTGTTCTATTTTAGCTAGAAAAATTGGCTATGATAAAACTGTTATTATATCATCTGATAAAGACATGATACAAGTTCCTACTATACATTACAATCCTTATAAAAAGGGAGAAGCTACGTGTACATCTAGATGGTTAAACCAGACAAAAGAAGAGGCTGAAAGGTTTTTCTGGATACAAGTTCTAACTGGAGATCCTACAGATATGCCGGGAGCTTTATGTGGAATTGAAGGTATGGCTTATAAGATTGCTAGTGCTACTATAGCAGAACGTACAGATTATCTTAATATTGTTCAAGAGGAGTACACTAAAAAGTACTCTGGAGCAGCTATGGCTAGAGCTATTATGACTTTTAATATGGTTAGATTACTTGACGGCACCTCAGCAGATCAATACATAAGCCATTTGGCAAGTGTAGAGGTTTCTTTTGTAAGAGATGAGTGTGAAAAGTTTAGTAAAGAGTACGTTAAAAATACTGGTTCCATATTTACTAAATCAGCTACCATAGACTTGTTCAAGACTAAAATTAAATAATGCCTTTAATATTACAAGAAAGTGAGAACTTAGTTACTTATTATTTACTTCCATTGGTAGGGCTAAATAAAGCTGTATTTGGAAGAAGTTTTAAGTCTTCTTTCATAGATAAAGAGGGTTCCAAAGTATACATTAATCTTACTAAAGAAATGTCTTCTACAGGATACAAAAAAGTTAAATGTTACATAGCAGATGTCTACATTAAAGATAAATTATATGCTGTATACATTTTACCTGAAGAACTATCAAAAGATGTAGAGTTGTTTTTAAAAGGTCTTTACTCTCAAATGAGTAGAACTACTAAAAAGCTCATCTATGCGGGTTCCGGATTGCCTTACAACAAATCTGTGGGTGATTTTAAAATGAGTTCTCCTATACTACAAGCTTTAGATAAAAGTAAAGTTTTAAGAGTTTTTATGCTTAGAGTTTTAGGTGTAGATACATTGCCAAACTCAGGAGAATTGATAACCAAGCCTAGACCTTTTTGGTTTATAGAAAACCAATAGTATGCGATTAGTTACAGCAGGAATAGAAGTGATAATGTGTAATGATTTAATTGCACATTCTCATTTTGTATCAAAAACACGACAATTATTTGAAACAGAAGAAGGTTCTTTTGTTTACAAAATGGATGAAAAGAAGTTGGTTAAATTAACATTAGACTCTTATACAAATTTATTATTTAAGCTACTAAAGCTTGAAGAAAACCTAGAAATTAAAGAATACAAGTATGATAAAAAATTTCAAACCGCAGCTATTGCCAAACAATCCAGTTGGGGAGCAAATGGATTGGGAGAACCTATTAAGTGACACAATACAAAACTACTTCTGCTCAATTAAAGAAGACGGAGCACGCGTAGAACTTGAATACGCAACGCCTGCTAAAGGTAGAAGCTTAAAAGTAATTAAAAACGTACATATCCAAAGAATGCATGAAGAAATGCAAGACTCTGTGGGTAAATATACTGGTATTATAGAAGCAGAGTTCTATGCTCCCGGTATGACTTTCTCTGAAATTATGCACTTCTTTAAAACTGAGGATGTAGAATCTGAAAAGACGCTTCTTAAATATGAAAAGCTGTGGGAAAAAACTAATGGATCTGCTGAATTAGGATGGACATACCCAGGAAGAAATGTTGAGTTTCTTACTACATGGCCTGAAGATTTAAAGTTCTATGCATTTGATTATTATTTGCATGATTACATGACCAAAGAGGAACGACTTGCTATGCTATCTGAAATGGTTCAAGATGCAGAAAGCGAGCATTTAACTTTTATTACTCAACAAAGGGTTGCTAATTTAGATATGATGTATCATTTATATGATCAAGCTAAAATGCAAGAATCTGAAGGATTAGTTTTAATACATAAAGATTCTCCCTACAAAAGAGGTAGACACACTTTAAAATCTAAAATGGCGTACAAAATAAAAGAGGATAATCTTCCGTTTGATGGCATTATAATAAAAGTCGTAGAATCTACGGTTGCTAGAGAAGGATCTGAAAAAACTATTAATGAGCTTGGACGATCTGTTACATCTAAACTAAAAGAAGACAGAGTTCCCTCAGGAATGGCTAAAGGATTTTTAGTTGCTATGGAGGATGGAAATGAGCTCACTGTTTCTTTAAAAGGATTTGATCATCCTGCAAGAATAGGAATGTTAAATAACCCGTTTGAATGGTTAGGAGAAACTATTAGGTTTACAGGTATGGCACCCGTAAAAGTAGGAGGTTGTCCAAGACATGCCCACTACACTAAGGGAAACATCAGAGATGATAAATAATGTACCATTTCTTTAAACAATTAATATGGATTTAGCACCTGAAGACAAGGTTGGGTGTGGCTATTGCAAGTGGGAGACGCCTAGAGTATGTACTATACATGATAGAACTAATAAAGCTAAAGATTGCTCCCACTTTGTAAATGTATTTAAAAACATTATTACTGAACAACCTAAAAATTTTAAATTATGAGTAAATTACAAGAAGATTACAATGATATGGTTGCTGCGCTAGCAAAACCCGGAATAGATATTTTAGACTCTTTAACTCCAGAAAAATGCCATTTAATTCACATGGGTGTAGGAGTTGTAGGAGAAGCAGGAGAACTAATCGACGCTATAAAAAGACAGGTTTTCTACAACAAAGAAATAGATAGAGTCAATGTTATAGAAGAATTGGGAGACTTAGAATTCTATATGGAAGGCATTCGTAAAGGTTTAAATATTTCTAGAGATCAGACTTTATTATCTAACATGTCTAAATTACTTACAGGAGAAAAAGCTAGGTATAAACTAGGAAAATTCACTGACAAACAAGCTCAAGATAGAAGAGACAAAGAGTAATAAAATAATGAGTATTGAAAGTAAAATTATATTAATAGCAGCAAGTTTAGCATTAGGTGCTTTACTTGCTGTATTACTACTTAGATTTAAAAATAGAAAATAATGAGAAATAAACATATTACAGCTGAAATAATAGCTGACAGTATTAATGAATTTGGTGACCGTATTACCACTTTTATTGCAGTTCTACCTAGAATAGTTCTAGCTGAATTTAATACCCATAGAATGTTGAGTAGAAATTCTTCGAGTTCTAGGGCTATTCCTTTTGAGACTATGGTAGAAAAAGTTAAATCGGAACCTTTTATCCCTATTAAGTGGCAAAAGAATCACCCAGGAATGCAGGGAACTGAATACTACACTGAGGATGATTATGAAGAAACTGACATACCAAACACACACAAAACTATAGATTCTTTAGACTATGAGTGGTTAGGTGCAAGAGATCAGGCAATATATCACGCTGGTTGTTTAAATAAAGTTTATGACGTTACTAAACAGTTTTGCAATAGATTACTAGAGCCTTTCTTATATCAAACTGTTATTGTGACAGCTACAGAATGGGAAAACTTTTTTGCATTAAGAGCACATCCTGCAGCAGAAATTCACATTGCAGATTTGGCCCAAAAAATGTTGGATGCTTATAATCAATCTACACCTAAAGAACTTAAAGCTGGAGATTGGCATATTCCTTTTGGAGATAAATTTGATATTCAAAGATTAAATGCTTTAATGCCAGATCCTCAGCCAATGTTAAGTAGAGAAGAAGCTATAGAAATCTACAACTTAAACAAGATTAAGATTGCTACGGCAAGATGTGCTAGAGTATCTTATTTAAACTATGAAGGAACTGATGACTATGCAAAAGATATTGCTCTTTACAATAGATTAAGTTCTATGGGTCACTGGTCTCCTTTTGAGCACTGTGCTAAAGCTATGAGTGAATTAGAATTGTATCAAAGTTATAATGGCCCTAACCCTGTAGATATGATAAGCATGGAACAAGGTCAATGGAACCATGATTGGACTGAGATTAATCCTGACTATTGTGGATGGTCTGGTAATTTTAAAGGATTTATACAGCTCAGAAAAACTTTTGATGAGGAGAATAAGTCTGATAGCAGAGTAATTAAAAAGTAATGGCAGATTTACCTAAAAAAGGTAAGTGGATCATGATTATAAAAACGGTGCCTGTACTAGATGTATTTGCACCGTTATATAGTATATGGTATGCTTTACCTACTAAGAACTTCTCTCTAGGAGATGAAAACTTGCCGAATAATTACATAGATTACGAGAATATGTTTCCATTTAGAAATTTAACTCAGCTTAAGCATTTTATTACCTTACATAAAAAGGATAAAAATATTTTAGATGGAGATGAAAAGAAGACAGTAGAAACCTTTTTAGATAAGCATGAAATACATCGACAAGTGAAAATTTTAACTCCTTTTGGTACTGTTCTATTACAGCCTAATGAGTATAATGTTGTTGATTTTAACTCATATTTAGAGTGTATAGATACAGGCAGTTATCAGGTAAAGTTTTTAAATGGTGGTGCTAAAATTCATAAAAATACAGCCAGAGACCAACTTTTATATATTAGGTCTAGAGGTATTTCATTGTCAACTGCTTTAGGAATGGTTTCCGGTTTGATAAGTTCTCAAAATACATTATATATGTTACCCCATCCAGAATATCAAAAAATGTTTTTATCTTGGTGGGAAGTATATTTTGAGCAGGAGAAAGCTTTAAAGACTAAAAAATTAAAACTAAGTGAGAATAATGAGGAGTACTTTTTTAACGAAGAAGAAGCTTTAAAAATAAATAATCAATACTATAGAACTAAAAAATGATAATATCAATTGGAGGTAAAATAAATTCAGGAAAAGACACTGTAGGTAAAATAAGTCAAATAATTATAGATGCTCCTCATTTTACAGATGAGGCAGTTTTGTCTTTTTTAGACAGGGATGTACTTATGCCTAAATTTACAATAGAAAAATTTGGAGGTGCTTTAAAAGATGTGATTTGTGTTTTAATTGCATGCACTAGAGAAGACCTTGAAAGTCATTCTTTCAAAGATAAAGTATTAGGAGAAGAGTGGTGGGTTTGGAAAAGTACAACAACTCAAGATATTTTGTTTGCTTATGAAAGACAAAATATGGATGTTAAATATTGGGAGTTAGTAAAACTCACACCTAGAAAACTTTTACAGCTTGTAGGAACTGAAGCAGGTAGAAATATTATACATCCTAATGTTTGGGTTAATGCTTTGATGGCTAAGTATAAACAGAAATTAATACAAACTGTTAAAACTTATAAAGAAGAACCAATAGCAGAGAAAGCTTATGGAACTATCAAAGGAGAATACCCTAATTGGATTATTACTGATTTAAGATTTCCTAATGAACTTAAAGCTGTTAAAGATAGAGATGGTTTAACTATTAGAGTTAATAGGGCTGAATCTACAAAATCTATCCGATATGTAATTATGGATACGTCTGATAGGAGTAAAGATAAAGTTGTAAATATACCTAGTGATAGACCTGTATCTAGTAGTAGATGTATAGATGCCTGTGAAGATTTTCCTAACTGTAAACCTTGTGGAGAGGAATTTGAAAATGCAAATCATTACTCAGAAACAGCTTTAGATAACGCAGAATTTGATGAAGTTATAACTAATGAAGGTTCTTTGTTAGATCTTATAGCTAAGGTAAGAGAAATACTAAGTAAAAATAAAATAATTAAATATGTCGATTAAAAAATCAAAGCCAACACAAAAACAAATAGAAGAAGCAGATTTAATTACGTTAGCAGCTATAACTTGTGAACTTGCTTTGTGGTATGTTGAAAGACTTAAAGACTTAGGGATTAAACATTTTAAAAGAAACCTAAAGAATACAGGAAACAAATTTATAACAGAACTCATAAAAACAGAACTAGATGTTTACGATAAACTTTACGATATTGAGGAAGATATAATCACTACTCAAACAGATTCAGTTCAAGATGGATTGACGTACTTTAAGCAGGTAGGATTTGTAGGATTTGTACTAACAAATAGATTTAATAGAGCATACAACGCCAACCCTAAAAAGGTTATGGACGTTATAGACGAAATACTTTTAGAAGATGACGCCACAAGACGAAATAGTAAATAAAGTATCTAAGATACGATGGGAACTACTAAAACTGCCCACTGAGCAAAGAAAAATAGTAGATAAAGATTTATTAACTTTACAAAACAAAATTAATTCATGGAAAAAGTAAAAACGTATGTAGTAGATCTTTTTTGCGGGGCCGGAGGAACTAGTACTGCAGTTTTTGAGTCTAATACTAATATGGAAATTATCTGGTGTATAAATCACGATAGTACTGCAATAAGGTCTCACGCTACAAACTACCCAAATTGTAAGCATTCTATAGAAGACATTAGAACTTTTGATATTACCCCACTGGTGGCTTTAGTACGGAAGTTAAGAAATGCAGATCCAACTTGTAAGATTGCACTGTGGGCATCTTTAGAGTGTACTAACTTTAGCAATGCTAAAAGTGGACCTAAAGTAGCTGATAGTAGAACTCTTGCAGAGGATATGTACAGATACTTAGTTGAGTTATGTCCTGATTTCTTTTGGGTAGAGAATGTAGTAGAGTTTACTAAATGGGGTCCTTTAGATGCTAGAGGTAACCCTATAAAATCTAAAGAAGGACAAGACTTTCAAAATTGGTGTAAAGTGTTAAATTTTAGGTATCCTCACATGTCTCAGGAGATTTTAATATCTGCAGATTATGGTGGAGTTACCATCAGAAAGAGGTTGTTTCTACAGTTCTCAGCTCACGAAGAACTTATAGGAGTTCCTGTTCAAACTCACTCTAAAGACGGTGTTAATTTTCCTAAGTGGAGAGCAGTTAAAGAAGTACTAGAACTAGATAATGTAGGTAAGTCAATTTTTACTAGAAAAAGACCTTTTGTATCTGCTACTCATGGTAGAATACTTTCAGGTTTGAATAAGTATGGACCTTCTTCCGGAACTAACTTTGGCATAAAGTACTATGGTCAAATGGGTCATCAAAATGTAAATGATCCTTCATGTACTATGACTACTAAAGATAGAGTGTCTTTAGTTCATGTATGCATTAAACAAGACTATGGAAACAGTACACCATCGTCTTTGTTAGAACCTATGAAAACACTTACAACTTCTCCAAAGGGAGATTTAGTATCTGCTTTTATGCACAACCCTCAGTATGGAGGTTCTAACAGAAGTATTTTTGATCCTTCTTGCACAGTTATAGCTAGGCAAGATAAAGCTCCTCTAGGCATCACTGTGTGTAAATCAGGTGATTTTGAATACACAGTTACAGCTGCAGATGATAGTTATATGGTTCTTATAAAACAATACTGTATAAAACATGGTATAAAAGACGTACTCGTGAGACCTCTTACTGTAAATGAAATGTTAAAAATACAGGGATTTCCTAATTGGTATAAACTAACAGGAACTCAGACAGAGCAGAAGAAACACATAGGTAATTCAGTAGAAGTTAAAGTAGGGATAGCATTATTTCAATGTATAGATAAACTAATTCAAAAATTAAAAAGATGACAATAACATTATTAGGTAAAAGAGATTATAACCTCTTAAAAAGTATTCAAAAAAAATTCCTTAACATAACTTTTCAAAACGATGGCTACCAATACTTAGAAGCTCACATAGCTCTTACTGCAAAAGATAGACAAGCTATTAGAATTGTTACGTTAATACTTTCTAAATGCATTCATCACTTTCACTCTTTTAACAATTTTAAAATAAGAAAAAATGGAGATGTTACTGTTAGGGTACAATACAACTGGGATCCTGATCATAGAGGTTTTGTAGGAGTTGGATATATTCCTTTAAACCAATTGAGACATGGGTTTAGTTTCACAGAAAACGGCCCAATATTCTATCAAGATGATTTAACTGCAGATAGTACTGGTGAAGAAAAAGCTAACTGGATACTAGGATTGAATAGTTCTGGTTACGCCGGAATGAAGTCAAATGGTAATATAGTGGACAGGAGAGAATTTCCTGATGCTATTGAAATACAAGCAAATAAAATGCTTGGTGTTGTAGAACCTAAAACCCACAAATTCACAGTATAAACTTAAATTATGAATAAAATATTTCCTCATATCTCAACTAAGATTACACCATTTAATGATAATCCAGACACTGTAACTATAAAACACTCTACGTGGGTTAGGGTAAAAAGAAAGAAAACTTACTATAAAGTACTTTGCGTAGTTACGTGTCTAGGATATACCGAAGACTCAGATTTTCACTTAGTGGTACTCAGATCACTTGATTCACTGACAGTACTTGCAGAACAAACTTATTACTTGTGGGAACTCCCGTCTAAGTCAATGCAAGAGAGATTAATTGAATCAAAATCTTTAGTAAAAGATGTTAGATATCTAACAAATAAAGAATTGTTTTTACTAAACTTTGGAGGGTAATGTGGTGGTCTTTTAGGAAGAAAAAACTCAGGGAAATGACTCGGACTGAGAGGGACTTAGAAATTTCTAAGCATCATAATCCGTATCCGCAGATTATAGCAGATATGAAACAAGACTCTCTGGATAGAGAGTTAGAGTGGGAAACTATGAGACTAAAAGCTGCACAAATTGAAAGTGTCGTTTCAGCTGCTCAAAGAAGTGGGCATATCTCTAATTCAGAGTATGCTAAGTATTTGCTTAGTGAAGACCCTTTATTTATGCCAAAATTAAAAACAAGAGAATAATTTTTTATATTTGTATTCAACAAAGTAATTATGGAAAAATTAAAAGACCCAACTCTAGAAGATTGGTTTAGGTTCTGGTTGCAGGAACTGCAGGACAATGGGTATATACGTAAGTTCACAGAAACTAAAGATATGTACCCGTTTATTCTGTTTGAAGGTAAAAAATTTAAAGGCAAAGTACTTCACGCTGATGGTAAATCTAGAATTAAAACTAAAAGTCATTTAGAACCTATACAATATACACCAGATTTTCTCATTATGTGGGCTGATAAAGCTAAAGGTATTTTTTATATTCCAATAGAAGAAGATACTGTTGATAATACAAAAATGTTATCTCACCGTCATAATGGGCTAGATTTTACTCCTATTGAAATAAAAGCTCCTCCGGGATATGGAGGAAGAAATACTTCTGATGCGTCCTTTAGAGTTAAGCAAAAGTGGGTATGGGAAAAGTATGAGATATTTGTGCAAAAAGTTTATTTGTACCCTTTAAAATCGATGCCTAAATCTACTAAATATTTGTGGCAGAATACGTTCACTCCTAGTAGATATTTTAAAACCGATGGTCTTAGAGCATTTAGAACTATAAATAAATGGGTTCCTTTGCAATTAGACTACTTTTTAAATACCAGAAAACCCGCCCACAATTAAGCGGCGGGTTCTCTTTGATGAGCAATTAATCTTTGGAAAAAGCAATGTAAATATACAACCTATTATGGAAGAAATACAAGAAATTAAAGAAATATGTGATTTATACTTAGACCCAAGAATTTTGTGTGCTGGTCAACACGTAATAACTTCCGGATCTTTTTCAGATTTGGCATTACATCTGAGTAAGATTGAAATTGTTATTTTAAACTACGATCAATTAATGGAAGTACTGTTAGAACTGTCTAGAAGGTTTTCAGCATGTGGTGCTAATAGCGGAGGTAACCAAGCTGTACTTAGAAGTTATAAGTTGTCAGGATTTGCTTATGTAGCTGTAGCTATAGAAAACAAAAAAACCTAGCATTACTGCCAGGCTTTTTCCTATAGATTAATTAACAAAACTACGTATCAAAGTGCTTCTGTACTGCGAATTTAAACATTGTTTTTTAATCTCACAAACTTTTAACTTGAAAAATAATTTTTGTTTGAATAAATACTTTTTGTGTTATTTATAAAAATAATGTGCATATATTACTTCTTAGCTTTAGTTTTACCAAACTCTCTAAGTGTAAAATATCCACCAATTACTGTTATTCCCATAGTCATTAATATAGGTAAATAAACTTCTCCTAGGGGTTTTCCCCACATTGAAGAAAGTATTACTATATCTATTAGTATTGTAAAATTAAGAACTGTTAGAGGTCTAATATTTCTAGGTAACCAGTCTTCAGATTTGTTATCAGACTCCCACCTTTTAGTTAGTTCTCTTTCGTGCTCAACATCTTTCTGCATTTCTGCAATAAGCATTTGTTTATCCTCTGCTGATAGATTAGGCTCGCCAGAAAGTGCTTTAAATATATCAGAAGCTACTCCACCGCTTATAGCATCAAGTAATGGAGCTCCAACTACTTTACCGGTTTTAACAATACCTGCAAAAAGCTTACCAAAAAAAGTACCGCTTCCTCCATTCTTTTTTAAATTTGGATTTTTGCTCATATTAAAATAAATTTATCTCTTTGTAGTTAATCCATACTTCCTCTCCACGTAATAAAGCATCTCTTATTGGTTCATATATTTTTATGTAGGCTTCCTTAGAAGCTCCAATTTTACCTGCATCGTCAGCATTGTTGATCATTCCAGTTAACAGACAAGCTAAAGTATCTTTTCTAAAGTTCCCAATGTGTATTAGAACCCACATAAAGTCTGGAATGTCTTTAATTTCTAACATTCCTTTGTGGAAATCCTCTCCGAATTTTTTTAAATATCTATTGTGAAATCCTCCTTCAGTTCTAAACTCTACCGGATACCTTCCGCAAGGAATTCTCTTCTTACCTGCTACTTTGATCTCTCTGTATTCAGGTTCTAAAGTATGAATCTGAAATTCACCATTGATGAAAAATAATCCATCTGTAAAATTGCTTTTAGAGTTATATCTTATTACGTCTAATTCCATATTTTATTTTATTTCTGATTTTAGTGATTTATATTTTTTAAATATGTTAGAAATTCTAGCTGTTACATCAAAACCCATGTTTTTAAAGTTTTCAAAAATAATAGAGTAAAGTTCTACGAAGCACCAAAATAAAATTACAATTATTGATAGTGTTAAATCAGCTTCGGTAAAACTTACTTTAAATGATTTAATAAAGAATACAACTTCTATACCGTAAGCAACTAATATAGTACTCATGTAAAATGTAAATTTAACTCCTGATAGTCTAAGTTTTTGAGACGATATTAAATTACCTTCTTTTAATTTTTTTAAATCTTCACCTGAAAAGTCTTTTAGCTGTTTACGTCTTATACAATAGCTCCCACCTATTCCAGTAATAAAATCTATTGTCATTATAGAAAATAGAATAAGAAGTGCTAATTGTACGTTAATAGTTTTAACCGCAACGCCTAAAGGCAGTAATAAAGCTACTCCTTTCTTAGAGAAAAAAGTAGCAGAAATTAATTTCATTTTTGTAAAAATCATAATTATGGAGGATATTATTTTTTTTGTTTTCATAGGTTCTTATAATTTTTATATTATAAAGTACTTGTTTATTGGGCAGCTTTTTCTGTGATATCTATTACACTAAGCCAAGAACTATGTGAAATATTAATAACATGTATGTCTATTACACCGGAAAGTGGGCTTACATCACTAAATACTGCTTGATTAAAAACATTGCTTCCGTTTGTATCAAATGGCTGTTGAACTTGATTTACTTCATAAATCATATTTTCACCTGCAAATCTTCTACGAGAATATAAAACAACATCATATAATTTAGTATCATCACAACCTATTACTTGTATCATTCCCATGTTAGTAGGATTATCTGCTGCAACTCTCCATGCTTTTCTTAATGCAAACTTAGGATAAGGGTGACTAATGGCCTGATCTACGTTACCGTTATCTACTAAATCAAAAAGCATATCTACTTTTAACTTCATAGTTGAAACTGCTGCATCTTGATCAAATAAGAAATCACTTTCAAGACCTACTGGTATTGAAGTGTCAGAAAGTGCATGAAACAAATTCCAATTAGGTAAATAAGTATCTGAATAGACAAGATGACTTTCTAAAGATATTAAGTATTGTTGATCACTTGTATATTCAATTGCATCACTTAGTGTTGAAGAATCTACACTGTCATTTCTTATTTGAACATAAACAGAAATAAGTCCTTGACCGGATAGTGTAAAAGGAATAGTATTAGAACTATAAGCTTCCCATACAGCATCAGCAAAAGTAGGATCTTCTGAAATTCTAAATTGAGTTGGATTTCCTACAAAAGTAATTTCAACTGATACTGTAGAACTTGGGCTAGTTTCATTACCATTATTAATAAGTACACTATCTAAAGTTAATAATGAATTTGATAATTTAACAATTCCAGCTCTAGCACCTATAAATTTATCACCATCAGACCAATTTTTAAATCCTCTTGAATCATATTGTTCTCCTATCAACTGACCTCCTGAAGCTAATACTGAACCAGAGTAAATATTGAATTCACCTTTTACAAGAGAACCAATTTTATACTGATCTAAATTATTCATATCAAGTTGAATATTATTTTCTTGATTAGTTTCCCAAGTTGCTATAGTAGAACTAGATTGACCTCCAAATCTAGAGTTAGAAGAGTAATAATTATTTTTAAATATCATGTTCAAATGTTGAACAGTATTTTGTGCTCCTAAAGTTATTCCAAGTCCTTCGGTAATGATAGTATTATTATAAATGTTAATAGCTAGTTGATTAGTATTTCCACTAGTATTTTGTTCTACAGTTTCTTTATCACCCATTAAGAATAAACCATAGGCTCCTTCTCCTAGATTTGTAAGAATATTATTATAAATATCTACATCACCCATAGGTCCAATCTGAATACCTAGACCTTTAACACCATCAACTATGTTGTTAAATACTTTACCACTCATACTTAAAGACATACCTGTGTTTTGATCAGGTTCTCCAAAAAATGCTGAGTTTGTAATATAATTGTCATGAACTTCACAAAGTCCTGAACCGTTGTTAAACTGTAATGAATCCCAACCACATTTTACAAAACTGTTATTATATATTTTAGTATCTTCTAGTTTATGAGCTCTATAAACTACATTTTCACCAGCACTGTTAACCGTTGTAGTGGTAGAACCTCTAAAGTAACCAATATAAATTCCTTCTGCTCTTACGTCATGAAAATAGTTATTATGGATTAAAGTATTATACATTCTAAAGTTCGCTTCCCAAGTTTCCGGTCTGTCTTTATTAGGGTCCGTTTTCATAACTAAACCTGCAAAAGAAGATTCGCTAAACTCAACTCCACAAACTTCTACATCACTACTTAATTCACCTACAGTTACACAAGCATCACCTTTTAAATGATCTGGGTGTTTAGTTATGTGAAGTGAATTTAAATTACCACTATATCCCATACCATCTAGAATAACGTGTTGACAATTAACAAAGCTCATACCATTCCAAGATTCATACTGCATAGTTAAACTACCTTCTACAGTAATGACAATAGGTTGTTGTGCTGTACCTACCAAGTTTTCAAAAGAAGCTCTATATCTAGCAGCTTCACTATATCCATTTTGGTCTAATTTAAGAACTATTGTTCTACCAGGTTCTATTGTAATATTATTACCATTTAAAGGATTAAATGATGTTCCATTATAAGCTGTACTATCCTCCATATTTAACATAGTAAATATGTAAGCATTAGCAATAGGCTCCAAAATAGGGAGTATTGTTATAGCTCTAAATATTTTTCTTTCCACCAAAGAACCTGAAGTGTCTGAAACTATTTTAATATCATAAGCGGCTTTATTTGTAAAAGTTACATCTACAAAGTCTACAACATTAGGATCAGTAAAAACTACTTCTTGTGTATTTGAATCAGTAATTTCCATACTTACAGTATGTGGTTCTGCTTGTCCATATTTACTAACAATACTTACTCTAACTGCTTCATTAATTCTTGCTAAACGTTTTACTAAATATATGTCGTAATAAGTTTCATCAGGTTCTATCAATCCATAAATAGTTTCTGTGTGAACATCAGAACTTACAGTGTTTGAGATTTCTAGTTCTTGAATAATACCATCTTCTGCTGAAACAACTACTGATTCATTTAATTGTGTAGAAGATACATCTGGATTTAATCCATCTCTAGTAGTCCAACTATTACTGTCATTATCTTCGGATTTGTTTAATAGCTGCACTGTATCTCCTACTACAGGAAAATAATCACTTACATCAAATTGCGCTTTTCCTAAAGCTTGTTTCACTAAAAATGCACTTGCGTAATTTGTCATATTAAATTTTTTCTATAGTTAAATCATATGTTTTGTTTCCTGTGTAAAGGCCTTCTGAATCTAATTCTGAAAGTAGAGATACTAATACTCCATTTCCTATTTTAACAATATCTGTACTATTAGGAGAAGTGAATTTCCAAAAATAAACAGCTTCATCATTATAAGAATCAACTTCTAAAACAAACTCTGAACTTGAATAAAGAATATGAGAAACATCTGCATCCTCAAATTCACTTCCATCAGTTAAATTCTTTCCAATATACTCTATCTCTGTAACATCAACACCTAGTTGACCGTTTAAATACTGACAACCAATATTTCCAACTGTATCAATTAATAATTTATTAATATCATACAATGGTAATTTAGTTGCAAGGGATGGTGTATCTAGCAAAAGTTGAGGTACTATATCTTTATAGCTTGTACTAGTTAATAAAGATTCACTAACTGGTATTACTGTAGAATTATTATCAGCACCAAGAGCTTGCATTTGTTCTAAGGTATCTAAACCTCTTCCGGGGTTTGGAAAATAAACAGCAGAACTAGAATCATCTATTTTCAAGATCATATTAATATTTTCATCGTCTTCATTTTTATTATCTCTGTAAAGATTATGATCCCAGTCTAGAACTCCTAACGTTTTAGTCTGTATAATAGTAGCTTCCGCTGAGTTATTTGACATACTAGTCATGTTAAAATCTACAATATTATTGTAAAATTCTATATGACCTATTCCTGACAATGCTCTTAAAGCTTTAGGATAAAAACCTGTTCCGCTAATAGGAGTCATTTCAATGGTATTATTAATCATTTCAAGTTTACTGATGTAATTAACTTCTATAACCTGTTTGGTCCAAGAGTATACCGGACTTAATAGATTATTTTCTATTAAACAATTTTTAATTGATAAAAGTAAAGAAGGTTTTGTATTTAAAAATGATAAAATTTCACCTCTTGAATTTTTTAGTATAGATCTATTTATATAGGTTCTTGTAACATTTATACCTGATATACCTGTATCCATACCTGCAGAATCTATAACACAATCATCTACCTTAAAATAATCTACATTACTTATTTGCATTAATGAAGGTTGGCTTATTATTCCCGCAACAGAAGTACAATTTGAAATAGTAGATTTTATAAAAAAGAATGCTCCTGTAGTTTCTACATCAATACCAGTAGCTTTAAAGTATTCAATAGAAGTTCTTGATATTGTAAAATTATTAGACTCTTTAACTATTACACCATACCTACCAGCAATTAACAAATTATCTAAGTATCTACCATCAACACTACATTGATCCATCATCATGTTATTACATGCGTTAGAAAATACAGCGGCCATTTGTTCTGGAACAGAATGATTTTGTAAACTAGATACATTTACAAATTTAATTTTTTGCATAATGATGTTATCTGAGAAATCAAATCTAAGACCTCCTACTGTATCACAATCTAAAGTAAGTAAATCAGCACCATTAATTTTTAGAAAAAATAATCCTCCTCTATTAAACTCAAATAATTCTAAAACCCAATCAGTACCAGGAACAATAGTATTTAAAACTTCACTTACGATAGTTATTTCTACATTTTGTGTTAAGCCACTTGGATATTCAGTTACAATATCATCTAAAGCAGTTTTTATGTTATTGTAAGTTGTAGACGAATCACTTCTTGTAACTCCATTTATTAAATCTATAGAGTCTGTATACTGTTCACTTACTCCATTAGGATTTCTAACTTTAATAAACAAATTAGCAGTTAAGTTTGATATGTAGTTATACACGTAGTCCATTGGACTGCCGGTATAAGTGACAAAATTATCAGGTGAATTTGCAGTTTTTGTTATGCTTATTTCTGTAACTGCACCTGTAATGCTTAAAGATAATCTTAGGTTAGGATTACTTGTCGAAGCATCTCCTTCGTTAATTAAAAAAGAATTAACTATTGGTATAATAATTCCAGCTTCTAATTGGAATGTAATTATCGAATCTATTGATCCAATATCTGCATTAAATGCATTATTTTCAACAATTGAATTATCATCTGGATTATTGTCTGAGATTGAAGATGATGATAATACATCATATTCAGAATTATTAAAAACTACATTATACTTTCCTACATCAAGGTCAGTAAAAATAATAGTACCATTAGTAGTTGAACCACTAAAAATTGAAACGTCAGGTCCTCCTTCTACTTCTTTAGTAAGTATAACAATACCATCTATTCTATACCCTGAACTTTCAGCTATTACTGTTAAATTACCTTTGTCAATTACTGGTGTTAAAAAACTAAATCTACGCACAAGTTTTCTTATAGAAGTATCTACATCATCCCCTGATAATACAGTTGATGAACTTGGATGAGGTGCAAAGTTGTTTGACAAAAATACTTCTGTAGCTAGTGTTGTACCACCTCCAACAATTAAGAAAAAGTTAAAAGTTCTTCCACTATAGTCTATACCATCTACAATAGCATTTGGAGGGTAAGTAAACCCATTAGGTCTAACTCCAACTTCATTAGGTGTAAGTTCTTCTCTCCATATATAATTTTTATGGTCTTCTATACACTGAGAAATCATGTCTTCTTCGTACCTAAATGCTAGATTATCACTAACACCTAAATCACTCATAGAGGCAATTGTTTTAAAGTAACCTTTAGAACTTAGAGGTACTTGACTGTTAGTTTCTAAGGAGCTTTCTATATCTTGTTTAGCCATGTTTGTTTTGTTATTGATTAATAAATTGATACGTTATGATACTTGAAACTTATAGTAGATAGTAGAAAAAGATACGTAATTTTTACTTAGATAATACGATACGTTATCTTGGTAAAGATAATCAAAGTATGAATTTGTTATATCAACTCCAAAGAAATTTGTAATTACATAAGGGTTTTCTACGTTATCTCTAACAATAAAACCAACTTTTGCTATTTTATTGTACGATATATTATGTCCTGCTATAAGTATAGACTCGTTAATTTGTGCTGTTACAAGTTCTGAGTTTGTAAGAACTTCATTCATACCATCTGAAAGTTGATCTAACTGAAACGAGTGTACAACTTTAGATGTAGGATCTATTGTTGACGTTGAATTAAAAAGTATCTCCAGCTCTTCTAATGTTACACACAAACAGTTCATAGCTTTAACTATCTGAGAAACACAGAACTTTTCTTTTACATATTGTAGCTCTTCTAAATTTGTAGTACTAATTTTATTTTTTGCATTGAAATAGAACCCTGCCCAGAACCTAATGAGAAAAGTAGTGGTCAGTTTTATGTCTGTTTCATTAGGTTGTATTCTATCTTCGTAAACTATAGAATTTATTGAAGTAATTATTTTACTATTTTTATCCTCTAAAGATTTACTAAGATAAACATTAAATTCAGAAAAATGAGCTTGAGAAAGTTTAGGTAAACATACTAAATGATATGTAAGAAACTTATTAACTATATTTTTAAAAGAAGCTATTCCGCAAGTATCTAGAGAACATATAGTTTTTACCAAAGAAAGCATATCTCTAGATAAAGAATACTCTAGGTTCTTTAGAATTACAAAAGTTTCTGCAGCAGTAAAAGAATCTTCGGGTAAATTTGGATCTTCTTCTGCTTGTAGATTTAAAGTATATGTTCCATCTACACTAGTGTTTATGTTTGTTGATGAACCAGTTTGTAGTACACCTGTATCTACAAGATTTCCTTCCAACAGAAGGGCGTAAGTTGTAACTTGAGATACACCCAAAGTTACATTACCTCCCGCAGTAAGTAATGAATAAATTATAGCCATGATACGTAATTTTAAACAAATATACTAAAAAATATAAAACACTCCCGAATCTTTAATTCCTTGAGGAGTTAGTCTACTAAGGTTCTTGTAAGCAGGTATTAATCTAGAAGCTTTAATCGCTATTTCTAAAGATCCTTTATCTCTACCTGTTTCTCTTACTTCTAAAGGATTCATCATAAATTGAGATAGTAACTTAATAGTGTTTTCAATTAAAGTAGTAGAAGCAGCTGGTGATTGAAGTAATCTAAGAGCTTCTACAGGATTAGTATATGCGAATATTTCAGTTTTTATTCTGTTTACCATGTATACTAAGTAGTTGAAACCTCCGTGTGCTAATCTTCCTTGAAAAGTATCGTCATCCCAAGTATCCTCTAGATCTTTTCCTGCGTGTCCAAGTATTACAGAACTAGCAATTAAAGATACAATCATAGCACTTTCACTTACTAGTCTTTTAACATTGGCTCTTTCTGCAGGAGTTAATTTTTGCCAATCTTCTTTTAATAAGTCAAACTTTAAACCTTCCAAGTCAGTAACTAACTTTTTCATAACTTGAAAACCTTGTCTATAAAACCCAGTAGCATCTTGCTCTAAATGTAAATACTCTTGAGTCTTACCAAATCTTTTAACCAAACCTTCGTATGCCCAATCTCTGTACTTAAGAAGCATTGCAGTTCTAGCATCTTTTTTGGCTGCGGTAGCTGTACTAGAACTGTAGTTACCGTGTGTTTTTCTTATCACGGCAGATATCTTTTTAGCTATTCTGTTTTGTTGTGAAACATCGTAAGGAACTATAGTTCCCTCTTTACTCATGACAAATACTTTAGCAATATTTACTTTACCATCTCCTTTAGTGTGCGCATCCAGAATTGTTCCGGTCTCCTTACCATCTTTATTGTAAGTTTTTGTAGCATCAAGTATAGACATACCTAACCTAGATTGCATAAAGTGCTCTCCAGAACCTTGCATAAAAAATAAAGAGCTAGTTTTAAATAATCTACTTACTTTAGAACCTTCATTATACCTAGTGTTCTTAGCATCGTACTCTCCAAGTATATTGTAGTGGTCGTTTAATTGGTTGATTATACTGTTACTTTTACGTCCTCCAATGTCGGCCATAGTATCTCCTATACTCTTTCTGTATAGTTTACCTGCTTTATTGTAGCTCTCTCTATTTGTAAATTCTCCTGCTATTACTTCTAAATTGTTATTGTATTCTCCTACTGCTAAATTTGCAGACGAAGCTAAAAAGTTTAATGACATTTGCACTAAACTAGTCATCCTGTTTATAGTTCTAAGGCTTTTATTATTGTCATACTTTTTTCCAAATAAAGTAAAGTAACTTAAATCATCTTCTTTCTGTCCGTAGACATGCATATCTATAAAGGTATTTAAAGTTTTAGCTGTATTAGAATCAGTACCTATTCTATAAGAAGGTACTTTTTCTCCTGCGGCATTTTTATTAAATATTACTCTGTTAGCTTTATCTATAGCAACGTATCGTCTTTTTTTCGATCCAACAATATCTCTAGCTGCTTCAACTGCATCTATTATTTCATTTTTAGATGAAAAGTTTATTGCCATTCTATGAAAAGACTGGAGACTATTAACTAGATCTCTACTTAATAAAGTAGCCATTTTTTCTTTTGCTATCTTCTCGCCATACTCTGTAGCTGTAAGCTCCGCTTCTTGAACCTCCATTCCATCTTTTATGAGTTCTTTATACTTAGTGAGGTATGCTGCATCGAAATCTACAGAATCAAACTTCTGTGCGAAAAATGTAGGTATTTTACGTATAGGTTTACCGTTAGAGTCACTTAATTGACCCATCTCTATATCAGTATTAGATCTTAGAACTGTCTTATGGATTTCATCTCCTATTAGTTTTCCTCTTTCTTTAATACTTTTGCCTTGCATTCTCTCTAAAGAAGTCTTAAATATTGTAGGCAATCTAGTACCAATTACTGCTGATTCAGGTATTCCAGAATTTAAACTACGCATGGTATCTGAGTAGAATATTAAAAAATCAATTAGTGCAGGTTTTGTCTTTCTTAGACTTTGGATTACTTTGTATTCTGCATCTTGCCTTTTATCTTTTCCAAATGTATCTTTAGCATTTACATCTAGTACGTGTAACTCTCCCTCAGCGTTTTGGTATATGACATCATCAAAAGCTTTATCAGGATTTTTAGAAATAGCTTCTTTACTAATTTTTTCAATATGAACTACTAGCTTATCGTCAAACTCTATTCTATCTCTAGTAACAGCAAGTTCTTGATCTGTTACCATATCAGCTACAGCAGAAAGAATTTTATCTTTAGAATCTACTACAGCTTCAAGCATATACTCATAATTTTTAGTGTCGGAAGGTGATTCCTTCAACCACTTTTTAATGTCGTATTTACTCCAACCTTTGTTTCTAGAGTGGAACTCGTCTGCTAAAAAATTCTTAGCTTCTTCTAAGTACCTACTTTCAATGTCGGCTAAATCTGCTCTGATTTCAGCTCCTTGTGAGAAAATACTTTCTTCAAATATTTCATTAGATTCTATGTTACTGTTTATATCGTCTAAGAGTTCTAAAACAATTGCATAAGAACTAGAATTTTTATAAGCACGCTGTAAACTTTTGAAGTTATTTTTAATGAGAGATATAGCTGACAAAGCTTTAATATGATTTTTAGCAGACTCTACAAACTTTGGTAAACTTGTAGTTACATCTCCACCCATAAGCAAAGGCTTTAAAGCCCTTAACTTTTTAAGTAGTTTAGGATTTCCTCCTGTTTTAGATAGCATTTCTATATTGTCAGTTAGTTTAAACGCAAGTTTTGGTAACGTATCTGAAATCTTTTTATACATTTCTGCAGATTTATCTAACTCTACTTCAGCAAAATTTTTATCTACAACGTAGTCTTTATCCATGAAAGAACTGTATAAAGGTTCTCCATTTTCATCTAAGAATTCAGAACTAACTTCTCCTTTTTCCCAATCTCCATATTCTTTTTTAAACGCGTCTGTTTTAGTAAAATAATAAGTATCGATAGTTACATCATTGTTATTACTAACTTTAGCTATATCTTTAAACAGTATTGACTTTTCTCCATTGGGAGCATTAAGTGATAAATTACATGCCATAATTATGCTTTACAGTTTTTAATTCTATCTTGAAGTATATTTAAAATTCCAAGTTTAGATATTTCATTTAAAGATTCATTTCTAAAATCATTGTATTCTTCTGATAAAGTTCTCGTCGTTTTACCTAACTTTACTAAATACTTTAGACTTTTTGCTTCACTATTTCTGTCAAATATAGCTACAATATCTTGTTTTTCCTCACTACTTAATACTACATCTTCTGTAAGACTATTTATACGTTCAAATATACCATTTACATTTTCTGATAGTTGCCTAGCAGTTTTCACAGGCATGTTTAACAAGTCATCGAAGTGATCTTTAAAAGTAACAAATGCAGCTTTTAAATTTTTCTGAGCATCTTTATTAGACTGAGAAGTATTACTTTTTTTAATCTCTGTAGGAGTTTTATCAAGCTCATACGTTTTTATATAGTCTGATAAAGCTCCTCCTCCCTGTAAAACTTCTCCAGTTGAAGATTTTATAACTGCTTTTCCTGGCCCTGATACTATATAATAAGCAGGTAATCCTGTTTTACCATGTGCAAGTCTTAAAGCTACATCATTATCGCTTAGTGTTTCTAAGCCAAACTTTGAAGCGTTCTTAGCTATATAGTGATCTACATAATCTTCATTAATTTTATTAAATTTATCAGCATTGTTTATGTCTTTTTTAAATGATCTGAAGAACTCTATAAGAGAAACTCCTTCTTCTGCACCCATATATTCAGAGTGTGCTCTTGGAGGTAATACATCCATAAAAGAATTAGGAGATTTTGCAAACCCGTAGAATATTGCAGCATAATCAGCTATACTTTTAGCAAGTAATCTATCCATAGATAAGTCTGAATCCATTAAAGACTCAAATGACCTCATTAGTTCTGCTTGTGTAGAACCTGTTAAAGCTTTAAACTTGGTGTTGTTGAAGGTGACAAAAGAATTACCTTCTACTTCAACAACTACCAATTGTCTAATAAATTCATTTTTTATACTACTGGACTCTTCTCTCTGTCTAAATTTTTCAATTTGATCTCCTACAGAAGCTCCATCATTTTTATCTATAAGTTTTAAGTGCTCATTATTTTTTATCATTTCTGATATAGAAGAGTTAAGGTCTGAATAAACTCCTGAAGTGTGTGAAATAAAACTATTAAACTCTGATAAAAAGTGAGTCTTCTGATTAGACGTCATAAAACCTATAGAGTCTTCTGCTGTTTTAACCAGACGTACTCCAATATCAGAAGCAGCTAAAGATGTTAACCTGTTAACTTTAGAAGCAGCTCTTATTCCATATCTTTCGTAAGAACTTATAGAGTGCTGGTCATACAACATAGGATCGATTTCAAACGGTTGACTATCTGTATCGTCTGTGAAAAAAGAAAGGATGTTAACTTTTTTAGTACCCGGATCTTGTGTTTTATTTCTACTAGATACAGTACCCTGAATATCTTCTAATCTTGATATCTGGTCCATTAACCTTGAAGCACTACTTTCAGTACCGGATGAATCAAAATTTAAAGCCTGTTGAAACGAAGCGAATTTGTCTGCTAACTCCTTAATTTGTAAAAATGCACTAAGAGCTTCTCTTTGTGAAGCAGGAAAGTTTGCATCTGAATCTGTAGCTAATCTATTAGCATCTGCTTTTTCTTTACTGTAGGACTTTAAGTTTGTATTACTTTTTTTTAACTTGCTGTCTATATTAAACTTTGTATGCAGTGTTTTAACTGTAGATTCATTAGCACTTTTTGCACCTTTTAACTTTTCATATATTGGAAGCAACGTAGCGTATTCTCTTACAATAGGAGCATTTAAAATACTTAAAGCATAATCCATAGAATGACCTGCTGACACTAGCATACCAACTACCGATGCTGTATTAATGTCTACATTTAAGTTACCCAAAATAGGATTGTTTGCATTATCCAGTGCGCCGTTTTGAAGTTCTTTAATAGAATCTGCAATCTTAAATTTACCATCTAAAGAATACTCAGATCCTAGTTTTAATACATGATTATTTATAACTACAGATGCTTTAGTTTTTGCACCAATATAAGCTGCTACTGCATGAGCTGTAGAGTTTATAGAGAATACACCAATAAGTTCTTTACCCTTTTTGTTACTATCTCTAAAAGCTTCTTGCACTTTTAAACTTCCTACATTACCACTGTAAAGATCATCTGTAAAATTAAAATCGCTTAATATACCTTCTAACTGAACAGTTCCTGTAGGTAAAAGCAAATCTTGAAAATGGTTGGGAGATGTTAGAACTCCATACTCAAAGTCAAATATTGCATTCTCAGGTGAATCAGTCAAAGTTTCCAAAGTATTATTAGGTAGTAATGAAACTCCTTTACTTTGCACAAACACCTTATCAATATCAAAATCTGAACCTGCTTGCTCAACAATTTCTGCAGGTACTTGAACAGTACTTCCTAATGATTCAGGAATAAAACCTACAATCATAGCGGGTAGCATAGAACTTTTGGCCTGTGTTGGTATTCTGTAAAGAACTAAATCCAGCAATTCAGGATTGTTAGCTCTAAGCTTTTCAATATCTAGTACTCCAGATTTATCTGATAATTTAGAAACTATTTTATTATATCGCATTTTAGCCTCTTCGTACATACCTACTTTTCTCATTTCAATAAGCTGTCCACTTACTTCATAATCTGTTAGTTTAGGGTTTTCCTTTTTAATACGTTTTCCATGGCTCTTTAAAAAGTCGTTAAATTTATCTTTTGGGATACTATCTTCTACTAACTTTTTTATAGTATTCTTAAAATATTTTTCAGTTACTCTAACTTCGGCAGGTGTTAAAATTATTTCTGGACCTAATAATGTTCCATTACGGTCAGTCTTGTTTACATCCTCTCCATTTTTAATTCTTTCTACTAAAGCTAGTTCTTCTTTTGCAGATAATTTTATACCATCTACTCTTTTAAGACCTATAAATTTTAAATCGGAATCAGTAGATACTTCACCTTTAGAAGTAGATGCTTCCATACCCATGCTTGTAACCTGTACTGCTTGGTATCCCGGAGTTTTAAACCTGTGAGTTGAGTTTCTATAAGCAGAATTAGTCATAGAATCTACTGCAAAAGCTAAGCTAGGATAATTTAAAGGCATAAATGTTTTTCCTTTTAATAACGCTAAAGCTTCTTCAAAGAATTCTACATTTTTATAAGTTCCACCTCCATCTAGAGATGTTATTAAAGCATCTCTTATTTCACCTTCATCTAACAACCCTTCATTTATATACCTAGCTGTTAGTTCTAAGGAGTTCTTTTTAACAATAGATTTAATTGCCTCTTCATAAGTTTCCCTAGCTTCTTTTTGAGGGATTAAACCTCTACCTTTTACTCTTACGTTTTTAGTTGGATCCATGTGAGCTGCTATAAGCTTACGTACTTGAGAACCCCATCTACTTTTAATGTCTTTCTTATTAGTAGCTACTTGTGGAAACCTGTAACTTTCATTATACATTGTTGTAGTAGGAATAATAGAAGGATTATCGAATTGCTTGTTTAAAGATCCTAAAGTCATAGCATTGTTGACACCCACTTTTACAGCTGAAGTAACAGCTACTTCATCAGCAATACCTTCACGTAATGCTCTAGATATTGCTGCCATACCTGAATGCTTTAACACGCCTTCTTTACGTCCATTTTCTGTAGCCTCAAAATAATCTGGAACTACTAACATAATAGAATACTTTTGAGACGTAGGTACCATTATTCCATTAGCTTGTCGTATTTGCATTTGAAACCCTTTTAAAACTGGCGTAGCTGCTCCGTCAGGTTTTACAATTCTTTTTTTACCTGGCTTCCATGCTGATAACGCATCTAAATATTCTAAGGTTGCTTGGTTGTGTAACCCTTGACCCATTAAAAGCTCTTTATATCTAGCAGGAGATACAAACCCAGAACCATCTGCAGATTCAATTAATGCAAATAATTCTGCTCTTGATTTAGCAGTAGATCCGTTTACTTTTTTATAAGCTCCTTCTGTAAAAAGACCATCGTATAAGTATTTATTTAAAGATTTAAAGACAGGTTCTACTATCTGTAGCATTTTATATGTCCTAGAAACGCCAGAACCTGCACCTACGGCTAGTTTATTTCCCGGAGTAGTAATCAACCCTAATCTTTTATTAAGGTCAATCTTGCTCTTGTAGAAAGCTATATCACCAGCATAAAATAATAATTGTTCGTAGTTGTATATTAAATTGTTTGCTATGAAGTTTTGTACTTTTTCTCTACTAGGATTTTTAAAGCTAGCAGGCAAGTACTTATTAGAATCTTTAGGATTTGTGTACTTTGTAGGTTGTCCTATTTTTGTAAGTGGAGTTTTGTTTATTATACGAGCATCAACCATAGCTTGAATATCTTCTTTCATAATGTCAGAAAATATCTCACTCATGTTTTCCATAGCCTGAGCAAGGAATTTACCTTTATTTCTACTTGTAAGGTTAGGCAAGTCTAAAATACCATTAAGCTGCTCAAACAACATTATTTTTTGACTGTTCTTATTGTAGCTTTTGTAATCAGTTTTGATTTTTCTAGAAGCTATTATCCTGTTAAGCTCTGTACTTATTTGGTTCTCTATCCAAGAATATATTTCACTAGGATTTTCTTTAGTTCCTTTTACTAGTGTAGGAGTTCCATTTTTATCGTAAGATATAACTTCTTTATTTACACCTTCTGGACTTACATTCTTTTTATCTACTACTAAAGATATTGAAGTACTTCTATCTGCAAAAGTAGGACTAGATGCATAAAATACTGTTGGTGTAGAAGGCGTAGATTCAAACCCTACAATTTTAGAAACTAAAGCATCAAATGGAGATAACTTACCATATTTTAAACCTGAATTTTTTATAGAACTGTCAGCTACAGAATCCATAGTAAACTGCCTAAGCATGTCTGGATCTGTGTCGTTGTACAGACTATTTATTATTAAACTATTCTCGTAAATAGGATCCGAGTTAAATTGATCTAGGTACTCAGAACTATTCTTAGCTCTCTTGAATATATCAAAAGCTTCAGAACTTTTATTTATAGGGTGAACCAACTTTCCAGTGTTACTTGAATATGCTCCTGCGTACTGGTCAGTTTCAAATTTACTAGCTTCTTTAATAAAAAAGTTTAACAATCGTGTCTCATAAAAATTACCAGGTGAAGTATTAAATATATCCTCACCTTTAAGTACAGGTATTAAAGCACCTTTAAAGAAAGTTCTAACTGCAAGTGCCGGTGTAATGTTTTTAAGTAATTTCTTAGGCGGATTTGTTGTAATTATATCATAAATATGAGTTAAGTATTCTGGAGTGGCAAAATACATACCTGCAGCTTTGAACTGTCTAGATAGTAAAACTAAATCACTTCCTTTAAAAGAAGTATTTTTAATCTTAGCGGCAGTATTAGCTAACGATCTTGCATCAATTAAAGCTCTATCTGGGTTCTTTTGTAACTTAACAATTTCAGTAGCTACTCTAGATTTAATCAATCCTTGCACACTAGATCGATTAGCAGGTAACATAAGAACTGCTCCCTTGGTATCTCTAACAATGGTGTACATATTATAATCTGCCTTAGAAAACGTAGCAAATAATGCTGTGCTTAAAGGTTTATAAGGAACAGTAGTTCTAGATGTTTTTACCATCACACCTCGTTGTTGATCTTCTGTAACAATATCTAAAATTACAGGTGCTATGACTGGGTTAGTAGCTACCGCATCTAAAAGACGTTTCTTCATCTCTGGAACAGACTGGACTCCTACTAAAATACCCTGCAATGTAGAAAACAATTTTTGAAAGTCTGCAGGTTTGTTAGTACCTATAGAACTCTTTTCATACTTAATTCCTGACCCGTCAAGGATAAATTTATAATCATCAGTAACTTTTCTTTTTGATCTTAAATAAGCTACAACAGCTCCATTTATACCAGTCATTATAGACTGCTCTGTAGTATCCATATCATAGATACGCTCACTTTGAATAGACTCAAGTTCCAAGTCAAAAGACTCTCCATTATTCTCTTTTTCATTAGATACAGTGTCTAAGAAATTTTCCTGTCTTTTAGATCTAAAACTAATTCCATACTCGTCTCTAAGAACTCTACCTACTAATCCTGCACGGTTGTCAGTTATTAAATAAGAAGGTAAGAATTTAGAGGCAGCCTCTAGAAGTTCTATAGTGTACTTAGATTTACCGGGAGCTCCTATAGATTTACTTAAGCTAGCTCTTACACCTTTTACTATTCTACCTGATAAATCTGGTATTTTAGCGAGGGCGTCACCATTTATTCCTGAAATAACAGTGTCGTCTTTAACTCCTTTAAAAGATTTAATTACATCTAAAGACAATAAAGCTAGTCTATCGATTACAGCATACTGTTCTTCTGTAGATGAAAACTCATCACGTTTAAATCTTGTTTCTGAAGAAACTGTTACGTTTGGTTCTCCTTGAGAAGTTTTACCATACAACTCTATAAATGATTCGCTGTTGCTTAAAATACTTAAGTACTTAGATAAAGCTAACTCTTGCGGGTACACTTTAGCTAAACTTGCAAATAACACTGACGGCTTGCCATCAGATGCTTTAACTTCTTCCACTTTACATGCCATCTAACAAATAATTTTAATGTTTCCTGATTTTACTAATTTTTGTAAAGTTAACTTATCTTTAGGAACTAGCCTAGATGAAAAGTTTTCTAATGTCATACCACCTGAATCTACTATTAAGTTGTTAAGCTTTTCTAGGTTAATATTCTGTGCATATTTTCCTGTGTCTATTCTTTTAAATATTTTAGAAGTAACATCAGAACTTCTAGAGTTATTCTTCCAATCTAAAAGGCTTTTAAAGAAATCTGATAATCTTTGACCCATAGATTTTTTAGACTTGTTTACTACATAATCTGCAAAATCATCTGCTACTGTTTCTTCAAGTTCTCTAGACCATTCATCTTTTTTATACTCCTTTGCAATTGCGGTTTTTTCTGTAGGGGTTAAATAAAGACTTGCAACTCCGTGAAACACTTCGTGGTATCCAGTTCCTTTTTTAGCATTGTTTACCAAGTAGATTACACCTTTGTCAAAAGCACCTATAGATTTAACTCCAAACTTACTGACCATAGCTGCTACATTTTCAACTGTAGTTAACTCAACTTGCGGCATCATCTTTTTAATTCTAGCAAGTTCTATCTTAAACTCTTTACTTGAGTTAGATATCTCCTCACCTTTTTTGAAAGCAGGCCCGTCATACGAGTCTGTGCCTAGAGGACCGTCATCATTAAAGTTTTCTCCTAGTAAATCATCTAGAGTATCTTTTTTTATAGCTTCAAATCCTTTTACATCAAGTGTAGATTCTAAATCGTATTTAGCATTAATTTCTTCTTTGTTAGACAATAAAGAATTATACAATTTAATAGCTACTCTTAAATCATGAGTTTTCCAATTTGGAGCTAAACCGTCAGCAATGGCGTCAGCAGCTATGGCAACGTTTTGTTTCTTTTTCCACCTTTGATCCTCAGCAGTTTCATCATAAACAGTACTTCTGTTAAGCTCTATATAATCTATTAATTTTTGGCCTCCATTATCTTTAAGTTTACCTACATTCTCATGATTTTTTAGTAAAAAATTTCTTAGTAAACCACTAGGCATTTTATTTACTTCTGATATGCTTGCATTATAAGGAGCCAGTTCTTTTTGTCTAGCTTCTTCTGAAACACCTGTTTGGTCAGCTTCATAAATTCTTTTAAAACTGTTTTTACTGAATCTATGCTTATGTCCTTTGGCATCTCTATAAATCATATTTTCTTTATAATTGCCGTTTTTTGATAAAGGAGACTCATAAATCTTTTTCGATTTGTAACCTAAATCTTCTGCTTTAGACATAAGAATAGATACACCAGAACCAGATCTAGCAGCAGATAAAAGCATCATAGCTTCTACTTTGTTGTCTTTATGCCATTCAACTAAAAGGTCGTTAGCTTCTTGCGGAATAACCATTCCTTCAAACGGACCACTTTTTATAGCATCACTTTGATCTTCTTCTACTTGATCACCATTACCAAACGGGTCTCCTTCATCTTCCTTAACCTCGTCTTGTTTAACACCTTTATCTTCCTCAACAATAGGCTTTTTAGGCTTATCCTTAGAAACTTCTGGAACAGGTTTTTTAGGTATTACAGGAGCTACCTCAAAAGAACTTATACCTAACAACTCTACTTCAATTTGAAATATATTCTTTAAAAAAGTAGCATGTGTAGTAGATGCCATATCAAATGTATCTTTTACAGTTCTACCATAAACAGCTGTATTACTTTCGGAACCTGGCAATAACAAAAGAGTAGGTTTTTTAGGTGTACGTTTTCCAGTATTTTTATTTAAAATAGTAGAACTTGTTACAGGAATTGCTACACTCTTTTTAGGATAGCTACCCGATAAATGTTTTACATACGCGTCTAAAGCTTTTAATCTAAGATCTCTTAATGGTTTTACACCTTGTTTAGATGCTAATTCTTTTAGGTTATCTACTTGTCCTTGGGTATACATTAACCCATCTTTAAGCCTATCAAGAATATTTTCAGCCTGTTCTTGAGAAAAAGACTCAGTGGATTTCATATCTAGAGTTGATATAAAAGCTGAAGTTTCTGTTACTGTACTAACAGCATTTAAAAACTCTTGCCCTCTTTCAGATGAAAAAGTTTTATATATTTTAGATAAATACCCTGTCTCTGTTTCTTTACTAACTCGTCCATTTAGCACAGATCCTCCAAAGTATTCAATAGCAGAAGTAAAAGACTCTAAAGAACCTAGTCCGGCTGTTGCTTCACCTTTTTTGACTGCTTCGGGTTTTACACCGTTAGCTTTATCATCTTTCTTTTTGAGTAGGTTTTCAATACGTAATATTGAGTTTTTTATTATTTTAGATTGAGGTGATCCTTCAACCTCTCGTTCCAAGCTTTTTGTAAGTTTACTTAGCTCTGTATACTTACTGTCTTGTCTAAAAGTTTGATGGGCGAATATAGTTTTGTTTTCTACTACTTTATTGCCCTCTCTATCTTTTTTAGTTATTGTTAAAACATATTTAGACTTACTTGCGTTTTTAATAGTACCTACTCCATACACAGAATTGTATACTATTGCACCTGTCCTGAAAAAGTCTCCATCAGGGTTTGAACCTACTTCTCTTTTAGGTTTAACTACTTTATAATTACCTGACTTAAGTTCTACTATTACTTTGTTGATGAAAGAACCTAATCTACCAACTAGCTCTACATTCTGTACAATACCAGCTTTTTCTGCTAACGTTTGAATTTCATTAATTTCAGCTTCAGTTTCAGATGTGAGTTCTGCTGTCATGTATTCCTCAAACTCTTTTAATATTTTATTAGAACCACTAAGATTAGCATCTCTAATTATAGACTTACCATCTTTTATAAATCCTTCTAGATCTGTATTAGCTGCTATGATAGACAAATCCATTTCCAGAGAATCAGGATTAAATGCAAGCTTACCTTCAAGAGCTGATATAACTTCGTCAGTTTTACCTTTTGAAATAAAGCTACCTTCGTACTTTTTTGAATACTTAATTTGATGTTTTTCAGCTGCTATAGTTCCTTCATCTTTTATATCCTGACCATCAAACTGTAAAGTTAATCCGGTACCTGCAAAAGGCTGTGATGGGTTTATATCCGTAGTTATACCACTGTCAAATATTATACTTTCAGCCAAAGAAGAATTTCCATCAGCAGCTATCATACCTCTAATAGAAAGACTTCTTTGTTTAGAACCTATTAATTCCATAAACTCTCCCGGGTTTTCTACTGTTTCTGTTGGAGAATGTAAAAGAGATACACGTTTAAATCTTGCTGTTGTACCTTTACTAGTTTTTACCTCTAGTATTTGAGACTCATCCCTCATTTTAATTTTAGGAGTTACCTTATTGTCAAGAGTTACTCCTACTTCTAAAGTAAATAAATGTGGATTAACAATTTTACGCATAGAACCTTTACTATTTACCGCAGTGGAGTATTCTGTAGTTCCGTCCACTTTACCTACCCTAACATTAGTATAGGAATTATTACGGAATATAGTATAAACTTTAGCGTTAAAAGATTCGTTCATTGCTTCCCTTCTGTCGTTCAAGAACTGTATCTTTTCTTCTCTGAACATTTCATCAATTTCACTTTCTGTCCTGTTACCTGAAGTTCTTATTTCCTCTCTTTTAGCTGCATCCCATGCTTCTTCATCTTTTAATATTTCTGGAAATACGTCTTCAATTGACTCTAGTATAGTATCCACAACATCTTCTGTAAAGCTTTGATTACCCTCTACAGTACTTGGAAGTTCTGATATTTTTTTAGCGGCGGTATGTGCTGGAATTAATGTATGATTAGGACCAACAATAAGAACTGAAGTAGATCCTACTTGCATACTCTCATAAGGAATACTCATAGGTACTGATTCTCCTTTAGAGTTTTTCACATATAGTACGTCACCTGAAATTAACTCTCCTGTTTCAGATAAAGTAGTAGGAGATAAATTAAGAGAATTTTCTCCTGGGTTTTGCGCTATGTATATAGTACCATTTGGAAGGTACTGCTTATCCATCTTTGAAAGTTCTTTTAAACTGTTTTGGATAACATTTCCTTTTGCATCTGTTAGTTTTACAAAGTTAGACTTACTTGTAAATTTTTCTACAATTTTACCTGTAACTGGACCTTTTGATAAAGCATTTATTATTGCACCGTAATTTAAGTTAGAGGTTCTATCTAGCCTAGAAATTATATCTTTACCTACATAAATATCTACAAATTTATTACCCTCCCCTTTTTCTTCTCTTAGTTTAAATTCTACATCTATAGTTTCTCCTTGAGGAAGTACAGAATTTAAAAGCTTAAAGTTAAAATCTCCGGTAGTTTCAAAAGGAACTAAAGCAGTAGCCCAGTTACTTTTATACTCCATGTTTCTAACAGATATACCTCTACCTAATGTAGCTTTATCTACACGAGATTGTTCGTATAAAGTGTTGTTAGGTTTAAGGACTGAATCTATTTCTACGTAAGGACCCCAAGGTGTACTTTTATTGTAGAACCAGTTAGGTTTAGATGTGTTGGTAGATTGCGTACCTAAACGTATTTCAGGTCTTAAAAAACTAAAATCATCTAAAGGTATATTAACCTCATTTAGCTTATTACCATTTGAATCTGTTTCAATAAGAATTGGAACTGAAAGCTTTTTAAGATTACCTTTTAACTGACTTGCATGGCTCTGTCTTTGAACTTGAAAATGTCTACCATCTATAGATCTAACCAAATCCCCAGGTGTAAACTGTCTGATTTCTTTAGATTTTAAATCGATGGAAGAAAATGTTTTTCCTTGAATTAATTTTGTAGGGCTGAGTTTAGTAGTATTAAAATCTGAGAGGTTATTATCTCTTTGAATTTGCTGTTCCTGAGTAGCTGTTTTAGATACAACATCTTTTTGATTTATATATTGTGTACCCTTCTTTTTAGCTTCAGCTTTTTTAGCGTCTTTAGCACTTTTCGCCGCTGTCTCTTCAGAGTTTTCAAGTGCTGCTTTTTCTCCCTTGACGTAGTTTCTTTGAAATTCGTCAGAAGATATTTCACCTAATCTTGCATTTAATTTATTCCACAGCTCAAATCTTTTTACAGCTTTTTTCTCAATAGAAGTAAGGTTTTTGAATTCAGGTATAGTATCTAAAATACCTTTTATCTTTGAGTCTTCTATTAGTTCTTTACTCTTTAACTCTTGTTTTTGTTTATCTGTAAGTTTGTCAAATCTAGCAGAATTCCTGTCTACTTTAAAGTCTTTTATTTTACCTTTATACTTAGGGAACATAGTCTCTAGAACTGTAAGGGCTTTAGCTTCTACATCAAACTTCTTTTTGGTTAGACCTGCAAAATCTTTAGCAACTCTGTCAGCCATTAATCTGTTGTATACAATATCATCAGTATTTACTTTAGAATAATATTGTTGCGTGTAATTAACTGCAGAATCTATTGTTTCAAGTATTTGTGTAGCTGTTTCTTTGTAGTTCTCATCAAAT
>Ga0115005_10000205_pt1 | contig 45010 bp, 44 predicted proteins | sample ArcOceMetagenome_FD_87163 | JGI IMG/M metagenome (GOLD analysis project Ga0115005, IMG submission 87163) | Marine eukaryotic phytoplankton communities from Arctic Ocean - Arctic Ocean - Greenland ARC118M Metagenome | ecosystem: Environmental > Aquatic > Marine > Oceanic | place: Arctic Ocean... | reverse complement strand
AGGGTGTTGTCAGACTAATTATAAATCATCTCGAAATAGTATTTTCAGGCAAACTTTATGGTGTTGCTGGTAGCTTTTAATTTCGGTTAATGACAAAACTTTCCCCCTTCAAGTACTTCAAAATAAGTCCTAAAATCATCTGATTGGCAGTTATATACAATGTGCATTAATTATAAGAAGTGTGGTTATTAGCAATGTTAAACGATGAGATTTTAATGCTCGTAGAGCAACAAGGTATTAACAGTCTCCTATGATATTATAATTGGTTCACTAGCATTAATGGTGTCCATTTTAGGGTTCCGATGGTTTTGAGATCGTATGCTCTAGTGTACCTTGCCCAAGGTGATTGGCGACTTAAGGAGCCTAGACAACAAATATTTTTACGCTGTGTCAAAGTGCATTTTTTTGAGGCTAACGACCAGATTTAGTCTATGATCCTCTCACCATAAACACACTGAACGCTTGGGCGCAGCATAACCGCATCCGCAATTCGCTGTACGTTTGGAAATTCATGAATTGCGGGTTGGCCACGTGATGGTTCAAGCCAAGTTGTCAGCATAAATAGGTAGATATCTGCAGCGCTAAATTGATCCCCCAGTATCCACTTATTATCGCCAATTTGGTCATCAATAATTTGCCATGTTTCACGCAGTCTTCGATGCCCGCGTCGCTGGGCACTAGGCTCATCGGTGGGCGTATCGGCAAACCTATGAGCATGATAATCTAGCTGGAAAGCAGTCTGAACAGAGCTTGAGAAGTAAACCAGTGTTTGAAGAAATCGGCTGCGCTCTGGCGCATCTATCGCGGGTGCTAGATTTTTTTCAGGATGTCGATCGCAAAGGAATATGGTCATAGCGGCGCATTCATACATCGCAGTATCGTCCCAAAGAAGAACCGGCACCCAGCCGTTGGGGTTTATCTTCAATTGTTCAGCTGGACGAGGTTTTTGTCTATCTGTTGTTGTTTGGACTAGCTCGTATGGCGCACCAATTTCCTCAAGCAATACCCTGACCCCCATCGATGCAGTTCCGTCTGCATAGTACAATTTATAAGTCATGGATGTCTCCAGTATAGTGTAAAAATTCTTATATTTTTCTAAAAAATTAGTAACGGATTGTTATTGGTCAAGTGGTCTTGTCAGAAGAAAATTGAATTTATTTTTTTATATATATAGCCCATTAGATTAAAAATAATGAACGAAGTTGTAGCGACGCAAACTATAGTAGGCCCAGCAGGTGTATCAAAAATATATGCTGCTTCAAGACCACCAAACGCAGACAAACTTCCTATAACTGCTGCAATTATTGCCATTGCCTCTGGCGTGCGTGCAAAAATTCTTGCAGTTGCTGCTGGTATAATCAACATTGCAATTATTAATAAAACACCCACAACTTTTATAGCAACTGCAACTGTTATGGCTAATGAAAGTGTTAAAATAATTTTATCGCGTTTTGGGTTTAAGCCAGAAGCGTATGCCATTTCTTCATTTAATGTGCTTATTAAAAGGGCAGACCATCTCCAATACATCAGTAAAATAACTAGAATTACGCCAAGCCATATTATAGCAAGATCGTATTGTGATACTGCTAGTATATCACCAAACAAATAGGCCATCAGATCAATTCTAATTCCTGAAAGAAAGGAAACAAACACTAGCCCAAATGCCAGTGATGAGTGGGCTAAAACGCCAAGAAGTGTATCCATGGCGTAATTTTTGCCAGAAAGAAGTGTCACGATCCAAGCCATAAGGAGTGCAATCATTAATGCACCAGTAAAAACTGAAATTTGCAACGTTAATGATATGGCAACTCCTAAAATTGCCGCATGGGCAATGGCTTCACCAAAATATGCCATTCTTCTCCAAACAACAAAACAACCAAGTGGTGCTGCGGCTAATGCTACGCCGATGCCAGCCAACACTGCTCTTGTCATGAAATCATCAAGCATTATGCTCTAACTCTTTATCTCTGTGGTCATGGCCATGTTGGTGTTGGTATAGTGCTAATGTCCCTTCTGTTCCTGCTCCAAACATTGCCTTATATTCTGGATCAGAGGCAACATTAGCGGGAGTGCCAGAGCAGCAAACATGTCCGTTTAGGCAAATTACTCGATCTGAAGTGCTCATTACTACATGAAGATCGTGACTGATCATTAATACAGCGCAGTTTGTTTCTCGTCTGACTTCTTCTATTTGTTTATAAAATAATGCAGAGCCTGGCTGATCAAGCCCTTGTGTAGCCTCATCTAGTAATAATATGTCTGGTTTATTTATAATTGCGCGCGCCAATAGAACACGTTGAAATTGACCGCCTGAGAGTTGTGATATTTGGCTTTTGAAGATGTTGGGGGCACCGGCTTTTTCTAAAGCATTAAAGCATTCTTTTTTATTAATATTGTTAGAAAGATGCATAAATCGTTCGACAGTCATTGGTAGACTTGAGTCAAAATTTAATCTTTGGGGTACATATCCCATTTTAAGATTATCTTTTAATGTTATCTTTCCTTTTTGCAGGGATGTTGCGCCAATAATTGCACGAAGGAGACTTGTTTTCCCTGAGCCATTGGGACCTACAATAGTAACAATTTCTCCTTCGTCGATACTGAGGTCTACGCCATGCAATACAGTTTTTTCGCCATAATTTACATAAATATTTTCAATTGAAATTAGGTTCATATTTGATCTGTTTCTATGCATGACTTGCAGATACCCTGGGCTTCTATAATTGTTTGTTCAATCTGAAAACCAGTAGAGTTAGCTGTCTCATTAAATGAGATATTATGCGGGGAGGATTGTGTCTCTGCGACTGTATTACATTTTTTACATATCAAAAATGCTGGCGAGTGATTTGCACCTGGAAGTGAGCAAGCAACAAATGCATTCAATTTTTCTATCTTATGGGCAAAGCCATGTTCTATGAGGAAATCTAATGCGCGATATGCCAGAGGCGGTTGATTGCTAAACCCTTGTTCACGCAGCATTGCAAGTATGGCATAAGCTCCAAGTGCTTTATGCTCCTGAAGTAACAATTCTAAAACTTTTTTGCGTATTGGCGTCAAATTTAAATTATTTTTGCTACAATACTCTTCGGCTGTATTAATTGCATTTTCTAAGCAAACGCCATGATTATGCTGTTTAAATCCAACCAAAGCTGAAGTTTTTTTGTTCATTGGGGAATCTCCTATTGCAATGTTATAACATATTATATTAAAAACACTCAATGTAATAATATAACATGGAGAAAGTAATGTCCAGAAAGCTTATAACAATATCTACAATTATGACCCTAATGAGTACGAGTGTCATGGCTGATGTGCCGAATGTGGCTGTAGATATTGCGCCAGTTCATTCCCTCGTTTCTAGGGTAATGGATGGTATCGGTGCTCCAAAATTAGTCGTACAATCAGGTGCGTCACCTCATGGTTATAGACTTCGGCCATCTGAGGCTAAGGCTCTACAAGACGCTGACTTAGTTTTTTGGATGGGTGAAGAATTGACACCATGGTTGGATGGCGCACTTGAAACGCTAGCTTCCAAAGCATCTATAACGACGCTATTGGATCAAGAGGGTGTTATCTTACATGACTTCCGTGAAAGTGTTCTTTTTGAAGCTCATGATCATTCTGACCATGATGACGACAAAGAACATGACGACCACGATGACCATGATGACGACAAAGAACATGACGACCACGATGACCATGATGACGACAAAGAACATGACGACCACGATGACCATGATGGCGACAAAGATCATGACGACCACGATGACCATGATGATGAAAAAGATCATGACGACCACGATGACCATGATGATGAAAAAGGCCATGACGACCACGATGACCATGATGATGAAAAAGGCCATGACGACCACGATGATCATGGTGGCCACGATCCCCACGCATGGTTATCACCAGAAAATGCTAAATTATGGTTAAATATTATTGCATCTAAATTATCTGTTGCTGATCCTCAAAATGCTGCAAATTATTTCATGAATGCGGCTGCAGGGCAGGCAGAAATCGAAGAAATGATTGCGGAAGTTAATGCGACTTTGAAGCCTGTTCAAGGTGGTAAATTTGTTGTCTTCCATGACGCATATCAATATTTTGAAAATGATTTTGATTTTTATGCATCAGGAGCAATTTCTTTGGGTGATGCATCAGATCCAAGTCCTGCTCGAATCGAAAAAATTCAGAAGAGAATACGTGACGAGGGTATCCAATGTGTATTGGCTGAACCACAATACAAAAAGGGTTTAGTGTCGACAGTCATGGAGGGAAGTGAAGCAATTGCAAGTGTAATAGACCCGCTTGGTGCTGATTTAAAAACTGGGCCAAAACTATACACTCAACTCATAAAAAACATGGCTAAAACATTAAGAGATTGTCTCTAAAATTTTACCAAATTATAAATAATAACTCCAACAAGCAATTGATCAATTTTTTTAATCAACTGTTTGTTGGAGAAAATTGCAAATAGAAAGAGTAATTGTTTAAAGGTAGCAAACTGAAAAGGTTTTTTAGGTAAGTCAGAATTGCTCTTACAGTATCGTTAAAGCAGCATATGGCATTGTGAATTTTTTGGCTCAAAATACTAGCTAACGCAATGTTTATCAATTTTGGTATTGAAAATTAAACTCCAGACAGGCACAAAACTTAATATGCTAGTTTTATAATATTTATCCCACAATAAAAATTATCTTTAACATAAAAGCTATTTTGCTTTAGGATGATCTTTCCCCCAGATTATGGCTGCGTCCTTTGAAACGAGTTGGTGTTGTATGCGGCTTAGTTCGTTTAGTGCTTTTTCACAATTACCTGTCTTTAAGAATGCACGTTCGTAGGCTTTTAGAACTGATTTAGGCCGCCATGGTAATTCAGCATTAGCAATCCATGCTCGAAGCTCTCTTGGTAGTCGGTCGTAATCTAATATAGGGTTTTCATTACGCCGTTTACGTTTAAGGCTTGTGTTGCCTCGATTACTATACATTTTTACGAGTTCGCAACATATCAAGACTGCTTTGAATTTCAGGTCGAGATAGGTCACGTGCGATGACTACAATGCGCGAGCGTTGATCTTTTTTATTCCAATCTTTCAATTGTACTGGTGGATTAAAAATGTGCTGAACTCCATGTATTACAAAAGGTGCTTCTATACCTTCAATAAATATTATTCCTTTAATATGCAGTATGTCAGGCCCTCGAATGGCGATTAATGTATCAAGCCAAACATCAAAGATGGCATCTGGTATAGGCTCTTCCAGAATAATAGAAGCAGACCCAATCCGAAGATCATGCGTTGGTGTTGGTAAAGATATTTTTTTGGCTGGGGCAAATCCAGATAGGTTGGTCAGAGGCTCAAATTTTGGATCTTTTCCAATTGTCCAATTTAATGCTTCCTGCTTTGTTGCATCTTCGTGCAATGCAGTTAACCCCCATAGTTGATCGCCTAAGCCCATTCCAAGTATGGAATGTATTATTCGAGCTCCTGAGTTAAGATCATTTATCCGATTTTCTAAATTACTTACTTCAAACTGACTAACAAGATCAGTTTTACTTAGGATAATTAGATCAGCTATTGCGGTTTGAGAAACTGCTTCAAATTGTGCATCAAACGTTGCAGCGCCATTAACTGCATCTACAACTGTTACAATGCCATCCACTTTTGTATTGTTAGCAAGAAAAAGATCCACAAGAAGTGTTTGTATTATTGGGCCAGGGTCGGCCAAGCCAGTTGTTTCAATAACGATGCGTTCAAAAGAAATGTCACCGACACTCTTGCGTTTAAAAAGGTCAGAGATTGTATTTGATAAATCTCCACGAACGGAGCAACATAGACAGCCAGATTGCATTAATATAATTTCTTCACTACTCTCGGCAATAAGATCATGATCAAGGCCAGCTTCGCCAAACTCATTTACAATAACTGCCACGCGACCAGCTGAATTATTAGTAAGAACAGAATTTAATAAAGTTGTTTTTCCTGCCCCAAGAAACCCTGTTAATAAAGTGATTGGAGTGCGTATGTCTTTCATAGGCTAGATAACCATTCTAAAGTAATTTTAGTGGGTAAATCTTTCTTAATAAATGTATGGTTTGGTGAAAAAGAAAGTGAAATATATTTATTGTTACTCATGAATTCAAACATCCACATGCTCCTGAAACTTATTTTGGTATTTTAGAATTAATATAGAATGATATGATATATCATAACAGTGTATAAAGATAAATAGTGGCTGAGGAAATTATTAAGACTTTTGTTTAACAGCGGTTCGGGACATGCGTAACACGCGAAGAGCTTGAGCGAAGCAAACCCCTAAATGGGCTTGACCTCAAAATTGTGTGGGGCACCATATTTAATTAAAAAAGCTCACTGGCAAAATATATACTCTGCAACTTCATTGAGTGGCTTACCTATTTTCCCGTTTAATTCTCTGAAATACTCATAACCTGATGACTATAAATCCTGACAATCTTATTCTTAATTTTTCACGATAAACTCTGAACAGTACATTAAAACAGTAAACACTTAATGAAAGTCACTACTTGCAACACTGCAAAAAAGGAGCATAGTTAAAATATCAAATTTAATTTAAAATTATAAATAATTTATTTTATTTGGCTACGAGTAAGACATAAAAAATGAAAAAAATTCCACTTGATGCCACTGATATTCGGATTCTTTGTGCAGTACAGCGCTATGGAAATCTTAGTAAATCAAAGTTAGCTGAGATGGTAAATCTTTCAGCAACACCAAGCTGGATAAGACTTAATAGGCTTAAAAAAGCAGGAATAATCCGTAATTACTACGCAAATATTGCTTACGATGATGTTGTTGATACAACTAAGGTAATTGTAACCCTATCTCTTTCAAATCACCGAAAATCAAATTTTGAGAAATTTGAGACACATATAGCCAACATAGATGAAATTATCGAATGCATGGCAACCGGTGGTGGTACTGATTACGTTATGAAAGTAATAACACCTAGTCTTACAAACTTTCAGGAAATAATGGATCAACTACTTTCTGCAGAGTTAGGGATAGATCGTTATATGACTTACATCGTAACTAGAGAAATCAAATCATCTCAACCAAACCTTACGAAACTAATACCTACAAAATAATTGTAAACTTTTAACATATCACGCCCTTATAAGACCAAATGTACGCATTCTCCCAAATAAAAAACCCTTTTAGTCTTTTTTCTTTGGAAAATTAGGACACTTTTTAGAGCTAAATCTTGCTAATAATCAAATCTAAATATCATTATACTTAAAAGGTAAAGCTATGGAAAAAAAAGACGATTTTGGTTTTGGAACCCAAATTAGAAAATCTCCTTACTTTGACGCCACAGTGAGATGGGGCGCAAAAGAGTTTTCAGTTTATAATCATATGTACATTCCACGCGATTTTGGAAATCCAGAAGAAAATTTTTGGAATCTAGTTAATGATGCAATACTTTGCGATGTTTCAGTTGAGCGCCAGGTAGAAATTAGTGGTCCAGATGCTGCAAAATTTGTTCAAATATTAACACCGCGTGATTTGTCTAAATTAGCAATAGGGCAATGCAAGTACATCATAATTACAAATGATGAGGGTGGAATACTTAATGACCCAGTTTTATTACGCTTAGAAGAAAACCGCTTTTGGATTTCATTAGCTGATAGCGATATATTATTATGGGCACAGGGCCTTGCGGTTAACTCTGGCTTAAATATAAAAATTCATGAACCAGATGTTTCTCCACTTCAGTTACAAGGTCCAAAATCTGGTGAAATCATGAAAAAGCTATTTGGCAACAGCATAATAGATTTACGCTATTATTGGCTTCTCAATTTGGAATTGGATGGAATCCAATTAATTGTTTCACGGACAGGTTGGTCAAGTGAATTAGGGTATGAAATTTATTTACAGGATGAATCACGTGGAGATGAGCTATGGGAAAAAATTATGATTGCGGGTCAAGAATATAATCTCAAAGCTGGGCACACTTCATCTATCAGACGAATTGAAGGTGGAATGTTATCATATCATGCGGATATGGATATTAATACTAATCCATTTGAAGTTGGGATGGGGCGCTTTGTTGATTTGAATATGGATATAGAGTTCATAGGTAAGGCTGCACTGCAGAAAATTTATGCAAGTGGTATTAAGCGTAAACAAGTGGGATTGGTTATTGATGGTCCACCACTCACTGGACCAAACACAACATTTTGGAAAATTTCAAAAAATGGCAAAGCTATTGGGAAGGTTACATCCGCCATATACTCGCCACGTTTAAAGAAAAATATTGCTTTGGCGATGGTCACAATTGATAATTCAGAAAATGATACTGAACTAATGATACAAATGAATACTAATTTTGTTAAAGCAACAGTTGTTGATAAACCATTTTACGATCCAAAGAAAAAAATAGTAGCAAACTAATAAAGCATAAGGGCCTAAAACATGTCTGAACTATCAATAAAATTAAACTGGCGGCGCTCTGAACCAGTATTGGTTCCTACAAAATATACGAACGCCCATAGCATAATTTATAACGAAAAATACAAAGTTGTTGTAGATGCAGCTCCTGATTGGGGGGGGGATGCAAATAACACGAACCCAGAACAAGCTCTCGCGGCGGCTCTTTCAAGTTGCCACATGATGACATTTCTAGCACTTTCAGCAAAAGTTAACTGGCCAGTTTTAAGCTTTCAGGATTATGCAGTGGCTTATTTGGGGGAAAACTCTAAAGGTCAAATGTCAGTAACTCAAATAGATCTTAATCCAACTGTTAGTTTTGATATTGGATTTACGATAGTGGCAGACGAATTAAGAAAAATGCACCAACGCGCTCACCGCTATTGTTTTATTGCCAATACATTAGCTGATAGTGTTAAAATTAATATTATTAGTTAATTTTTGATAAGGGAAATAATCTGATGTCCAGCGCAACAAGCAATATAGAAATAATATTAAGTGAACTGGACGAAGATGGGATTCTCCGACTTACTTTAAATGATCCAAGCCGGCACAACGCTTTATCGGAAGCAATGCTTGAAAAGTTAAAAATTACCTTGGATATCGCGTCTAGAAACGCTTCTGTTCGCGTAATTGTTCTAGCCGCAAACGGGCCTACTTATTGTGCAGGGCATGATTTAAAAGAAATAACTGCAGGGCGCACAGCCCCTGACATGGGCCATGAGTACTTTTCATATATTATGAATATGTGTTCGAATGCCATGCAGGCTATTGTTACTTGTAAAAAACCAGTTATTGCAGAAATTACAGGAATTGCCACTGCAGCTGGATGCCAATTGGTTGCAAGCTGCGATTTGGCTATAGCAGATAGCAGTGCTAAATTTAGTACACCTGGAGTTAACATTGGCTTATTTTGCTCAACGCCAATGGTAGCATTATCTAGAAATGTTTCAAATAAACATGCATTAGAGATGTTACTCACTGGTGAAATGATTTCAGCAAGGCGAGCAATGGATTTTGGGCTCATTAATAGTGCTGTTGAGACAGAAGCACTTCGAGACAACGTAATGAATTTAGCACGCAAAATTGCATCAAAATCTAGTGCAACAGTAGCAATAGGCAAAGCAGCCTTTTATACTCAACGAGAAATGAATTTATCTGATGCTTATAAATATGCTTCAGAAGTTATGATACAAAATTTGCTGACATCTGATGCTAGTGAGGGGATTAGTGCTTTTATAGAAAAGCGTAAACCTCAGTGGAAAGACAAATAGATCATCATGGCCAGCCCTTACAATACAAACCTTGATCGCAACCCAGCTAACTTTCAGCCCTTGTCTCCTCTGACATTTTTAGAGCGCGCGGCAACAGTTTTTCCTGATCACACAGCAATTATTCATGGAGGTTTACGGCGCAACTATGCTGATTTCTACGTGCGGGCGAAACAACTAGGTTCAGCCCTTATGAACTCTGGCATTAAGCGCAGTGATACAGTTTCTGTTTTGCTTCCCAATACACCAGCTATGCTCGAATGCCATTATGGTGTACCAATGTGTGGAGCTGTACTACATTCAATAAATACCAGATTAGATCCTGCTATTATATCATTTCAACTTGATCATGCAGATAGTAAAGTTGTCATTGTTGACAGTGAGTACATGCCTTTAATTCAAGAATCTCTTAAATTAACAAAAGTTAAACCATTGTTAATTCAATACGATGATGAAGAATACTTAGGACCACGTCTAAAGTCAAAAGCAATCGATTTTGAAGTATTTCTAGAACAAGGACATTCATCATTTGAATGGCTCATGCCAGAAGATGAATGGGATGCAATTTCTATTAATTATACTTCAGGAACCACAGGTGACCCAAAAGGTGTTGTTACCCATCATCGTGGTGCGTATTTGCTGTCGCAAGGCAATGCATTAACGATTTCAATGCCAAAACATGCAGTCTATCTTTGGACATTACCAATGTTTCATTGCAACGGATGGTGTTTCCCGTGGACTATGTCCGTGATCATAGGCACACATGTTTGTCTCCGCCAAGTTAAAGCTGATAAAATTTGGAATGCTCTATGGGACAACAAAGTAACTCATCTTTGTGGTGCACCGATAGTAATGTCTATAATCATAAATGCAAAAATATCTATTAAACGTAAAATTGATCATAGAATCCAATTCTTAACTGCAGCTGCTCCACCTCCTGAAAAAATGTTAACAGAAATGAGGCAGGCAGGCTTTAATGTCACTCACCTTTATGGGTTAACCGAAACATATGGTCCCGCCGTGGTGAATGATTGGCACGAGAGTTGGTCAGAACTTCCATTAGATGAGCAAGCTACCTTAAAAGCGCGCCAAGGCGTTCGATATCTACCATTAGAGGGGTTAGATGTATTAAATCCAAAAACTATGACACCAGTACACCGAGATGGGAAAACCTTAGGAGAAGTAATGTTCCGTGGAAATGTTGTAATGAAAGGGTATTTTCGCAATGCTAAGGCAACTAAAGATGCTTTTGAAGGTGGCTGGTTTCACTCTGGAGATCTTGGGGTTATGCATTCTGATGGATATTTGCAGCTAAAAGACAGATCAAAAGATATAATTATATCTGGTGGTGAAAATATTTCTTCAATTGAAATTGAGGAAGTACTATATCGACATCCAGCAGTCGAGATTGCTGCTGTAGTTGCAATTCCAGATGAAAAATGGGGAGAAACCCCATGTGCTTTTATTCAGGCACTCCAAGGAAATAAAATATCAGCTGATGAATTACGTGTTTGGTGTAATAAGTTTTTGGCTTCATATAAAACGCCAAGAAAATTTATTTTCACAACTATTGCCCGCACATCCACAGGAAAAATTCAAAAATTTAAATTGAGAGAGCAAGCCAAAAATTATTTGAAAGATAAAAAAACTTAGTTTAAAATAAAAAAATGTTGAAAGGTATAAAAGTAGTCAAAATCATTTAGTTTGTAGATAATTTTGCATTATGCTGCTGAGCATAAATATCTTTAAATATATCTGTCCTACTGTGATTGGAGCGGCTAACATCTTGGTGGATGCCATAAGGCAGATATTGGATCAGTCTACCCCATGGATGTGTTGCAGTAGATCCTAGTATCGGGGCAAGCGCCGTGGACTAGAAAAGGCATTGCCAGCGATAGCCGCCAAAAGTAATATACCCCCGATTAGCGTGCGAATAGAGGCGTCTTCGCCCAAAAATAACCAGACCCAGAACGGACCAAGTAGTACCTCTGCGAGAGATAGTAAAGTTAGTTCAGCCGCTGGCAGCTTACGCGATCCAAGTGTGTATAAAACAAGCCCTGCACCAACCTGAAAGATCCCCATGGCCATGGAAATGCTACCGTCTCTTGAGGATAAAATGAGGGGAAGCCCTAAGGCCAAGCAGATGGCTAATGTGATGATGATTGCAAATAAGCCTGAAAGAAACACAGCAGGCAGCATTTCGTCAGATTTCCCCCACCTAAGTGCAATTGTGAAAATAGAAAATCCAAATGCAGATCCAAGTGCGGCTAGAGATCCCCCCACAGCGCCGTATGATGTTTGTCCTGAAACCATAATCGCGATGGCAGTGACAGCCACAATAATTGCAATCCATGTGGCTGACCTAACTTGTTCATGTAAGAAGATTTTTCCCAGAACTGCCGTAATGAATGGAGCGGCCGCAAAGAGTAACAGCGCATTGGCGACAGGAATTACTTGGATTGAATAGATTCCCCCCGAATATGCAGCGACCAATGCCAATCCAGCGACGATGGCTGGACTGCCAGAACGGCGCAGTTGACTAAACGGGGTTTCACTGCTTCTCAGGTTAATTACAGCATAAAGAAATACACTTAGCGCTATTGATCGATAAAGTAGGATTTGCCAGACGCTTGCATCTTCGATGAGCCTAATTCCTAGGCCAACTGTTGACCAGAGTGCACCTGCAGCAAGAACAAAAGCCACGCCTTGACGATGGCTGACTTCTTGGCTGGAGCCAGAGGATAGATAGGACATGAACTTAGCCTTGATAGATGCATTCTTTGGATGATTATCAATAAGATGGCGTGTTTTACCCGTTGTTTGCGACCTATAAATGTCGGAGTAGTTGGGCTGGGACTTGTCAAATTAAACTAGTTTGAAGCGTATAGGGCGATTTTGTAATTTTTCGGATAGCACTTTTAGATAAAACTGACAGCTATCGTCAACTTGACGGGCTGTTTGTTTGATCGCACGAAACCATATGACCAAAGTGAAACAATCTGATGCCTTTAATGACAATGGCTTTCCATCTCATTCAATAGATCAGATTAGGAAAACTTGATTATTTTGTCATCTTTGTTGAGGCGCCGCCTAATGTTGCTTTTTACCAATGTCATTCGTGGCCATTGTGAAAGGAACTCTCGTAAGTGAAAACTAGTTTAAGTGTTCTAGCCAGGCGTACATCTTAAACTACATTAGTCAGATCAGCACCCTTCAAATCAGCATCAATCAAATCCTACTTCATACATTTATCTGTTTCATTTAGTTTCTTCAAATCATCAAGATAAAAGCAAATACACTACTGGAAAATATATTTTCCGCTATGGACAGGACTGTGAGTATTAATTTTATTTAGAATAGTGTCACTTATTTTTATGCGCCATGTTTCTTGTAGAAATAGTTGCACCCTATTCATAATTGCGGATTGGTATTGTTGACATATTTAAACCGCCTCTTCAAAATAAAGTGAAATGTTGAAGATGATTTGTGGCTAAATTAGATTTATACGACAGGACATTACTATGAGGTTTATGAGTTTCATATTTATTATACTTTTATTGGGCTTTGCAGTTATTGCACATGCTAACAGTGGCGGCCTAAACAAACAGGGTTGTCATGCAGGCTCTCAACCATATCACTGCCACAAAGCACAAATAGCAGCTCCTAAAAATATAAGAACACTTATAGGTAAAGTAACTCATGTGCGTGATGGTGACACCATTGAAGTTAATGGAATAGCAGTCCGCCTATCAGCATTAGACTGCCCCGAAATTGGCACTAATAATGGTGACTATGCAACAAAGATAGCTAAACAGTTTACTGGTTCTCAGGCTATGTGTGAGCTTACTGGAGCAAAGACATATGATAGACTTGTTGGATACTGCAGCATCAATGGTACTGACTTTGGCAAATACATGATGGAAAATTCTTCATGTAAAGTTTGGGCAAGGTATGACGTTTGGGATCGGTATTAAAATAGGTTTACCATTCTGGCCACCATTAGTGTGGTAGCTTTTGATTGTTAGTTCGTTCAACAATCATTGTAGATCACTGAACCATCTGGCATAGTCGTATTGCAGAGAATAGCACCCTTCATTTTGGCAGTCTCCAGATTAGTATCACGCAGACTAGCATCAGTCAGATTAGCACCACTTAGATTAGTCATAAACAGATCAGCACCCCTCAGATTAGCATCATTCAGATAAGTACCATTCAGATAAGCATGACTCAGATTAGCATCAGTTAGATTAGTTGCACTCAGGTTAGAGCCATACAGTCTGGCACTCCTCAGATCAGCACTAATCAGAATAGCACCAATCAGAAAAGCATCACCAAGTTTAGCATTTCTCAGATTAGCGTCCTTCAGATTAGCACTATTCAGATTAGCAATAACCAAATTAGCACCCTCCAAATTAGCACCCTCAAGATTAATATCTTCTAGATTAGCACCGATCAGATCACATTTCACACATTCATTTGTTTCCTTCAGCTTTTTTAAATCATCAGGATCAAAAGCAGATGCGCTACTAGCAAACATATTTGCTACAATGGTCAGGGCTGTCAGTGTTAGTTTCATTTAGAATAGTTCCCCTTATTTGTACAATTCACACCTCTTGCAATAATAGTTGAAAACTATTTATGTTTCCCGATTAGTATTGTTGACATAGTTAAACCTCCTCTTCAAAATAAAACAAGAAGCTAATGACAATTTTTTAGCCAATTTAGATTGAGTCGATAGGACACTGCTATGAACCGAATGAAAGACTTTATATTAAACAGCTGGAATGTAGTAATGGATGACACACGCAATCCATTGAGGAACATACCCAACACAGCAACACGACATATGATCATGCAAATACTCGCATGGATGTGGTGTATTGTATTTGGTATAGTAGTTGGGAGTTGGTATATAGGCTTGATAAGTCTCATCGGTCACTTTTTATTGTTAGCAGCCATAGCTATAACAGTAGCTACATTTGAGACAGCAAAACGTAAACCACAAGTGTTTACGGGAGGTCTTCGTGGTAAGGGTGGTGAGCACGAGTAAATTAGCATGGAAATGTATATGCTATTGCTGATTATTTGAGAGACAATCGTGGAGGTCTAATAAAACCTTCTGACATCTCAAAAGATAAAGGAGGGGGCTAATCTACGTGAAAGGTAAGGTATGAAAACAATTCATAGGTTTCCAAAAATAATATCAGTGTTGTTGATTTTTAGTATTTTCTCTAGCGCGTCTGCTGAAGGCTTATCTATAGATCCAATAAAACTAATAAATAAAATATCTAATCGATTATTTGAGATTGGTATTTCTACAGCCAGGTCATTTGCTGAAATCAGTTATGAAGATGTTAGGTATGATCCAAATTTAGAAACATTTTTTATATCTGGGCTAAAGATTATACCTTTTTCACTTGAAGTATTAGACGGGTGCGAAATTGACGTGGGAGCATTAAATGTATCAGGTACCCGTAATGAAAATTTGTCTTCTGAACAATTTTCAATTGGAGTTTCTGATCTTAAAATAAATCAATTTTGTTTTCCACTTGAAACACGAGCAATGCTTTCTTTATCAGGAATTTCAAACATAAATATTCCATTTTTAAAAATTGATGTTGGGCATGAATATAAATCAGCGGCCACTACATTTGCTTTATATGGTGAGTTGCAAGATTCAGTAAGTTTCACAATGGGTGCTAATTTAAGCTATTTTTCTGTTGCAAACAATTCAGATCTTACATTCGTCGCTAAATTGCAGGCCTTGCATGTAAGATTTGAGAACAATGGTCTTTGGGAAAATATATCTAAACAATTACCCAAGCAATTTGTTCAAAGTGGGATTGCTGGAACCAGTGTATCTTTATTTCTTGTCCAAGAATTAAAAAATATTTTGACTCCAGATTTGTTAAACACAATATCTGAGCAAGTAGCTCAGGCTGTTGATGATTTTATAGAGGAGCCTAAGTCTATAACAATTTCTACTCAAATTACATCTGCAGATGGAATACATCTGGACTATGAAATTTTCCAGAACCCAATCTCAACATATATAAAGTTGAATCCTGTTATCTCTGTAAATAAAGTCAAACAATTAAAACAAGTTTCTAAATCTGATTTAGCTGAAATATTAAATGGTAATTTTTCTAGATTTGAAACAAAAAAATTATTTGAATTGGGAATTTCTTTTAATAGTGGAATTGGCGTAATTAAAAACTCAAACTTATCAAGGAAAATATTTGAGTATTTAGCTTCAGATGGTCACGAAAAGGCCAATGAAAAATTGATTGAATTATATTTATCTGAAGACCGTTTCAGTGATGCGTATGTAGTAGCTCAAAAAATGGGATCACAAGGAAATAAAAGTGCTCCAACTTATTTGAATGCTATAGAAAAGCAACTTAGTCTTTCAGAAATAATTCAGCTACAACAAAAAACAATTAATTTTGAAGAGACAAAAAATAAGGCCAAACCACAATTCTATTTATTAGCTCGAGGTTACTTAACAGGTAACAGTAGTACCAAATCATACGAGAGTGCGTATTTCTGGGCACTTATTGCTCAATCTAATGGTGATGTCAGAGCTAATTATGTAATTGAAAAAGTAGAGGCACTCAAAAATAAATTACCAGAAATTGAAGCGAGTATGTGGTCTAACCGTTTAAAGGAAGTTCAAGATGAAGCGAGTGACTATTGGATGAAGAGAATTAATTAATAATGAGGTTATGCTTGGTGCGTTTGTCCTAATCACTACCCATAACCATAAGCTCCACAATTTATTACTTTGACTTAGGCCTTCACGAAGACGCAAACCGACTGGACAGCATTGTTGCCAAAGCCGGAGAAGTCCCAAGGTGGGCTGATTGGCTGAACTGCACCTGTTTCGTCTGTTGCCCGGCACTGCAAAACGTGTTTGCCAGGTTCTGCACTCCAAGTATGCTCCCATCCAGTCCAGGCAAATTTGCCTCTGCGCTCTTTCAGTTTAGCCTCTTGCCAGGCTCCATTTGCGGCAAATTCTACTTTGGTAATTGTACGGCCCAATCCAGACCACGCCCGTCCCTGAATGTGTACGTCTCCAGCTTTTACACAGCGCTCTCGGCTGAGCCAATCGGGTACACCAGGCGGCACCATTAATGACTTCACTCTTATATGGGTGACAGGAAGACCTTCGTCTTCAGCGCTCTTCTTGAAGAGATACGTGTGGATCTGTTGATAACCATCATAAGGTTGGGTCAGTGCGACAATTTTATCTAACCATTTGACTGATGCCATCCCATACCATCCTGGCACTATAATCCGAAGTGGGGCACCATGTTGGGGTAAGAGTGGCTGGCCGTTCATTCCGTGTACTAAAAGAACATCAAGCGCGCTAAGTTGATCAAGAGTTAAACTACGTCCAAAGTAATGTCCGACTCCATTGTCATATCCGTAATCAGCCCCAGTAAAAGAGATATCAACAACATCAGCTTTCGGGCTTGCCTGAGCAATCAGTGGGGCAAGTGGTGTTCCAATCCATTCTGATGTACCCACTGCTTCAACCCCCCAAGGCATTGAATATTTGCGTGGAGAAAGGCCCGCACGCCCGTTGCCTGCGCATTCAAGCGTCACAGGCATCATGATCTGGGGTAAACTACGAATTTGATTCATATCCATTTCAAACGGGTTGGCAAAAGCACCTTCGAACCGCAATCGATGACTTTCTGTATTCAAGATCGGAGTGTCAAAATGGGTCAGCAGATAATGCGCCCCAGAAGGTGTAATATCTAGTGCTAGGGTTTCCAATAATGTGCCTGAGTTGCGATTGGCCAACCCACGTTCGGCGTCGTCATAACGACCATCCTGGGTATCGGGTTTCGTTGGCGAGTTTGTAAAAGGATTGTTCATGTTTCGATTCACCGTTTCAACTATAAAATTTAAAACTTCATACATTAAAGTTTTTTGACCTGCACTTACTAAAATATTATCCAAATAGGCTTACATTTAAGGATCAGTAAAATTATTTTTATTTACTTCTATCATAAAACCTTCAGGTATTTTTTCAATTTGGTTCATTATCAAAATTTTTTCAAAGTTACATTTTTTGATAATATAATTTTATAAACTGTTAAAGCTGTCTAATATTATAAATAGCATACCGTTTATTTTTATTTGATTAATGCAAAGGTTCTTTTGAAGACCATTGATTGCCAAAATTATTAAAATAAGTAGATATTATAATTTCAATGTTGCCGGATACTTTACGGTTAAACGGAATAGTTTGTTAAAAGTGTTAAAGTTATGAAAATAATGCGCGCGATAAAGTTAATCATTTTTTTATAGTTATATCTCTTGTTTTGGCAGTGTTTCTTCCGCCAGTTGCTTTTTTATAGTATCCAAGTATCTCTTCATTCATCATTTTTTAAAATAAGAGCACTAGGCTATAAGTTTACTTTTTAATCTGCTTATATATTAAGCGCATGGGCTGAATATTGTGCATATATACTTAAACCTCTTTGGTAGATTAATGTAATTAATACATGTCTTGATGATAACTGGTCCTCTGCTTAAGTTTTATTGGGGGAAATAAATAACTGTGCCTTTTGAAAATTTATTATCTACACCTGTAAAACTTCAACGTGCTTATGGAGACATTTCTGTTTGTGTTGCGTCTAATGAACTGGGTGTGACAACTCTCAAAGATCTTCGGCAGGAAGGATCTATGAGAGTTGTTTTTCCCAAATCATTAAATAATAATTTTGAAGCTGTAATTGTAAATACTGCTGGTGGTATAACTAGTGGTGATAAGTTTTCTATTTTTGCTGAAGTAGGAGAGGGAGCAAAGCTGTCTCTCACTACCCAAGCTGCTGAGAGAGTATACTGTGCGTCTAATAGTGATTTTGGTCTTGTGCAAAACAAATTAATTATTGCAGAAAATGCTCAATTATATTGGCTACCTCAAGAAACTATACTGTTTAATGGTAGTAGAATGCAAAGGCAGTTAAATGTTGAGATTGCTACTACAGCTAAATTTCTTTTTCTTGAACCTTTAGTCTTTGGTCGGGAGGCGTCAGGTGAAGAGCTGAGTTGTTGTTTTTTTAAAGACAGAGTTCAGATTTTTTGTAATAATCGCCCTATTTATATTGATGGCATCAAAATGAATGGCGATGTTGCAGATGTTTTAAGAAAAACCTGCGTTGGTAATGAAAATCGTGCGCTGGCAAATATTGTTCTTTTTGATAAAGATTCAACTAACCTCATAGATAAAATTAGAGAACTTCTGCCTCAGAATGCAGGAGCAAGTCTTATTTCTGAAAATTTATTAGGAATCCGAATTCTTGCAGCAAGTAGTTTCGAATTGCGAAAAATTCTTCTTCCAATTTTAACTCTTTTAACAAACGACACTTTACCTAAAAACTGGAAGCTTTAACAAAATGAAACTTACACCACGTGAAAAAGATAAATTATTGATAGCAATGGCTGCGGAAGTTGCTCGAAAGCGTCTCGCTCGGGGAATTAAACTTAATTATCCAGAAGCGATAGCACTTATATCAGATGCTGTTGTGGAAGGTGCCCGTGATGGGCGATCTGTGGCGGATATGATGCAGGCTGGGGGGCATGTAATTTCACGCGATCAATGTATGATTGGCGTGCCTGAAATGATTCCTGATGTTCAGGTTGAAGCTACTTTTCCAGATGGCACAAAGCTTGTCACTGTTCACAATCCAATTCGCTGATGGAGATTTAAGATGATACCAGGAGAATTATTTCCGGCTGAAGGCACACTAATACTTAATGAAGGCTTGCAATCACAAATCTTGATGGTTGCAAATAGGGGTGATCGGCCTGTGCAAGTTGGTAGCCATTATCATTTTGGAGAAGCAAATTCGGCACTTGATTTTGACCGTAATAAAGCGAGAGGCATGCGCTTGGATATTGCGGCTGGAACTGCAGTGCGTTTTGAACCTGGGCAACGCCGTGAGGTGCAGCTGGTTCCAATTTTAGGCGATCGCCGTATTTTTGGATTTAATCAACATATTATGGGAGATCTATAGATGCCTGTAGAAATTAAGCGTTCCGAATATGCATCAATGTTTGGCCCAACTGTTGGTGACAAGTTACGCCTGGCTGATACGGATCTTATTATTGAGGTTGAAAAAGATTTAACAATTTATGGTGAGGAAGTGAAGTTTGGTGGTGGTAAAGTCATTCGTGATGGTATGGGGCAATCTCAAGCTACTCGAGCTGAAGGTGCTGTGGATACTGTAATAACTAATGCGCTCATTATAGACCACAGTGGCATTTATAAAGCTGATGTTGGCTTAAGAGGTGGACGGATTTTTAAAATAGGTAAGGCAGGAAATCCAGATACTCAACCTGGCGTTGACATTATAGTAGGCCCCGGCACTGAAGCAATTGCTGGAGAAGGGCGCATACTAACTGCAGGTGGATTTGATAGCCATATTCACTTTATTTGCCCGCAACAGATTGAAGATGCCCTGCACTCTGGTTTAACAACAATGCTTGGTGGGGGGACTGGTCCTGCTCATGGTACGCTTGCAACAACTTGTACGCCTGGACCTTGGCACTTAGCGCGAATGTTACAAGCCGCAGATGCGTTTCCAATGAACCTTGCTTTTGCTGGTAAGGGAAATGCAAGTAAGCCTGCTGCATTAATCGAAATGGTTAATGCAGGGGCATGTGCATTGAAGTTACACGAGGATTGGGGGACTACTCCAGCTGCGATTGATTGCTGTCTTTCTGTGGCGGATGATATGGATGTTCAGGTGATGATACATACCGATACACTCAATGAATCTGGGTTTGTTGAAAATACTGTAAAGGCTATGAAAGGGCGGACTATACATGCGTTCCATACTGAAGGTGCAGGCGGTGGCCATGCGCCAGATATCATAAAAATTTGTGGAGAAGAGCATGTATTGCCATCGTCAACAAATCCGACCAGACCATATACAGTAAACACTTTGGAAGAACATCTGGACATGCTCATGGTATGTCATCATTTAGATAAATCAATTCCTGAAGATGTAGCTTTCGCAGAAAGTAGAATAAGGCGAGAAACAATTGCCGCTGAAGATATTCTTCATGACATGGGCGCATTCTCAATTATAGCGTCAGATAGTCAGGCTATGGGGCGTGTTGGTGAGGTGTTAATACGCACTTGGCAAACCGCTGATAAAATGAAGAAGCAGCGTGGTCGCTTATCAGAAGAAACTGGTGAAAACGATAATTTTCGTGTGCGCCGTTATATTTCAAAATATACAATAAATCCTGCAATTGCTCATGGTATTAGTCATGAAATTGGTAGTGTTTCTGAAGGTAAGAGAGCTGATCTTGTAATGTGGGACCCAGCATTTTTTGGGGTTAAACCAGAGATGATTTTGTTATCTGGCACAATTGTTTCGGCGCAGATGGGTGACCCAAATGCTTCAATTCCAACACCACAGCCTGTATATTCAAGGCATATGTTTGGTGCCTTTGGTCGATCCGTTGAACGTTCAGCAGTAACCTTTGTATCTGAAGCTGCACAGGCAGACAGCATAGGTAAAAAGCTTGGTTTAGCCAAAGACACTGTTGCAGTTCAAAATACCCGAAATATAGGTAAATCAGATCTAATTTTAAATAATGCAATGCCTTATATGGAAGTAAATCCAGAGACCTATGAAGTTCGAGCAGATGGTGAATTACTTACTTGTGAGCCAGCGACTGAATTGCCAATGGCTCAAAGATATTTTCTATTCTGATGGTCGATTATAAATCTTTTGAAATTTGTCGCTCAGGTGAATGGTCCAATAGCTTTGAGGTGTGTATTCTTACATATGATGAAAGGTTTTTACGCCGTAAAGTTCTGAAAACCTTTAGGAGTAAAAAGGTTCTTATAGATCTCTCGCAAACCACTTCTCTTGATCATGGGGATGCTTTAGTCATTGAGGATGGCCGCTTTATAGAGGTTTTAGCAGCAAAGGAGCCATTATTGAAAGTTACTGGTAAAGATTTGGTTAAATTAGCATGGCATATAGGTAATAGGCATACACCATGTCAAATTGAAGCAAAGAGGTTGTTGATCCAAGAGGATCCTGTAATCGGCCATATGCTTGAACATTTAGGAGCTACAGTTACTAGTCTATTAGAACCATTTGATCCTGAAAAAGGCGCCTATGGTTATGGGCGAACACATAGTCATGAACATGGCAACACATCGCATGACTAGTCGTAACGAAATCCTTACGTTAGTTCAGTTACTTTCACCATCTTTTCCAGTAGGGTCCTTTGCATATTCACATGGTTTAGAGAACGCCATTCATGAAGAATTAATTTATAGTGCAGATGATTTACAAGATTGGCTAAACTATTTATTAACTCAAGGTGGAGGCTGCGCAGATGCCACACTTCTTAATGTTTCATTTTATGCAGAAGAACATGATGTGCAATATATTGATGCAAGCTCTCGAGCATTTGCATCATCAAAAGAGCGGCTTCAAGAAACCGACCTCCAAGGAGTTGCTTTTTGCGATGCTGTAAATGCAGTTTGGGGTCTAAATCTTACAAAACTTACCTACCCGGTAGCTGTTGGTAGAACAGCGCGTGCATTAGGGCTTTGTGTGGAACTTACAACTGCAATGTTCTTGCATGCTTTTATTGGAAATATGTGTAACGTCGCTATGCGCCTTGTCCCACTTGGACAAACGGATGGGCAACGGGTTCAAGCGTTGCTTAAGCCAGTAATCATATCAGTTGCTTCAAATATGAAGGACATAACTCTTGATGATCTTCACAGTAATACTTTTATGTCAGATATCATAGCGATGCGGCATGAAACTCAATATTCACGTATTTTTCGAACTTGAAGGAGGCTTAAATTGTCAAATCATGGTCCATTAAGAATAGGAATAGGTGGTCCTGTTGGTGCAGGAAAAACAACCTTAACTGCAGCACTCATTCGTATTTTACATCCTCAAACTTCTGTTGGGGTTATTACTAACGATATTTATACTCAAGAGGATGCTGAGGCATTAATGCGGTTACAAATCTTGCCAAAAGACCGTGTTATAGGTGTTGAGACAGGGGGTTGCCCACATACTGCCATTCGTGAAGATGCCTCCATTAATCTTGCTGCAATTGCTCAAATGCGCGAACGATACGAAGATGTTGAAATAATTTTTATTGAAAGTGGTGGAGACAACCTCTCAGCTACGTTTAGTCCGGAACTTGCAGACTTAACCGTCTATGTAATCGATGTAGCTGCAGGTGAAGAAATACCACGAAAAGGTGGTCCTGCTATCACTAAGTCAGATGTTTTAGTTATTAACAAAACAGATTTAGCGCCTTACGTAGGCGCATCCCTGACTGTAATGGAGCGTGATGCAAAAAGAATGCGCTCTGGGAAACCTTTTGTTTTTGCAAGTTTGAGGAATGGTGAGGGAGCTTATCAAATATTAAAGCTTTTGTCTGAACTTGGAAATTTTGATATTTTGGGATTCCAAACAAAAAAATCGTAAAGGTGTTTATCATTTGGCAGTGGTATTATTTTTAATAAATTAAACATTTAATAAAGCGTTAATGTGAATGGTTTTAGTGACATATTGATTAATTATTATACTGATAAAGTACTTAAAAGTTGTATCTTTTTTAAATTTGGTTTTGAACCTTCTAAAATAATATTACCTCGGCGCATTGCATAAAAATAATCAGCTAAATTATATGCAAACTCAAAGTACTGCTCAACCAGAAGTATTGCCATGTCACCCTGATCCTTCAAAAATGAAATGACATTTCCAATTTGTTGAATAATGTTTGGTTGGATACCTTCAGTGGGTTCATCTAGAAGTAATAGTTTTGGTTTTGTAATTAGTGTGCGAGCAATTGCTAATTGTTGTTGCTGTCCTCCAGATAGGTCACCACCTCTGCGATTTTTCATTTCTTTAAGAACTGGGAATAATTCAAAAATCTGATCTGGAACCATGAATTGTGCTTTGTCTAAACATGCAAATCCAGTTTCCATATTTTCACGAACAGTCATAAGTGGAAATATGTCACGACCCTGTGGTACATACCCAACACCACGTCTAGCTAGCATATGCGCAGTTGTCATACCTTGTTCTTGTCCATTCAATTTATAACTGCCACCAGAATGATTGTGGGTCCCAGAAACTACCTTAAGTAAACTAGTTTTTCCAACTCCATTGGTGCCCATCAAACAAGTAATTTTACCTTTTTCAGCAATTAAATCTACACCGTTTAATATTTGGCTTTGACCATAATGCAGTGTAATGTTGTCAAGTTCCAGCATTTTTAACGCCCCAAATATACATCAATAACAGTTTGATTTTTAATTACATGGTCTAGAGTTCCTTCTGCTAAAACAGAACCTTCATGTAAAACTGTTACCTTACAGTTCAAACTACGGATAAATTCCATATCGTGCTCCACAACAATAACTGCACGTGATTTAGCCAATTTTTTTAATAGAAAAGCAGTATGCTTTCGCTCTTCAAAAGTCATGCCTGCGGCTGGTTCATCAACTAATAATAACTGTGGTTCTTGTGCTAAGAGCATACCAATTTCTAGCCATTGTTTTTGTCCGTGACTCAATTCACCTGCAAGTTTATCTAAATAATCAAATAGTCCTATACCTGAAGCAACACTAATAACTTTATTATTATCTGAAGCGTTTGGCTTATAAAAAAGAACTGACCACGGGCTGCGTTTATTTTTTAATGCCATGATTAAGTTTTCCATAACTGATTGATGCTCAAACACAGTTGGTTTTTGGAATTTTCGCCCAATGCCTAGATTAGCTATTTCACTTTCTGATTTTTGGATCAAACTAATGTTCTTGTTCCCCCATATAACATCACCACTATCAGGACGTGTTTTGCCAGTAATTATATCCATAAATGTTGTTTTTCCTGCTCCATTAGGCCCAATAATAGCGCGAAGCTCACCACAATTTATATTGAAGGACAGATTATTAATTGCCTTAAAGCCATCAAATGAGACGGAAATTGCATTAACTTCTAAGAGTGCCCCACTCATTTTCGAGCTCCTTTGGTTAATTTATCAAATAATCCACCTATACCTTTAGGGGCGTATAATGTGACAAGTACAAAGGATATACCTAGTAGTACTAACCACCAATCCACCCACTTTAGTTCTATAAACCCTAATGAAATATTAGGTGCCTGACCTCCTGTGAGCCAGCTTGATAATAAAGAAACAACTCCAGCGCCTATGACTGCACCATAAATGCGCCCACGTCCTCCTATAGCTACCCATACGGCTAAATATATTGATGCAATAGGTGCTAATTCTGCTGGATTTATAATACCTGCCTGTGGGTAGTATAATGCACCTGCGATAGCAGCTATAATGGCTGTAAATGTAAAGATGAATAACTTGTATATTTCCACATTATAACCCAAGAATCGCATTCTTTGTTCATTATCCCTAATACCGCGAATAACATTACCAAGTTTGCTTTCAACAATTAATTTTACAAATAAATAACCAAGGCCTAGTGCTAAAGCTGATCCCCAAAAAAACCACATGGAAATTACTGATTGCGATATATCCTCTAATCCTGGCAAATTTTGCAATCCAGAAAGACCATTATTTCCGCGTAGGCCACTATCATTTTGGAATAGATAAAGAGCGAGTGCCAAAGTCATTGCTTGGGTCAGGATCGATAGGTATACTCCCGTTACGCGTGAGCGAAATGCTAGCCATCCAAAAATTAGCGCTAACAAGCCAGGAATAAAGACTATTAATAAGAGCTGAACCCAAAGAAAGTTTGAAAAAGTCCAAATTATTGGAAACTCTGACCCTCCCACTACTCCAAATATTTGAGACCCTATAGAATTTTGAATTTCCTGAACTGTCATAGGAAGTTCAGCATTTTTTCCCGCTTCAAGTACAATCAATCTTGTTCGTTCATACATTAGCCACATGCCAATCATGTAGCCACCTAAACCAAAAAATGCGAAGTGGCCTAAACTTAATATTCCACAATAGCCCCAAACAAGATCCATTGATATTGCAACCAAGCAAAAACATAATGTTTTACCAAGTATTTTAACTAGAGAAGTAGAAATAAATCCAAAGCCAAATGCTTCACTGCCTATAGTAATTAGTATTGTAAATACTGAGAGGATTAATAAGAAAATTAAAACACTTGGATTTCTGTTTAAGAATTTCATAAGAGGACTTTTCATCATTTAATCTCCTGCAGCCCGACCGCGAAGTGCAATAATGCCTCTGGGTCTGAATTGAATAAATACAATGATGAAAATAATCATAAATGTTTGTGCTGCTAAGGTGTTGGATGGGTTAAACCATTCAATACTTTTTTGTAAGAATCCAATCATGGCAGCACCTGCTAAAGTACCCCATATATTGCCAACCCCCCCCACAACTACAGTCATGAAGGATTGAACTATATAGTCTGAACCAAGTTCTGAAGTGACCTTTGCAAATAGACCTATGGCAATACCTGCAATGCCTGCGATGCCAGACCCAAGCCCAAATGTTAACATATTTATTTTATCTGGGTTAATACCCATTGATGCGGCCATACGGGGGTTCTGAGTGACTGCTCTGGTTTCTAGCCCCAAGCGTGTTTTATTCAAAGTAAACCAAAGCATTACAAAAAATAAAATTGATAAACCAAAGATGGCAACTCGTATCCAGCTAATGGAAATAACGTCATTAATGGCCCATGCTCCTCCTAACCAATCTGGAGAGGTTAATGGTCGTGCTTGTGTTCCAAAAATATTTTTGGCTAATTGCTGCAGGGCAATAGAGACGCCAAATGTTGCAAGCAAAGTTTCTAACGGTCTATGGTATAGATGGCGAATAATAAGGCGCTCCATTAATACGCCAGCGGTAAAGGTAACAGCAAAAGCGATGGGTATCGCTATGATAATCGATAATGTATAATTAGTAATATACTGTTGTATTAAATACCCAGTATAAGCTCCCATCATTATAAATTCACCATGAGCCATGTTTATAACTCCCATCACACCGAATGTAATAGCTAGTCCAATTGCAGCTAAAAAGAATATAGATGCTAATGAGAGGCCATCCAAAAAGAGATCAATGCCCTGTGATATTGAAACTTTTGTTTTAATACTTGCTAATGAGTTTTTTGCTGTAATAACAACTTGTGTGGATGGTTCTATATACTGTTCATAAAAAAATGTTTTATTTAAGGCCAATTGTATTTGAGTATCGTTTACATCTTTTGAAACCAACCCAGAATCTGTTAATCTAGAATAGGCTAAGTTACGATTAGTTTCTAAATTTAAGTCTTTTATATCAAAGCCCGCAACACGGCCATTTTTTATGTGCTTGATGATTGCTGTGCGTTTCATTTTAGGTGATATATTTGCAGTAGCCCAACCCTGCTTTACTATCATATCGTATGCTTCAGTGCGTGTTAATCTATCGGTTTTATTTATATCTAAAATGCGAGCATAACTCCCTGCTTCAGGTGGTGTCTGGGAAAGGTGTAATGTGGTCTCTAAAATTGGATTTAATCTAGCCCTAACATCTAGGCCAAGGTCATTCGAAAAGCTTTTGATTGCAGCAATTCGTTTAACTGTGTCTGTATCATATTGCATCGTTAATAGGCGTTCAAGCCGTTCCATCTTAGATCGTACTTTTGGATCACTTTCTTTTAATATAGCTTTACGTAATGGTTCCAAATGGGTGCGTTTTGGGTTACGAGTTAGACTTTCTAAACTAGCAATTCGGTTTGCAAGAATATTACTTGTAAGTTGAGATGAAACTAAAGCCGTCCCAATTAGCCCTCGGACACCAGAGTTTGGTTTTATTTGTTTAATCTCATTCTTTTTAACTATTCCCACAATATCATAAGTTTCTAAATCAAATAAAGTATATTTTTTTTTGTCATTACTTTTAACGAGAAAAATTAATCCATCAGATCGGCGAGACCAAAGGTTCTTAGATTGCCATTCTAACAAAAATTTATTGGTAGGCTTGCCACCAAACCTCTGAATGGATTCAATCACTTTTGGGGCAGTTTTTACTGATCCTTTAATAATGTTTAAGGCATGCGATTGTACTAAATCCTGAAAAATAGGCTGGGCTTTCGCAGTAGTAGTAAATAAAATAATAATAACCAAAAGTCGCAGTACTCGATGCATAATCTTAATGTCCATTAAAGAATGGGGGGAGCGCATTTTGCTCCCCCCAACCGTCCCTGTTAGGCGCGGCGTTTCATTTAGTAATTTGATTTTAACTGCACACAGCTTTTAGTTTCTGTGTTGTACATTCCACAGCCTAAGTCTTTCCAATCAGATTTAAGAATTGCTGACGAGGCCAAGAAATCTGTCCAAGCATCTCCAGCTACTTCTGATGTTTGGCTGATAATATCAAATTGACCATTATCTTGGATTTCACCAATTAAAACTGGTTTAGTAAGGTGATGGTTTGGTAGCATTTCAGCTATACCACCAGTAAGGTTTGGAAATTTTTGTCCGTACATTTCTGCACGAACTGCATCTACATCAGTAGTGCCTGCATCTTTAACAGCATTTACCCACATATTGAAACCTATGTAATGGGCTTCCATTGGATCGTTGGTTACACGGTCCTTACCCATAGTCGTCTTCCAGGTTTCAATAAAGTTTGCATTGATAGCACCTTCAGCAGATTGAAAATAATTCCAGGCAGCTAAGTGACCTACAAGATTTGTTGTATCTAGACCTGCCAGTTCTTCTTCGCCAACAGAAAATGCAACAACTGGGATATCATCAGCTGAAATTCCAGCAGCGGCAAGTTCTTTGTAAAAACCGATATTTGCATCACCATTAATAGTTGAAATCACACCAACTTTCTTCCCATCAGCACCTAGGGCAACAACATCTGAAACAATTTTTGACCAATCTGAATGACCAAAAGGTGTGTAGTTTACAAAAATATCATCCTTAGAGATGCCCTTATCCTTTAAGTATTGCTCTAATATTTTATTTGTTGTCCGGGGGTACACATAGTCCGTACCTAAAAGCGCAAATTTTTCAACTCCAAGTTCTTCTAAATAGTAATCAGTTGCAGGGATAGCTTGCTGGTTTGGTGCTGCACCTGTGTAAAATACATTTTTTGAACTCTCCTCACCTTCATATTGCACTGGATAAAATAGAAGACCATTAAGTTCTTCTATTACAGGTAGAACTGATTTGCGAGATACTGAAGTCCAGTTTCCAAAAATCACATCAACATCTTCAACACTCAATAATTCACGTGCTTTTTCTGCAAACAGTGGCCAGTCAGAAGCTGGGTCAACTACTACAGGTACTAGTTTTTCGCCATTAATACCCCCTTTAGCGTTTTGCTGTTCAATTAGCATTAGCATTGTGTCTTTTAGGGTAGTTTCTGAAATTGCCATTGTTCCGGAAAGTGAGTGTAATATGCCAACTTTAATGTCCGCAATAGCACTTGTTGTTGCTACTATACTTAATGCTGATGCAAGAAGAATTTTTTTCATGTCTGTTCCTTTTAAAGTGCGCGGGAGGAATGCGCTGTGTTTTTGATAATCAAAATAATTAATTTCTAATGATTCCATACATTCTAAAACTTATACATGGTGCGGTCTGCGTCAAAAGATGTATATTAGTGTTGCATTTTTTGCACCATTATATTATTTTGTATAAAAAGTAATGACATGCGACATTTGCAATCCTTTAAATATGTGAAATTAATTTCTGAGTCAGGTTCTATTCGTAGTGCAGCAGAAAGTTGCGCTATTTCACCATCAGCATTAAATCGACATATTCAAAGTTTAGAACTTGATATTGGGTTTCGGATTTTTGATCGATTAAGTGTTGGTGTTAGATTGTCGATAGAGGGAGAGATATTCTATCAATTTGCATTGTCACAATTAAGAAGCTTTGAACGTCTGCAATCCCAGATAAATGATATAAAAGGCATGCGAACTGGAGTGGTAAGATTGGGTGTTAGTGCAGATTTGAATGTTAATTTTGTTAATGCTCAAATAGCGAAGTACCAAAATGAATACCCATACATATCTTTTGAACTTAAGGTTATCGATCAAAATAATATGGAAGATTATTTAACTTCGAACCGCCTTGATATTGCATTGTTTTACCAGCCGATAATTAGCCGAAATTTAAATATTCTTCATGCATTTGAAGTAAAAGTTCATGCTGCTTTGCCACTTGCTGTAAAAACTGAAAGCTTAGCCAAGATAAAATTTTATGAGCTTATTGATCATCAAATTTTGTTACCTTCAAAAAATACACAGTTACGAAATAAAATTGATAGTGCGTGTTCAAAGCTTGGGATAACTTTAAGAACACAAATAGAATGTGATGATCCATTTCCTCATTTAACATCATCTAATAATGCGCGAGTGGCATTCTGCCTGCCACTACTTGATGAATTTGATCAATATAACGCCAAAGGCTATAAACTTGTTCCGCTTGCATCAAAGGAATTAGGTGTTGGTTATGTTAATTTGGTATCTCCATCTCAAGGAATAATGGCAATTGCACCTCAGAAATTTGTAGAAAGCTTGATTAAAGAAATAGAGAGACTTTAGTGGTTCGCCATCTTCATATACTATAACTCCAGATGTAGCGAGGTTCCCTGTTTATAAGCGGGGTCTTTATGAAGATGTGCCTACCTATACAAACTAACTTATCAATGGGTACTCTAGTAGCTTTGTCTAAGTGATTGACAGTGTTATTTATAACTTGTTTGTGTGCCAATTTGGTGGTCAACCTTATCCAACTGTCTTTGTTTTTCATTATCGCTCAGAAACGACCCTGCAAACGAGTTTTTTACCAATTGTATTATTTCTTTTTCGGATAACCCTAGATGCTTGTGAATTGCTCGATAGTTATCATTTAAATATCCGCCAAAATATGAGGGATCATCTGAATTTACTGTCACTAACAAGCCCGCATCAAGGGCTTTCTTTACGGGGCTTGCTGATAGTGATGGGATGCCTTTTAGCCGCCAATTCGAAATTGGACACATAGTAAGGGGCGTTTGTTGTTTGGCTAGGCGTTGCGTCAGGGCAGGGTCATCTAATGCATGATTTCCGTGATCCACGCGCTCAATTTTCAGAATATCTAATGCTTCCCTTACATTTTCTGCTGTCCCCTCTTCACCGACGTGAGCAACAGGTACAAATCCTTCCTTTCGAGCGGCTTCAAATACTCGAGCAAAGGCACCAGGTGGATTTCCTTTTTCAGCACTGTCCAACCCAACCCCAAAAATATACTCTTTGTGTTTACAGGCACATTCAAGCGCCTCAAAAGCCTGCTCTTCGGGGAGATGCCGCAGGAAGCACATAATTAATTTTGATGTTATGCCAAATTCTGTGCGCGCTTTTTCTAGAGCAATTGTGATACCTCCTAACACTGTCTCAAATGCGACGCCTCGATCTGTGTGTGCTTGAGCGTCAAAAAACATTTCCACATGTGTTAACCGATCGGCATGAACTCGTTCCAAATAAGCCCATGTTAAATCATAAAAATCTTTCTCTGTCAGGAGTACGGACATACCTAAGTAATAAAGGTCAAGAAAATCTTGAAGGCAATCAAACTGATATGCACTCCGAACATCTTCTACAGTCACATAAGGCAGTTTAATCCCATTTCGCTTTGCTAAAATTAGCATCATCTCAGGCTCTAGTGTTCCTTCAATGTGGAGGTGGAGTTCTGCCTTTGGAAGATTGTTGATAAGGCTCTGAGCAAGATTTTTCACGTTGGATTATTTTCCATCACCACAATTGTTGATAATTCATAGTAATAAAAGATTGCTAATTAAACAAATTAAATTACTCTCAACAATAATGTTCAATGTTTAAACATAAGTTAAGTGGATAAAAGAAATGTACGAAAACAAAAATAATTGGGCAAGAAAAGTTGGTTTTGGATTTAGGCCAGACGACGAAGTTCCCTCAAATATTGATGTTTGGAATAGTAATCAGCTAGATGGCAAGTTTCAATTATTTGGCCTCAATAAAGTGGGATTATGGCCTGAAGAGCATAATTTCTCAATCGAACAAAGGCTTAACAGACTTCATAAGCATCATAGATATATTGAAAAAACTAACAAAGAAAAAATTAGCCTAAAAGAAAAAAAACTTCTAAACCAGGTTTCAAAGAGAGAAAGCGATGTACATCTTTATGACGTACAAAAGCTTTGGAATTCTGCAATATATGGGAATGATACATTCAAGCAAAGATTACTTCACTTCTGGGCAAATCATTTCACGGTTGGTGGAAACGTTAACTTTAGGAACTATGTGATTGGAGATCTAATTCATAATGTAATTTATGAAAACTTGGATGGACCTTTCGATGATTTATTGTATCTGGCGACAACTCATCCAGGTATGTTGGATTACCTTGATAACACGGCTAACTCTGGTGAAAATTCGAAAGAAGCAATAAACTTTAGAAAAATTGGGAGAACCGCTGGTTTAAATGATAACCTAGCTCGAGAGTTAATGGAGCTACATACAGTTTCACCAGCAAAAAATTATACCGAAACTGATATAAGAAATGCTGCTAAAGTATTAGCGGGCTGGGGGCAAAGCCTTACTGATTTTGTGCAGCGCTACAATGAACTTAAAATACAAAAAGGAAATCCAATTGGAAACATGTCATTAAAGGAATTTACTTTATCACCTTATATTAAGAATAAAGCAGAACCTGGTAAAAAAGTTATAATGGGAAAGCCGTTTCCTGCTGGACCTAAAGCGCTCCGTAAATTAACAGACATGCTGGCTCAGGATGATTTTACAGCTCAACATCTCTCAAAAAAATTAGCGATCCATTTCATTGGTGAAAACGCGAATAAAAGTGAAATTAAAATCATTTATGATGCTTGGAAAGCTTCAAAAGGTGACTTGGTTAAGGTTCATGAGGCAACGTTGAAAGTTACACGAGCAACAAGGGTTAAAAAATTCCTTTGGCCATCAACGTGGATGTTGCAGGGTATTCGGGTTTCGGGGGCTAATTTTATGAAAGAAAACAAATCAGCTGGAGGCTTTGGCGGTATTAGAGATGATGGTACACCGAATTATGAACCATTAGGTATTCTTGAAGAAATTGGCCATAGTTTTTGGGCCTCTAGACAACCCGATGGCTACTCAGAAAAAAAACTAGACTGGGTATCCACAGAACATTTAGATCGTAGAGTTAGAATAGCATCAAGAATTTTTAATGCAGGGCCATCTAGGTCAGGTGAGGAAATAGCTAATCTTTTAGATTTTTCCGATAGAACAAAAGTAGCTATCTCAAAAGGTAGAAACTCTGAAGAAAAGTTTATTATTGCATTATGTAGCTCAGATTTTATGGAGATTTAGATGATAAATCGTAGACATTTTTTATCAGCGGCTGCCCCAGCTTTAGCTTTGTCGGGCTATCCAGTGCATGGCTTCACAAAAGAGCCAGTAAAAGGCCGAATTGTAGTTATTATGTTGCAAGGGGGAATGGATGGCCTCCTAGCAGTTCCACCTATTGGTGATGACGATCTTTTTAAACAAAGGAAAGCGCTAGTAGCATCAAATCCACTAAAGCTTAACCCACTTTTTGGAATACACCCTAATTTCAAAAACTTTTCAAAAATGCTGAAAAGTAATGAAGCGTCAATAGTTCATGCAACTTCTTTTCCATATACTGCACGATCGCATTTTGAAGGGCAAAACGTCTCTCAGACTGGATCTAAAATACCATTTTCTACAAATACAGGCTGGTTAGGACGCGCGATGGATGTTGCAAAAATAACTGGTAAAGCATTATCTCTTGATGCTCCATTATTAATTAGGGGTGCGCCAGCATTCGATAATTTTTACCCTGCAAATATTGGAAAAACTCAGGCCCCACAAAGTGAACTTTTAAATCTTATAAAAAATACTCACGATGGAGAGGTTATGGTAGCAATCGATAAATTAAGCCAAGTCTCAATGAATAGTCCTAGTAGGCTTAGAGCTAGAGATCCATTAAGTTTAGCAACTAAGGCAGGAGAGTCTATGAGGGAAATAAATGGTCCTCGTGTTGCGGTTCTCACGATACCAGAATTTGATGATCATTCCAGTATTGGCTCCACAACAGGACATCACCCTAAATTATTTACTTTATTAGATAATGTATTTTATCAATTAAGGAGTGCATTAAAAGAAGAGTGGGATAATACAATAGTACTCACAACAACTGAATTTGGCCGAACGGTTCAGGAAAATGGGTCTGCTGGAACAGATCATGGTTTTGGATCAGTTGGCTTATTAGCTGGTGGCTTAATTAATAAATCAAGTGTGGTTTCAAATTGGCCAGGACTGTCATCCAAAGATCTTTATGAAAAAAGAGATCTGTTTGCGACTATTGATTATCGCTCAGTTTGTGCGGCATGTATTGAGGCTGCCTTCAAACTTGATCATGACTTAATTGTAGATAAAGTTTTTAAAGATAAAAAAATAACACGTATTTATGAACATATATTCAGATGATTGAAATTAAATTAAGAATTGCATTATTTTTGATGCTGATGGTATTTAGCACCCAAATTCAAGCTGAAGAAAATATTCTGTGCCTTCAAAAATTCTTAGCTAAAACTGTGTTTAATCCTGGCCCGTCAGATGGTGTTTGGGGGAAGAAAACAGAAACTGCTATTAATCAATTGATAAGCCAAGCAAACAATTTTGAATCCCCATACGTTAAAAAAAGTGATGCGAAAAACGTATGCAAAATGCTTCAAGGCAATCAGGCATTAAAGCTACTTGAAATAGGTCAATTCAAGCGATTTCCTATAGAAATATTGGCTGATATTGGGGAGATTAAATCTGTAACAGATTTTGATTTTTCTAAAATTACAATAAGTAACGATATCAATTATAATTGTAAGTTCGTTATATTGCACAGTAAGGGTTTTAAGCGAGCATCTGGTAAAGTTAATATTGATAATGGTAAATTAGTTTTTAAAAACCATATATGGCAAGTTGGACTTGCATCAGAAGGAAGCCAACGATTTTTGACTGAAGAGGCTAATTTAAGGGTGACCCAAAATGGTTTGCGTGGGATAATGCCTCATCTATCTTATGTAGATGAGGGTGAGGTAGCAAAACCAATACAATACATAACTTTGGGTAAAAATTATATAAAGGTGGCAAAATCCTCTACTTTTGAAGCAGGAATTTTAGGGTCTAATAACTATATAGATAGTTTTGGGAATACTTATACTTTTAAAATATTAGATTGTTCTGAAAAATTTAATCGTACAAAAAAATCTATGGATAAAAAATTATTATGTTTGCAAAATAGCTTCACTGATAAGGGTATGGGTGAAGTATTATCTATTCTAGGCTTAGAGCTTTTGAGTAAAGCTTTTATAAAAGATCACAAAAATCTTAAAGATAAATCGGATTTAATAAAAATTGGACTTAATCCTAACGCTGTAAATAAAAATGAAAAGCATTTGTTAAAACTTGTAAACCACGAAGGCAGTAATTTTTTATTTTGTCGGAAATTAAAGGGATGAATTAATTATTAATTATTAATTGTGCATGACGCTACTATTTTTGGATAATTTAAATGATCCATTGCACAAGGAAATATTGCGGCCTTTAGGCGTTGCAGACTAATACAAGTAATAAATTAGGGCATAGAATTTGGATGCAGCTACAATATAATTTTTAAACATTTGTAATTTAAGAAAGTAAATTAATGAATTCATAGTGCGTTACACTAGGCAGCAAAAATGGATGATGTAGACTATATTTCATAAAATTATATTTTGACTAGTAACTTTAATAAATTATGCTGATGTAAAAAGGATGTCAGTGACATGATGAATTTAGGAAAGTTTTATATCAATGGTGAATGGGTCACACCCATTTCAAGTAATTCGATGCGGATTATTAATCCTGCCGACGAAAGTGAGATAGGAACAATAATTCTTGCCAATAAAGCTGATGTTGATTTGGCTGTTATGGCCGCAAATACTGCGTTCCTAAGTTATTCTAGAACCTCTAAACAAGAGCGGCTGGGAATGCTTGAGGCATTACTAGCTCTTTCTAAGAAAAAATTACCAGATTTAGCCAAAGTAATTTCTATAGAAATGGGTGCGCCAATGACAATGTCACTAGAGCTGCAAGCAGATGCTGCAATTGGTCATTTAGAAGGCTATATTTATGCATTAAAAAACCAAACAGAAAGTGAAAAACTTTCAAATGGTGATAAACAACTACGCGAACCTGTTGGTGTTTGCGGGCTAATCACTCCGTGGAACTGGCCAATAAATCAAATTACATTAAAGGTGCTTCCTGCTTTAGCGGCTGGTTGTACATGTGTCCTGAAACCATCTGAATTTACTCCTTTGTCATCCGTAATGTATTCTGAAATGATTCATGAGGCCGGGTTTCCAGCTGGCGTTTATAACATGATTCAAGGAGATGGACCGTTGGCTGGCGCCACACTTTCAAAGCACCCTGACATTGCGATGATGTCCTTCACTGGATCAACACGAGCAGGTTCTGCTGTATCAAAAGATTCTGCAGATACTATCAAGCGTGTAGCACTAGAACTTGGTGGAAAATCACCGAATATAGTTTTTGCAGATTGTAATCTTGAAGAACGAATAGCTGGTTCAATCGAAGAATGTTTTATTAATACAGGACAGTCTTGTGATGCTCCAACTCGGCTTGTGGTAGAGCGTAGCTGCTATGACGAAGTTCTGGAAATAGCCAAGCGCATTGGTGAAAGTATTAAAGTTGGTGATCCTGCGTTGGAAGGAACTCACTTGGGTCCTCTGGTTAGTGACATTCAGTATGAACGTGTGCAGGCTATGATAAAAAAAGGAATTTCTGAAGGTGCAAGATTGTTAGTTGGTGGGTTGGGTAAACCAGATGGTTTTGATAAAGGTTTTTGGGTTCGACCTACGATTTTTGCAGATGCACACAATAAAATGACAATTGCCCAACAGGAAATCTTTGGTCCAGTTTTGACAATTATACCTTTTGATAATGAAGAGGAGGCAATTGAAATTGCCAATGATACTCCATACGGATTAGCAGCATATGTACAGTCTGGTGACTTAGATCGGGCAGACCGTGTCGCCAGTAGACTCCGTGCTGGCATGGTGCATATTAATGGTGGAGAATTTAATTATGGTTCACCTTTTGGCGGATATAAACAATCTGGTAATGGCCGAGAAGGTGGTGTAATCGGTATCGAAGATTTTCAAGAAATTAAAACGGTACATTATCCAGAATAATGTTCCGTGTATTTTTCTTTGCCATTATTATATTTTAATCTATGAGATCAAGACTGGGCTGATGTTTTGGGTTATGCAATCGAAAACTAAAAGTGAGAGTAACTTGACAGAGCAAACTATAAATCAAAGAATGATTACTGGAAAAATAAGCCAAGAGTTTGTTCGATTTGCAGTTCCTTCTGTTTTTGGCATGCTGGCAATTTCGTCAGCAATAGTTGTTGATGGAATTTTTATTGGGAACTTTGTTGGTGCAATACCTTTGGCATCAGTAAATATTGTTATGCCATTTATAACCATTGTATGGGGCATCATTTTAATGTTTTCAAGTGGGTCTGCTGTAATAGCTGGTAAGTATTTAGGTGAAAATAAACCAAATAAAGCTTGCGACATATTTTCTAAAACAGCAGTCATTGTATTTTTGGCAATGGTTTTATTAACTATAATATCATTCTGTTTTACAGAACAGATAGCTGTGATGCTTGGTGCAAAAGGTGAAACTGTAGCATTAAGTACGGACTATTTACGTGTACTTGCTTGGTTTTATTTGGGGTTTGGATTCGCGGTCTTAATGAACTTTTTCTTACGCATTGATGGAAGGCCAAGTTATGCATTTTTTGGTCTGCTAAGCACAACGATTGTTAATATATTTCTTGATTATATTTTTGTTGCACGTTTTGATTGGGGGCTAAAAGGTGCTGCACTTGCGACTGGTTTGGCCTTTTTGGTGGGTATGTTAATAGTTTTACCTCATTTTATTGGGCATTATGGGAGTATTAAATTTGTACGTCCAAAGGGTACTTGGGCAGAAATCCCCCTTGCTGCATTTAATGGGTTTTCCGAGTTCTTGACTGAAACTTCAGCAGGATTAATTGTGCTGATGTTCAATTGGATACTTATAACTCATATTGGATCAATGGGTGTCGCTGCGTTCACTGTTGTTGACTATCTAATGTATTTTTCTTTATTAGTTTTTTATGGTGTAGGAGAGGGAATTTCACCTTTGATTAGTGTGAATTTTGGTGCGCGAAAACCATCACGCATTTCTACATTCTTCAAAATCGGACTTATCATAAATTTGGTAATTGCGTCTTTGGCAACAATAGCACTCTTATATTGGACTGAAGATATGGTAAATATTTTCTTGAACGAAGAAGACGCTGAAATAATAAATCTTGCCACTAAAATTGTAGAAATTATTTGGCCAATGCTAATTTTTGCAGCTGTCAACATAACTTTGACAGGATATTTAACTGGCATGCAATGCGCAAAACAATCCGCATTAATTGCTTTGGCCCGTTCACTTGTTTTGCCAGTATTATTAGTTTTTCTATTTTGGAAATTTTTTGGCTTTATGTATGCTTTTTATGCATTACCAATTTCTGAAGTATGTGTATTTATTTTTGCCCTTTTTCTCCTTAAGGGACGGTTGCCACAAGAATTAATCAAAAATTAATTTTTGGTAAATCTTATATGTATTTAATTATTGATTGCAGTAATTTCTTCTGCTGCTCTTATCCCGCTTAAGTATGCACCATGAACTGTTGCTTGAGCATTAAGCATGGTGGCTTCGCCAGCAAAAAATAATCGATTACCCAATGTTGCAGACAATTTTAATCTTGCGTCTTTTGCACCCGGAAGGGCGTAACTGTAAGAGCCAAGCGTGTGCAAGTTTCCTTTCCATGCAGTTTCAGTTGTCTTTTGAATATACTTTGTGACGTTGTTGCCAAAAACTGCCTTCATACCTTCTTTGCAAAAATTTGTAGCCGCCCCAACGCCCTCTTTTTCAAGCTGTTCGGCAAAGCGCCCTGCAACAAACCCAACAGCTAAGTTAGTATCGTAAAAGCCAAAATTTATTGTGCAAAAGTCGCTTTCACCAACTAAATAATTGACACTTTCTCCTTGATGGGCCTCTTGCCAGCCTGGATCAAATTCTAACCCTATTTTATTTAAGACTCCTGTTGGGAGAAGATTGATTGCCTCTAATTTCCATTTTGGTAATTGGGGAGTAAATTTAATATGTTCTGCGGCTAAAACGCTGGTTGAAACAGTGAGAATTACATATTTAGCGTTAATTGATCCTATTGGGGTCTCGATTTTCACACCTTTTCCAGAATAATTAACTTTTGATACTGGGCAGTTAACTACTACGTTTACATCTGAATGTAGGTTCCTAATAAATGTTCCCAAGCCACCATCGAGCAACCAATCGCCTTCGGCATCTGCATATTGATATACATCTGCTGACGATGTGACATCTGGATCAGCACTTAACATTGGGGCTATTAGATTTTTAACTAATTTTTTCCATGGAGATTGTGGTAAAGTCTTTTCAACTGATTGGTCTAGAGTTTCAGCACCAGCCTGGTTTGCTGCCAGCCACATTGATGTATGGTATTTACCATATTCCTTAATTTGTTGCGGAGTAAGCAAGGTTCCATTTGAATATACCCAAGTCCAATCCCAGCTCTTTTTGTGTAAAGATATTCCATTTTCTTCTGCTAAACGTGCTAAAGGATTGATCACAGCAGAATGTAGCCATGATCCACCTATGTCAAAAGGGGTTCTAAATGTAGATTTATCTGTAATGCAACGACCGCCAACAAATGCTTTTGCTTCTAATACAACGACTGAAAAGCCATTTTTTTTTAACTTTTTTGCCGCAGAAAGCCCTGAGGTTCCTGCGCCTACAATAACGACATCTGGATTAGCGGATGGTAATTTCACAAAATTATTCCCTCATAATCCTTGGCTCAGATTTGGGATAATTTTAATACCTTCAAATTGAGCAACATGTATGGGATCCTCTTTATCGAACTTGCAACATCTACGATAAATTTCCAACATTTCTGCTGATATTTTACCATGCTTGTAAAAATACATTGCTGCTGCATAACGTTCGAACCCTGACCCAGAAATACCAATTTTGGAAAATAGAAATGTTTTTTGTTCTTTATTTTTAATAGATATGGGGTCGATTTGAAAGCTCATGCACTTTTAGTTTCAAGGGAGGCATTTAAGTGTTTTATCTCGGATTCTTTTGGTGCTTTCTTTATATTATAAACAGGAAGAAGTGCGCGTAAATGATTATGATATGTACGTACTCCAAATTCCAGATCAGATAAATAAAATCCATCAAATGAGTCAGAAACCATAGATTCATTTGACCAAATAGTTAGTTGTTTATCTTCAACTACTGTTTCACGATCAATTCGGCTTGCCAGATACCTAGCTACTTTTTGTTGCCTGTCTTCATTTGGATAGCGATATGTGGCACTTCGAATTATAGTTTTATCGACGGATACAGGAAATTCTTGATAAAACAATGAAGTTTCTGGTGTCATTGCTATAACTGAATTTGGGAAAATCCCATAGTAGATCCATGTTTTTGCTAAGCTTTCTGGAAGTGAAGCTTGCTGTTTGGAAAATTTCTTATAATTGCGAACACCCCAATGTCGGCCCTTCGACATAGTGAATTGACCTTCAGAGCGTGATACACCATCTTCGTAGGGTTCGTCTTGGTAATTAGATCCATATAAATCTTGTAAACCTGGATGAGCCATTGCAACGTGATAACCTTCATTGTCAACGTCACGAATTGATTTCCAGTTTACTGGAGACTGTTCAGTCCAAAAACCATCAGTTGGAATTTGATCAGTGATATTGTAGCGCGTGGCTTCTTCCTTGTGACGGCTCAATAATTCTTTAACCGATGGTTGTGGGCCCTCCTTAAATCGCACAAAAATAAAACCATTCCAAACTTCATGTTCCACAGTTTTTAACGCAAACTCATCTTTATCCAAATCTGGGAAAGTATCAGGCCGTGCCGCCCCTCTTAAGGTGCCATCTAAATTATATACCCATCCATGAAATGGACAAATTAATGCATTTTTACACGTGCCTTGGTCTTTTGCGACGAGACGGGAACCACGATGGCGACATATATTGTGAAAGGCTCTAATCTTTAAGCTTGAATCACGAATGATGATTGCGCGCTCGCCACATAGATCAAATGTTTTAAAATCTCCAGTATTGGGAACATCAGATATATGGCATGCAATTTGCCAATGGGTTTTAAAAATTTCTATTTCTAACTCTAAAAGCGCAGGACTATGGTAGCTCCATCCTGGCAGTCCGCTTCTATCCCAGTTTTTGGGAGGATTATTGTTCTTTACAGCTTTAGTCATTATAAAGTCTTTCATCTTAACAGATTACGTTAATTGCCCTAAGCGTATCTTCAAGGCCGTGCAGTATCCATCATTCTTTTCCAGCTTAGTGCAACTGCAACGCCAATGCCACGAAAGCGATTAAATGGAATTTTTGGCATTGACGTCAAAGGAAGAAAGTTATTGTTATCTTTATTGAGCATACAGTGATTGGCTAAAATTTCCCCCATCATTGTAGCCATTGCCACGCCGCGTCCGTTGAAACCGAGCCCGCTGTACAAACCATCAGCTAATTTATGAACATGTGGTACGTGATCAAGTGTTAAAGCTACCCGGCCAGTCCACATGTGGCTAAGGTTTGTGTTATCAACCTTTGGAAAAATCTCTTTCATTCTTCGAAGGCCAAACGTAAAATTCTTTTTATCTATTAATTCTTTTTGTGAATTGACGCGGCTCCCAAATAGAAGTCGATTTTCACAATCAAAACCAAACCACGACAACAAACGCCTTGTGTCTGCTACACCTTGACGGCCTGGAAGAATTTTATCTTTTAATGAACCAGTTAAGGGTGTCGTTGCAATCACACCTGTTAATACTGGAATAATAGATTGAGATAATCCTGGTAGCATACTACCTGTATATCCATTTGTGCATATTATTACTGTTTCTGATTTTATTGTGCCATTTAATGTTTTTATTACCCAACGGTTGCCAATGCGTTTAACCGAAGTAGCTGGCGTATCGCAAAAGATTGACACGCCTAAAGAAATACATGCCTTTGCAAGGCCCCGAGCATATTTGAGTGGATGTAGGTTGCCACCGCGCTCATCAATTAATCCGCCAGTATAAGCTGATGTGCCCACTTTTTTTTGAATGTCATCAAAAGACAAAGCTTTGACAGAAATATTTCGATTTCCCCACTGTTGGACATGGGCATCTGTTGTTTTCATACCCACTGGCCCTTTTGCTAATTGTATCCATCCAGTTCTACGTAGATCACAATCAATTTTGTATTTCTGAATTAGATCATAGACCATTTTTGGTGCAGCGCTAACCGTATTAACAATTCTTTCACCTCGTTCAGATCCAAAGCGAGAGACTATTTCGTCAGGAAATATTTTTAACCCTGGTATAATTTGGCCGCCGTTACGCCCAGAGGCACCCCAGCCGGGTTCATGTGCTTCAACCACTCCGACCTCAACACCTTTTTCAGCCAAGTGTAAGGCTGCTGAAAGGCCACAAAATCCAGCACCAATGACTAAAACATCAACATTTATATCATCTTTGAGCGCTGTCATTACAGGAAGGCTGTTGGCAGTCTTACCCCACAATGACGTTTTAATATGACACGATGATTGATACCAAGCTGTCATGTTTTAAAAGCCGGCCAGGATCGACTCAATTCAAAATCGTTTTCACGCCTGAATGGAGTATCTAGATCAATAGGCATATCTAAATTTCGAGCAAATTCGTGGCCAGCGTAAACTGCCATTGCAATGGTACCGGGTGCGTAACAATCTCCAATCCTAGTGACCGTTTTAATTCCATTGTCCTGCCATTCTTGTTTGCGCGCTAGAATTTTATAGTACAAATCATCCTGACTAATTCGTGAAGTTACAGGTACAACAGTGTTAACTTCCACCCGTTGTTTTGTACCAACAAATACACAAGAAATGTCAACATAACCCTTGCCTATCTCGCTAATTCCATGGCTGCAAATTATAGTAACACCCAATTCTCGAAGCTTAATTTGTATATGCTCATACTCGAGTGAAAAATGCGTCCATCCGGATACTTCAGATGCAGGGGTCACCAAGGTGACTTTGGTTCCAGCCTCAGCTAGTTGCTCGGCCAGAGCACTTCCTAAATAATAATGGTCGTCGTCAAAAACTAATGTATGACCAGTTGGGATATAACCCAACATAATTTGTTCTGGAGAGATCATCATGGGTGAGTGAATCTTAACATTTTTAAATCTGTGGTGAATGCCAAGCAAATCTAATCGCCATTTAGAGCCTGTTGCTATTGCAACATGCTCTGCACCTAATTCAAAAATACCATCTACATCCATTTTACTTTGGGTAAACAAATTCACATTGCTCCGAGTGGATAACATCGAAGTGCGATAATCAGCGACCCTTTTCCATTGGCGCAGAGGACCTAATTTAGTTTCACTTAATACTCTACCACCCATCTCATTATTAGCTTCAGCTAAGGTTGTATCATATGATCTATTTGAAAGAGCTAGTGTTGCTTCAAGACCAGTAGGGCCACCGCCAACTATCAAAATAGTATCTTTAGATTTGGCCAGTGGGATTTTTTCTGGATGCCATCCTTTACGCCACTCTTCGCCCATGGTTGGGTTTTGAGTGCAGCGCATGGGGTATGCTATATGATCGCCTGTTGTGCACATATTGCAACCGATACATTCACGTATTTCGTTAGAACGCCCCTCTTGAATTTTTTTTGGAAGAAATGGATCTGCAATTGAAGGTCTGGCTGCCCCAATCAAATCTAATACGCCACGATTTATTTGAGAAGCCATAGTGTCAGGAGATGTAAATCTGCCAACGCCCACTACAGGTTTAGTGGTTACGCCCTTTACAAATTTAATATATTTTTCTTGCGCGCCTTCGACCCCAAACCTTGATGGTAGGGAGTCGTTGCCCCAATCCGCAACGTTGACATCCCAAAGATCAGGTACTTCAGCTAATGCCGCAACTATATCTTCTGCCTCAGCAGGGTGCATACCATCTTCACCTAAGAGTTCATCAACAGCAAATCTAAACGCAATTGCACAGTCTTGGCCCACAGCGTCTTTCGTATCTTCTAAGATTTCACGTACAAGACGAACCCGATTCTCAAGGCACCCTCCATATTCATCAGTTCGCTGATTGTAACGTTTTAAAATAAACTGGTAGAGTAAGGTCATGATCCCATGAGCAGCGTAAACATAGATTATGTCATAACCTGCACGTTGAGATCTGATGGCTGCTTCGCGAAACCAGCGTCTTAAGGCTTGGATATCTTCTTTATCCATTCCCCTCGCTTGAGTGGAGTTGGCTGTTTCAGTTGGACAAGGAGAGGGCGCAAGTGCTGGCGTACGCGAAAGGTAATTACTAACTGATTGGCCATTGTGTACTAATTGAATTCCAGCGAGTGCCCCGTGTTCGTGAACTTTTTTTATCATTAATTCATGAACTGGTAAATCGCTGTCGTCCCAAAGGCGCATAAGTGTTGCCGGCGTTAGGTCGCTTGTTGGATGAATCGAGCATTCTTCAGTGCAAACAACACCCCAACCACCCTCTGCTTTGACACCTCGCATTTCCGCCATTGTACGTGGCCAGCGATGGCCCATTCCATTACAATGGGGAACCTGATAGAATCTGTTTTTTGTTATTTTAGGGCCTATTCTCAATGGCTCAAATAATATGCGATGATTTTTTTCCATAGCCATTTTTTTTGCTAAGCCTTTCTTTTTTTGCCAATCAGATTATGCTCAAGTATTTTTAAAAAGAGTCGCCACACGATTAATCTATAAAATTTAGATTACATATTTGTATTCTATTTTACTTCTCAGTCAACTTGACTTTGTTAGTTTGAACAGAATAGCATGTTTATAAAATAAATAGTCAGCTGCGATAATGGGGGTGCAATGGCTAGTAGGCATACTTATATTTTGATAAAATATTAGCCTAAATTTATAATTTTTATAAGAATGCAAAAAAATTTAATCTAGGGAGAGGAAACCGACCATGAAATTAATAAATAAATTTATAGGCCTGACCTATACTTTAGCAATCAGCTCATTGCTTGTTAGCTCAGCTCATGCAGAAGAGCGAGTT
>Ga0115005_10000203_pt1 | contig 45234 bp, 22 predicted proteins | sample ArcOceMetagenome_FD_87163 | JGI IMG/M metagenome (GOLD analysis project Ga0115005, IMG submission 87163) | Marine eukaryotic phytoplankton communities from Arctic Ocean - Arctic Ocean - Greenland ARC118M Metagenome | ecosystem: Environmental > Aquatic > Marine > Oceanic | place: Arctic Ocean... | reverse complement strand
GCTATCTGTACATATCCCGAATATCGATTGCCCTCTCCATCATCAAACACATAGAAATAGGTTCCATCAGCCAACCTTGTATTTTCCCAAGTTCCATCAAATGTATTGTCATAACCTTCTCTGTAATACACTCGATTCCCCCAACGGTTAAATACATAAAGCACATTATCTGGAAATGATTCTAAACCTTGGATATAAAATAGATCATTGATTCCATCATTATTTGGTGAAAAACCGCTGTAAAAAATCAACTCTCCACTTGATTCACACAGCACTAAAATTGTGACTATAGCACTATCACAATCTGCTGTATTACACAAGGCATAGTTATAAGTATCTGGAATAGCTGAATTACAATATCCTTCGTCTGGCGTATAAGTAGCCGTTCCATCTCCATTCATCATTACTGTCCCATTGGTTGGTGGAGTCAAAATAAACATCGTATCAAAAATTCCATTGATAGTATCATTGCCCAATAAATTAATAACGACTATTTGATCCATCATTGTAGTATCTGCATCGGTGATCGCCTCTGGTAAAACTAACGTATCAAGCAAAACAGTTACAATAATGGTAGTCGTATCACACAATCCTAAATCATCACAAACCACAATGCAAGCTGTATTTTCACCAGGATTTAATCCCTCATAATTTACACAATAAGTACTATCCACAATTTCGAAAGCTACTATGCCTCCCGATTGTACTGGACACGCATTTGAGATACTAAGCACATTGCCAAGTAATTCGGTAGTATCAACGCAGTAGGTATCCAGCGTTCCAACCATAATGGTATCCACCACAATATCTGTAATCAAACAGAATACAGTTGCTTGAATGGTGTCTTGACAAAGTGTAGCTGTATCTGAAAAAATCAATTCATGAGGTCCATCACCAATCAAAATTTGAGTCCCATTTGGCGTCAAAGTTTCGGTCAATTCTAATAGTGCAAATGCACCTGTTCCATTCTGTGTGATCGTAATATTTCCATAATTACTAGAAATACTTCCTCCCTCAAGATTAAAAGAAGTAGCATCCAAAGTCCATGTTCCCAAAGTATCCCACACATTCATCGAATCAACTAAATCAGAAACGGTCATAAACATACCTGAATAAGTGGAATCATTTACCATCCATAAATCTACATTATATGGCCCCGCAGCACCTTGCGCTGGCAAAGCAAAATAATTATAACTATAAGAGGTATCAAAATCACATCCTGCAAATCCATTGGTATATGCCATTCCGTTATCTGTAATATTATATCCGGCAATTTGTCCTAGAGGAATTTCTAGACATAGTGGTGTAGTTCCTGCACAATCGGAAAGTCCTAACGTGGCCGAATCCATATTGATAAATCCATCCCCGCAAGGTGGTGTCACCGTTATATTAAGGATGATATCAGTTCGATCACCTAGATTATTAGTCAATCTTAAACAAAGCATATCTACCCCAAGATTGATTCCTTCGAAAATAATACAATTAGCTACCGTATCAATCGTATAGTTAACCATCATATTAACCGTATCCCCACAAGTAATTTCTACCAAGGCTAAATCACCTACCAACATTTCGTCCAAGCAGAATGTATCTATCTTGGTGATTTCAATCAAAACATCCAAAATCAAAGTATCTGGAACACAGTTAATCGATAAGCTCATCGTATCTATACAACCAGTCAATAAGTCCAACATGGTGATTTGATGAAAACCAGTATCTACTGCAATGGTAGCATCGGTTCCATTCATACAAGTTCCAATTGAACCTGCGTATAAACTCCCGTTGTCTCTAATTTCATAATCTGATAGAGTTGCCGCAGACACATTGATACAAGCTTCAACGGTACTTCCACAAGTAGTGGTTTCAAGCGTTACCACATCTGTCAACCATTCATCGCAAGGTGGACAAGTTACTTCTACCAAAACGGTATCCGAGCAAGCTGTGCTGATTTTGGTAAAAATAATTTCATGCAATCCAACATTCAACTGAAGGTTAGTTCCATCATTAGTAGCTGCAAAATCACATGCCATCAAAGAACCTCCGTAAGCCATTCCATCAACTAAAATTTGATATTCAAAAATATTTGCTGTTGAAACATTCACACAAAAATCACCTGTCCCCAAACAATTTGCAGCAACTACACCCACCGTATCCGCTAGTAAAAAAGGCACACATAACGCACATGAAACAGTTACTTGAATAGAAGCAGTTGGGCAGTTATTTCCAACTTCCGTATAAGTTATAGTGTGCAGTCCTTCTGATATTTCCAAAGACGATCCAGCAAAGTCATAAACCACCATTGGTGGAATCGAAATCGTAGCATTAGTCAATGGATGAGTAATGACCAGATCTTCATATTCTTGATCTAAATCACCTCCCGAAATAGTTAAGTCAGTTGTATTGAGCACCCAATTTGCCGCCGCATCCCAATCATTCATTTCATCTAATAACTCTTGGACATTTTGGAAAGTGATTACTAAGTCTTGCCCTTCTACCACCCAAGAATCTAATTCGTATGGACCAAAATTCCCTTGAGCAAAAAGTCCAGCGTAATCATAAACTATCGTACTATCCTCCTGACATCCTGTGAATCCAGTCGAAACTGGAACACCATCAACCGTAACATTGAAATTTCCAATATCATCAAATGGAATATCCAAACACAAATCACCTGTCGAGGTGGCCACATCGCAAGCCACATTCATAATTTGAGAAACGGTGTGACAAATAATTGAAGGAATAAAAACAGTTGTATCTGAATTTCCCATGTCATCATTTACCACCACACAAATCGTATCAATACTACTTCCTGGTAAACTATTAGAAGTATAAATTAAGCACCCTGTCTCAGAAACGGAGTAAGTTCCGTAAGTTCCATCTCCACCTAAAGTTCCTCCTGCACATAATGTAGTCGTTGTATTATTAGAAAAATAATTAGGTATCGGATTTCCACAAAAAGTCTCCGTAGAATCTGTTTCTAAAGTAAAAGGAATCGTGTCATTCAAAATACAAGTAGTTCCGATTACGATATCCAAAGTATCGATACAACCTGAACAGCCTGTTACCGTAATCGTGTAATTTCCACTAGTTAAGAAATCTCTATCATGCCCTAGTCCTCCATCACTCCAGTTATACGTATATTCAGATAGAGCTGCATTATTTGGATCAGCATCACAATCTGCCGCACTAATTTCTACCCGATGCTCCAGCGATGCTCCAGAAAAACCTGAATCAAAATCAAATGAAATACTTTGAGTCGTAAAGCCATTTGGATTAAGTAAACCAGTTACTGTTTTTTTAACTTTATTGCCCGTTTGCACCCAACCAGTATTTCCAGTTGCACTTAACGTCAAGCCCGTTGGAACATAATTTGTCAGCTCAAAACTCTGCACCGTAGTCAATCCTTGATTAAGAACTTCTATGGTGAAGTCTACTTGAGTACCAGGACAAGCAAAGGTATTTGGCGTAGTTAAAACTAACGCCAAATCAACGGTGTCATTCGGCCCTACAACAGCATTCAAACTAGCTTCATTTTCACTAGAATCAAATAATGTAAATGTACTGTTATGACCTTTATTTGAACTTGTAAATGCCAAACAAAAAACACCTAAAACTGCAGCCAAAACTACAGTCCCTAACTGTCTTATTTTTTTGGACAAAATTAGATTTGGGAAGCTTATGTTCATGGTATTTTTTTTGTTAAAAAAAGTAGAATTATACCTCATAAATTAAAGGGATGTGATTACTAGATGTTCTTTCACTCTTTTTTAGCAGAATGAAAAAAATCAATAATTTTATTTAAAATAAACTTACAGTCAACATTTTATACATTTAAAATAATACAAAGTTGTTTTTTTAATTAACTCTTAATTGTTGATTACAATGATAAATCGTCAATGTTACATGAAAAAATAACATTAAAAAAAATTATAATTTAATTTCCAAAACTTATGCCAAAAAAATCTAAAAAGACTGATGCTTAGAATACTCAATTTTACAAAAAAAGCAAGCCCTGTTTTTACAAAGAAAAACAGGGCCTATCAATACTTTTCTAATCAATAAATCTAGTCCATCTTGTTAATCAAAACTTCTGTCCTTCGGTTGATTTGATGTTTACCATCTGAACAATCCACCCCATCTGTACAATCATTTTTCAAAGCAGTTTCACCATAGCCAGAAGCGATTATCCTGTTAGATGTAATTCCTTTTGAAATGATGTATTGCCGAGCAGAAACTGCTCTTTCTTCCGAAAGTTTTTTATTATAATTATTATTTCCACGCGAGTCCGTATAAGAAATAAGTGTAATTTCCATATTAGAAAATTCATTCATCATCGTAACAATATAATCCAATTCAACCTGTGCATCAGGACGAATATTTGACTTATTAAAATCATAGTAAATATTCTTCAACGTAAGGACTTGCCCCACAGTAAAAGTTGCTTTTTCATCTCCTAAGAAATGTTTCTTCACCTCGGAAGAAGATTCGGCTTTTACACCTGGATTTGATTTTACGGAAAGACTAGCAGGCAACATTTCAATTTTAATTTCTTTCATATTTCCTTTGGTTGGTTCCATCGTAGAAACTTGAGTTTCGGTTGCCATGAAATTATCTTTGCTAGCAACGACCTCAAAGTCGCATCCGTTTTCCAAACAAAAACCAAAACTTCCATCTGCTTGAGAAGTTACTACCGTTTTTTCTCCAGTACATTTATTCACCAAAGTAATATCTGTATTTGGCATTACTTTATTGTATTTTCCATTGACGACCGTTCCAAATAATTCTACACATTTTGCTTTTTCCAAATTGAAGGCGTAAGAAATCCCACTCATCATTTCTGCCACAGAGACTTCTTTTTCGATTGGTAAAAATCCTTCTTTTTCAATCGTAACTTTGTAAACGCCCCCTACTTCCGCCGTTGTTTTCAACAATCCTTTTACATCTGTTTTGCCTTCCATCGGAGCTTCTTTTCCATTCACATTTTCAATTTTCACAACTGCATTTCTAATTACTGAATTAGTTTCTGTATCCATCACTATCAAATAAGAAGTCTTCTTCTCAGTCAATTCTAATGATTCATTATTATTTCCCCAAGTATAAATATCATCGCCACCTTTTCCTCCAAACCGATTGGAAGTCAAAAACCCTTTGGTCATATTCTCATCTGCGTAAAAACCAAAATCATCTTTTTTAGTATTAAAAGGAGTTCCTAAGTTTCTTCGTACATCCCAAGTACCTTCATCAAAAGTGTTTGATTTTTCTGCATAAAAAACATCCAAACCTCCCAAACCTACATGTCCATTCGAAGAGAAAAACAAAACGCCTTGATAGTTAACAAACGGAAAAATATCATTTCCAGCACTATTAACGGTCGGCCCTAAATTTTGAGCTTCCTCCCATTCTCCATCTTTATTTTCACAAACATAAATATCCATCCCACCAAAACCACCAGGTCGATCAGAAGCAAAATAAAGCAATTTACCATCTGCAGAAAGACTTGGATGACAGGTCGCGAAATCGTCTCCGTTGATACCAATATCAGTTGCAGCTGTCCACAGCCCATCTACAAAAATAGAACTGTAGATTTTTAAATTAATGGATTGATCTTTCTTTTTCTTCTTTTTATTATTCCTTGAAAAGAACATCAGCGTTCCACTTCCACTAATTGAAGTGACACCATCATGATATTTTTTATTGATACCACCTTCAACTGGAGTGATATTTCCCACCTTTCCCTCGTCATTCATTTTTGCAAAAAACACATCTGAAAAGTTACCTTTTGTCCAAGCATCGGTCACCTTTTTCATTTTTTGCATTCCTCTAGTTGAAGTAAAAACAACTCCTCCATCGTGACTGACGGCGCTGTAATCTAGATGCTTGGTATTTAAAGCTTTTAGGTTTTCAATGGTAACATTTTCATGTTCCTTGAACTTCGATAACTCGCTGCAATCAGAAATAAATTTGCGGTCAGAATTCGAAACTCTTTGGTATTCATCAAACCATCGGATCGCATCCTCGCACTTACCTGTACTTTGCAATACTTCTGCATAGTGCAATTTATCTTCTACTTCAGTAGATTGATTAATACATTTTGAGTACCAATATTCTGCTAGTTCTGCATCTCCATTGAGGCGATAAGAATTAGCAACTCGAATCATTACTTCAGGTTTCATATCATCAGCACCATGCTTCATTTGATAACTAGCAGCTGAAGACATATAGCCTTGTTGTTGGTACAACTTATCTGCTTTTCCCCAACCAGTTGGATCCTTTTTAGTTTCTTCTGCTTGTGCAAATAACAATACATTTACAAAACAAAATACTACTGTCAAAAATATAGATATAATACGATTCATTTTTATTTTATTTTATAAAATATTAATTATCAATACTTTACATTTAAAAATTTAACTTCCATTTGTCAACTCCCCAAAACTCCCCTTTAGGGGTCGAGGGTTAAAAATATCTTAAGTGATTCATTCCTTTTCCTTCAAAATTCAACCCGTACTCTAACATCACTTCAAAACTTCCAGGACTATATTGAGACAACTTCGAGGTAGTCAAATCAACTGCTACTCCTGCTCGAATTTGTGGATTAAATTGGTACTGCAGCATCGCATCAAATGAGTCACCTAAACGATACGATCCGCCTACCCAAATTTTATCCATAAATAAAAAACTGGCATTGACATTCACTTCGATCGGAGCGCCAGGATTATAGCTCACCAACATCGCAGGTTTAAATTGAACGGCATGATTGATACGAGTCATAAAGCCGCCCATCAATTGATAAGTTCGCATAGAGTTAATATCCACCGATTGACTTGGGTTGTTAGAATATGCGGTTGATCGTAAAAAATTAGGTACAGAAAGTCCCACATAATATTGTGGATGACTGTAGTAAAACCCTGCACCAAAATTTGGATTGATTCGAGAATTCTCATTCATAGAAATGTCTTCATCGTTCATATCCGCAGGATCTACCATCGTGAAATCAATTTTTCCATATTCGATTTGACCACTCATTCCTATACTAAATGTCGCTCCATTTTTCATAGGAATCCGGTAGGCGTAATTCAATCCAATATTATATGTTTTGTAAAAACCATGTTGGTCACCTACAAATGAAAGACCTGCTCCACCTCGATTACTGAAAAAAGGAGCATGTGCACTTACCGTATATGTAGTTGGCGCACCAGTTACTCCTGACCATTGATTTCGATAAAGAGAAGTGAACGTAAGTACTTCTTTACTTCCTGCATAAGCTGGATTGATCGCCATTTTATTATGCATAAATTGAGTATAGTGTGGATCATTCTGACCATTGACGGACCAAGCTGTTCCCATCACTATAATTAGAAGAATTAAATATTTTTGCATCTTTATTATTTTTTAAAAAATTATTTTTTCCTAAATTTCATCAGCCCCTACGGACTAACACCGCTCCTCCGCTCCTTGCACCGCTGCTTAATTTTATCGCATGATGGTAAAAAATCCTTGTGCAGGATCTGCATCATCTGTATCTAATTTGAAAATATAATAGTACGTTCCCGCAGGTAAATCATTTCCATTATAAGTTCCTTCCCAATCATTTTGGTAACCTACAATGGAGAATACTTTATCTCCCCAGCGGTTGAAAACTATTAATTCATTATTCGGAAAATTCTGTGTACATGGAATGGTCAAGGCATCGTTTTTACCATCTCCATTAGGAGTCAAAACATTTGGAATCCAACATTCTCCTTTCTCTGTCAAACCATTTAAGGTAATCGTGACAATTGCATTTTGACAGTCATCGACACAGTTTACATTGCAAATTTCATATTCAAATTCATCTAGCCCAAAGGCATTATGATTAGGTTCGTAAGTAAAAATTCCATCAATCATCTGCACCGTTCCTTGAGTAGGATTTTGTGTAATACTCACTTCATATTCGTTGACAAAACCAATCACATCATTGACCAAAACATCTTCATCAACTAATCTTTCATTTAAACTAATCACAAAATTATCGTCCGTTACTTCGATATTATCTTCTCGGAAAATCACCATCGTATCAGCTGCATAACTTTCGCAAGCATCATTTGACAATGACCAAATAAACATGTTTGCTCCAGTTGGAACATTGCTAGTGGTTGTAGATGCATTAGTTGGATTGGTGATAGTTGCGGAAGATGGCGTCATCCACATTCCAGTTCCGACAGTTGGTTGATTGGCACTTAGCATAACTTCTACACCTTCGCAAGCATAGGTTTGTTCCACATCAACTGCTGCGTTAATCGTAGGCAATTCAGAAATAGAAACAATCACTTCATCTGTATCATAGTCAAGACAAGTTCCTTCTGAAAGTGTCCAAGTAAACGTGTAAGCATTACCAGGAATCATTCCTGAAACAGTCGAAGTTGGAGAAGTATTATTAGAAATAATGATGGCCGTTTGAGTACTTGGTTGAGACCAAACGCCAAGCGCTGTTGCCGGTGAAGTTGCTCCTAATACAATCGTACCGTCATTACAAACTGCTAAATCAATTCCTGCATTCGATATATCATCAGTCGCATCGGTGTAATTAATCATGACCGTATCTTTGGCATAATTGGCACAGTTGCCATTGGAAAGTGTCCAGACAAAAATGTTGTTTCCAGCAGTCAAATCTGAAACGGAAGCATTTGGATTAGTCACATCATTAATCGTGGCACCAGTTGTCGAAGTCCATTGACCTGTTCCAACCGAAGGCATCATCGCAGTCAAATCCGTATTCCCTAATCCACAAACCGTCATATCATTACCTGCATTTGGAACATCAGTATTTGTAATTTCTACCATCACCATTGCAGACGCATTGGCTATACAATTACCAACAGTCATCACCACATAATATTCACCAGCAGAAGCTGCATCAATATTAGGAATAGTAAAATCTAAATCGCTGGTTGTTCCAATCGAAGTTCCAGTTTGATAAAACCATTCAAAATTCAAGGTTGCATTTGGTGGAACACCTAATGGATTTGCAGTCAAAACTAAATCACTTCCTTCACAAACTGCTACCATACTTTCTACCGCAGCAGGTGGTGGAGTTGCTTGCACAAACAAAGTTGTATTCGTTGAAATTACCGTTGCGCATCCATCACTCATTTCCATCACAACATAATAACTACCTGCATTATTGGTAGTTAGATTAGTAATTACAGGATCATATTGAGCAGAAGTAAATCCATTTGGCCCATGCCATTCATAATTTGCATCAATCATATAAGGTACTTGCATTTGCATACTTTCTCCTTCGCAAGCAGGCAATGATTGAGAAGTTGCATTCGTGGCAATTGGCGACGAAGTAGAATATACCGTTACGTTCTCTGCGTTAGAAATTTGCGAAGCGCAACTTCCTGACTTCACTTGTACCGCATAAGTTCCGGTGTGAGAAGGATTCGTAAAATTGACAAAGTAGTTTGGTGAATTAGTTAAACCTAAAGAATAACTTGTATTGTTATTTGTAAAAGTCCATTCGTAAACTATATTCGTTCCAGCAACAGCCTCTGTTGAAAGTGCAATTACTTCTCCTTCGCAAATAACATTGTCTGTAACCGTTACCACAGGAATATCAAATGTTTGACATCCTGCATTAGCTTGCTGAAAATCATCCGTTCCATTATTATCGCTATCAGCACAAGGAACTCCAGTTGGGCATTCTTCATTATCAGTCAATCCATCACCATCACTATCTAATTCATCCACATCAAAATTTCCATCTGTGTCTGAATCAGCACAATTAGTTTGGTCAGGACATTCATAATAATCTGCAATACCATCTCCATCTCGATCCCAATCTCGATAATCAGGAATCAAATCAAGATCTAAATCTTTTGGAGAAAATTTAATCACCACAGGATTTCCATTTCCATCTTCGATAGGCAATCCATTGTCATCCACTCTTGGAATTCCAGTTCCCACTCTTCCATCATAATCTCCATCAGCTTGCTGAGATTCTACTACATCCAAAATTCCATCATCGTCAGAATCCAAATCATCATGATCTGGCGTACTATTATTATTGGTATTTAAAACTAGATAGGTAACCGTCGCAGTCATCGCATCGGGATCAGAGGAAATAGAATTAAATAATCCATTCGCTCCAAAGTCAGCAGCAACTCCATCAATCCGAGCATCCATGTTCGTATCCAATTGAGCATGGCCAGCTTCCACCATATCTGGAATTCCATCATTATCAGAATCCAAATCTAGGTGATCCGCAACGCCATCGGCATCATTATCAAATATCGCATCCACTCCATCACAAAATCCATTCATATCTGCATCTACACATGGATTATTTACGGCAACATCATCTGCATCCAAATAGTTAGCCACCAAATCTCCATCCTCATCAGCACTTGGATCTACGCCATTTGGAAAACAAGCAAACCCTCCTATTGGGTGACAATATTCTCTGGCATCAGGAATCCCATCATTATCATCATCCAAATCTAAATCATCATCTATTCCATCATTATCACTATCTACAATAACTGGTCTTGCGCAATCAGTTACCACATTTACAATCACTTTTCCAGCAGCATTTCCCGCAACCTCTTGATATGCCCAGTAGTCTAACATTTTATTATTCCCCCAGTTAGTAGTATAAGTATAAGGTATAGTCGTCGAAGAAACGGAAGGTGCAGCACCTCCACTAGTCGTACCACCAACTTCTACATGATCGTAGTAAAAATCATTTGCAGGAGCATTTTCTCCATTCAACCGAGTGAATGTAATTCCGCCTGGATTGTTTTCAATATCACGAATCATGATATGCATTTCCCCTACCCGCATTTCTAATAAATAATTTATTTCTACACCAATTGCCAAATTCATCATTGCACCAGTTCCATCAAGTCCATCCCAAACCATTTCATTTGCACCAGTTCCTGCCGCTTCATAAATAATTCTATCTACTGCATCTACAAAATCTCCATCATCATTTATATCAAGCGATAATTTTGCAGTACCTGTAATATTCGAAGTGTAAGAAAGAATTCCTCCTACTCCAGTTTGCATATTATTTCCAAAGCAAGTCGGATTCCCCATATTATCAACTCCTGAAAAATCAAATCCTTGAACACTCAATGGATCTGAACTGACCACATTATTCAACCAAGTAGTATAAGTTTCATTCGCAAATATATTGGTTATCAATGCCTGAATAGGCATATTCGCATCAGGTGTATTGAAAAATATTTTATACGTAATCAATGATCCATTGTCATTACTCTGAGGATCATAAATATAAAAATCTCCCGAAGTCCAAGTTGATGGATCATCAGAAACCGTATAATCAGTAGTTGATTTTGAAGTGTAGGTTGGTTGTCCTGTGTGATCTACAATCCCCGTAGAATTTGCGGAAAAATCAAAACCATATGGATCCACTCCGTCAAAATCTAATTGATATTGAATCCCCTCTTTTGACATCATATAGAAGGTAGGAGAAGTAGTATTTAAATTTCCAGAAATAATTGATTTGTACTCATTCGTAAAAACTCGTCCAGCCAACATTGTTCCTCCATTATTTGAAGCAGCACCAGTTGATACCGTTGCATCCCAAGCAACAACCGCCCATTCATTAGGCTGAGCAATTGCTCGATCCCAAGTTTCATTATTTTCTAAATTAGTAAATGCGTAGTTTGAAGTGACAGGAAGTGTAGTTGGAAACCCTAAGTAAACTGTCCAGATTCCTTCTTCGCCAGCCATTACTTCTTGCGAAATTGGCTCATAACCACTTCCATTCATCGTTCCTCCACCGGTGGGGCCATTTAATTCTTCGACATCATTATTAATGATACCGAGCCCTGCGCCAATTCCCAAATTTTGATAAATTCCAGCAAGTGAACCATCAGGTTTATATAACATCAAAAAGCCACCATTGACTCCAATGTGGCTTGTTCCTAAATTAATATATTCACCTGCTTGAGCATACACCTTTATTTGCTGCTGCTCATTTGCCCAATAAAAAAGACGCTTTCCAGCATTATCCCTAAAATCGACTGAACCTTCAGCCTGTAAAAAAATTGGCAAAAATAAAAGTGTGAGTAACACTAGTATTCCATTTCGCAAGTTCTTTAATCTTAGTTTCCCTTGAGCTACAAAAATTTGCGGAGGCAAGAATTCATTCATCATTCTAATTTTTTTATTAAAAATTTCTCGTTAGTTAACTTAAAAAAATTGATCTGTAAAACACTCATACTACAGCATTTTCACTTTTTTTCCATTTTTAAAAATTGGAAAAATGTAAATTCTGTTTTGGTGAATTACTTTAAAAATGTAATGTTTTGGTAAATTAAAAATTGGTAAGATTGTAGTAAGATGGCGGCAAAATATTGCCTTTATGTTTTTTATGTTCCTATTAAAATGCCTTTTTATGACATTGCTATCATTTCTATATAAACAATAAATACCATACCAAAAACAGCAGTTTCTTCACTATTTCAATTTTTCACAAAAAAAAACTCAATCAGAATGTTTCATCTAATTGAGTTTTTTTTGAAAAAATTATTTAATAGTCCTTAGTTCAAATAAATGAAAGGAGTTAATTTGACCGTTTTATTTATTCTAATTCTAATTCTTTTTTAGTAAAAGAAAGGATACAATTAGAAATCATGCAAATAACTAAAATCGTAAATAGGAAGGAAAAATAATTTCAAGACTTGTTGGATCTATTACTTTAAATGGACGTAATCCAGACTCATACATATGAGTCCCACTTTGAAAAAATAATTTAATCATGTAATTTTCTTTACGCCCGAATCGCAGTCACCGGATCCATCTTAGCCGCCAAAAATGCAGGAATTACCCCAGCTAAAATTCCAATAATTACAGAAACTGTAATTCCAAAAATTGCATTATCCACAGATAAATACATTTCAAAAGCCATCGCAGGAATCATCGAAACTAGCTTCAACGCACCCATCACCATCAACAATCCAATGACTCCTCCAACCAAACATAAAATAATCGCTTCAATCAAAAACTCTAATAAAATAATATATCGTTTTGCTCCAAGTGCTTTCTTTATTCCAATAATATTGGTTCGTTCTTTTACCGAAACAAACATAATATTTGCTACACTAAACATTCCTACCAACAATGCAAATCCACCAATCACCCAACCTATCTTACTCATGATTCCAAAAAAACCATCCAGTAAACTACTTAACATCGTCAATTTATTTAAGGCAAAATTACTTTCCTCTTTGGGCTTTAACCTTCGACTTGTTCGCAACAAGCCCGTTATTTCATCTTCCAAATCTTCTAACGAGACTCCTTCTTTTGCCTTTACAGCAAGTGAGGTATTTCCATTATTTTTATCCACCTTTGCAAACTTCCTAGCCAAATTGTAAGAAATCAAGACTACTTCATCCAACTGCATCACCTGTAATAAATCTTCCCCTCCTTTTTCGATGACTCCGATGACTTCCAATTTAATTCCATTAATAGAAATCTTCTTCCCGATAGGTTCCAAATTTCCAAAAAGCTCATTTGCAACCGTATGCCCTAAGACAACTTTATTCGCACCAGTCGAATATTCTGAAGGCGTATAATATCTCCCTTTTTCCATCACGACATTATACATCTGCGCAAAGTCATAAGTACCTCCTGCCACGAATCCTCCTGAAACACTATTCGAACGATACTTCAGCGTTCGACCACCAATGTTGGCGGTGTAACACGCCAAGTCCACACCTTTTGCTTTTTTCTTAATTAATTCAAATTCTTTAAAATTCGGATTTGGTCGACGGAAATATTTCCACCAACTCGATCCTGGATCTTCATCCCAAGGTTGCTTATCAATATAAATTACATCGTCTCCTAACTTATCAAAACTGCTACGCACATTACTTTCCAAAGAATCCACCGCCGACAAAACAATGATGATACAAAATATCCCAATCGTAATTCCCAACAAGGAAAGAAAACTTCTCAACTTGCTTCCAGCCAATTGCTGAAATGCTTGAACGATACTCTCCTTGATAATTTTTATTAGCGTAATCATTATTTGGAAAATTATTTTTGAGAAAAAAATAGACTTTTTTGAATCATCGAATTTAGTAATTCCTTCTTATTGCTAGGCAAAGATTCGATAAACATCTGATTTTTAGGGGCGAATAACCTCTTTTGAATAACCAATATCGAACAAGGATTGTCCAATATCCAATTCCTGACGATCCCTGATTAAAGTTGGCCGCTTTGCAAAAGTTGGACATTGGTTATTCAAGGAGTTCCTGCACCGCCAACCAAGCCATCAAGCCCGTGCTCAATTTCAAACAATCCTCATCCACATCAAAAGTATTCGTATGCACCGGACTCGTAATTCCATTCTTCACATTACCCGTTCCAAGTCGATAAAAACACGCTGGCATTTTTTGAGAGTAGTAAGAAAAATCTTCCGCAGTCATCCTGATCGGCAAGTCCACCACATTTTCAGCACCTAAATATTCTTCCGAAAATTTACGCGCTCGCATGGTTAGAACTTCATCATTCACTAAAAACGGATAACCAACCGTGATGTTTAACTTAGCTGTTCCACCCATTGCTTTCGCCATATTTTTGACCATTTTTTTCATTAATTCGTGGGCTTCCATTCTCCATTTTTCATCCATCGTTCGGAAAGTCCCCATGAGTTTTACTTCGTTGGGAATGATGTTCGTTGCACCGCCAGTTGAATTTATTTTTCCAAAAGTCAAAACCGAAGGAACTGTGGGATTTCCATTTCTACTCACAATTTGTTGCAACGCCACCACCAAATGTGAAGCAAGCAAAATCGGGTCAATACATTCATGCGGCATCGCACCATGTCCTCCCTTTCCCTTCACCGTCAAAAATAATTCGTCTGCCGAAGCCATGTACATCCCCGCTCGCATTCCAATTTTCCCAACCTCTAAAGGTGGGTGAACATGCTGTCCAAAAATGCTCAATGGTTTAGGTTTTTCCAAAACACCTTCTGCAATCATGATGCTTGCGCCACCTGGCAATTTCTCTTCCGCAGGTTGGAAAATTAATTTTATGGTTCCATCAAATTGGTCGCGCACCTCATTTAATATCCTCGCCGTTCCCAGCAAAGACGAACTATGCACATCGTGTCCACAGGCATGCATGATCCCTTCATTTTTTGATTTGTAAGTAACTTTATTCGCTTCCAAAATTGGCAACGCGTCAATGTCTGCTCGTAGCGCAACTACTCTTTTCCGCCTTTTTGTCTTTCTCTTTTTTCCTGTGATGTGCGCCACCACTCCATTCTTCGCAACTCCATGAATATGCGGAATTTCCATTTCTTGGAGTTGTTCAGAAATGAATTTTCCAGTTTCTACTTCTTGATAACTGAGTTCTGGATTTTGGTGAAAATGCCGACGGAGGGCAATGGTATCTTGGTGGTATTTTTCGGAGAGGGATTTTATTTTATTTTTTAGCATATTGTTATTTTTGTAAAAATAGGAAAAGGTGGGTGGGAGGACAATCTTATTTAGCCTTTTTTTTTAGCTAAAAAAAATCATTTTCTCCAGGCTTGCATAAATTTTTGTTTTAAAAAGAAAAGCGCAATTATCTTTTTAAACAAAAAAGCGCAACTGAAATTTAATCCAATTGCGCTTTTCTTTTTTTTATAAAAAAAATTAACTCACTTTCCGTTTCTTCCGAAATCGTCCAATCAACCAAATAAAAAATGAACCAATCAATAGAAAAATCCCAGTCGTTCCCCACATCACTTTCGTCGCATTGCTATACATTAAGGTCGGACTCCAACTAGCCATTTCAATTTGTCGAACTTCTCCTTTTTTATAAAACTCTGGAAAATCAGGAACCCCATTTCCATTCACATCAGGAAAACTTTTCGTCAACTCAAACAGCGCACTCCATTCTTTCACTTCTTGAATTCCAGGTTCTGTTTTGGAAAAATCCAATAACGCATCGTTGATATTTTCGATAGGTGTTCCATCCACATGCTTTGGAATAACACTCAAAATTCCTTTGCTAATTTCGCCAATCAAATTAATGGATTCGTAAATATAAGAGTTCGCTCCGATGGCAATTAATCCTTCATCAGAAGAAATATCAAGTATCGTATAACCATCTTTTTCATTACCAATTTCAACTTCATAAACTTGATCCAACGGAACTCGGTTTGGATTATATTTGCAGCGCAAGCCTGAGAAAAATGGAAAATAACTATTCCCTTTGAGCGAAGGTGCAATGAGTAAAATTTCCAAAACACTTTTTAATTCCGCTGGTGTGATAAATCCTTTTGCCAAGGGATAACCTGGATCTTCATCTACCACTCCCCTTCCCAATGGCATAATTCGATAGAGGTCAGAAACTTGTTGCATCCCTCTTTCTCCTGCCAAAAGATTGTCTCGAATCAAACCTGCCGTGGTAAACCCAACAACTGGAATTTCAGGATTTCCCGAAAACTTCTCTACACCAAATCGAACTGCATCTGCGGCAAAAGCACCTAAGTTACTTGCCGCAAAATTGTTCCTCATAATTGTTAAATCAAAATCCGTTTCGGCCAAAACATCGGTGAATTTGACCTTATACTTTTCCAAAACCTGATCATCAATCGTTAGTTGAAAACTATCTACCATTGAATTAATATCTGCCTCTGTTGCAAAGGAATCATCTACTTTAACTAATTGGTAATCAGTCATTTGTATTTCACCATCTTGATATTGCATTTCTAAAACCCCTACATATTCACCTTCCGATCCAGCTTGAACTACGGGCGTTCCATTGACCATAATTGGTTCGGGAAGTGGCGTATGAGAATGCCCACTTATCACCACATCAATAGCTGGAACTGCTCTCGCCAAATCCACATCTTCCCCTCCCCATGAGCCATCTTCCACATGCCAAATTCCGGAGTGTGTCATACAAATAATCACATCTACTTTTTCTTCATTTTTCAAAAAGGTAGTCATTTTTTTCGCAGATTCAATCGGATCATCAAAGGTCATTGGCTTAGAATATGGAGCGACACTTGCTGCCTCTTTTCCCAACAATCCAAACATCCCAATTCGAATTCCATTTTTCTCCATGATAAAATGAGGAAGGATTTTTCCTTTTTTAAAAAGTGCTTCAAGCCGATCATCTTCTTTACTCTCTGCGCTAAAATTTCCATTCGACAATACGAGTTGAGGAATATCTCCATGCTTCATCGCCGACTCGATGATGTCTGCCAATCCATCACAATGAAAATCAAATTCATGATTCCCAATCACCGCCGCATCATAACCGATCGCTTGCATCAGTCGCAATTCCGCTCCTTCAAAGGTGCTGATCGTTTGAAATAAAGTTCCCATCATCCAATCACCTCCATCTAAAACTAAAGTGCGATCTGGCGCTTTTGCTCGCTGATTCCGAATCACATTGGCGACTCTTGCGATGCCTCCAACGGTTTTATCATCATTGGTGGTGAGTGGCGTAAAATCTGAATTGGGTGCAAAACCCAACAAGCGAGATTGCAAATCATTGGTGTGAATAATGGTTAATTTTTTCCCTTGAGTTTGAGAAAAAAGGGAAGAGAAAGAAAAAATAAAAAGATAAAAAGTTAGGTAGATTATCTTTTTGTAAAAATGAATTTGGTTAAGGTTTTGATTTTTCATGATGCAAATTTAGAAATAAAAGTTGGTGAGAAATCCAAAATATTTTAATTATTGAAAATGCTAAAAATATTTTCAAGAGGACACTTCAGTAAAAAATCTTCCGATAAAATTGGTCAATCTTAATCTTCCATTACCTTTGCGTTTTTTTTTAACCAACCAACAATTTTATGAGAGAAAGATTACTACCAATTTTGATGTTGTTTTTTACTATTTCAGCATCAGCACAAATCAATGGAGATTCGACAAAAATCGAAATTGAAGAAATTATTATTCAAGCCAATCGGCTTCAATTACCCGTTTCAGAAAGTTCCAATACGATCAATATTATTTCTCGCCAACAATTGGAAAACACAGCTGTCCAAAGTGTGGCAGAAGCACTTCAACATGTGGCCGGACTAGACATTCGCCAACGAGGTGTACATGGAGTTCAAGCAGATGTGAGTTTGCGTGGAGGAACTTTTGACCAAGTGTTGATTTTAATTAATGGTGTAAAAATGGCCGATCCGCAAACTGGACACCATGCGATGAATATTCCACTCAACATGGATAATATCGAACGCATCGAAATTTTAAAAGGCCCAGCTGCTCGGATTTATGGCGCAAATGCATTTGCCGGAGCGATCAATATTGTAACTAGAACTCCTGACAAGGCTTTTGTCAATATCAATTTGGAAGGCGGTCAAAATAGTTTGGGAGGTATCTCCATTTCAGCGGCATTACCAAAAGGAGATTTCAACCAATACTTTTCCTTCGGTCGTCAATTCTCTGATGGCTACCGTTTCAACTCAGATTACGACATTTCTAATTACCTCTACCAAGCGGAATATAAAATTGACGCTACGCAAAAATTAGAAGTGATGGGAACTTTTACCGATCGTGAATTTGGAGCAAATCGTTTTTATGGCGGTACCTCTGAATTTTGGAAAAATCAATATGAAGAAATCCAAACGAGTCTTTTTAACATCGGTCATCAAAAAGTAACCGATAAATTTGCCATCAAAACAAGATTCAATTGGCGACGAAATCAAGATGAATATTTATTAAAAAGAGATGAGCCCAACTTCTATCGCAATTTGCATATCAGCAATGTTTTGAGTGTAGAAAGTCATGCTAATTTTTACAGTAAAGCAGGTGCAACTGGGGTTGGAATTGAATTGAGTTCGGTGTACTTACGAAGTAATAACTTAGGGAAAAGAGATCGTCGAATTGCCACTTTATTTTTGGAGCACAGAGCTAGTTTTTTGGATGATAAAATAGATGTAACTCCTGGAATTGCGATTAGTCAATATTCTGATTTTGGTACACATATTTTCCCTGGAATTGATGTAGGTTATAAAATATCGAAAGGAGTAAAACTCTTTGGTAACATGGGCTACACGTGGCGAATCCCAACTTTTACTGACTTGTTTTATGAAGATGCGGGAAACTTGGGCAATGAAAACTTAGAGCCAGAATCTGCTCTTTCCTACGAGTTTGGAGTGAAATATGATGCGGCTGGAATTCGGGCAAATTTGAGTTGGTTTTTGCGAGATGGAACTGATCTAATTGATTGGACAAAAGCAGCGGATACCCTTCAATGGCAACCAAATAATATTGCTGGTTTGACGATGATGGGAATTGATGCGAGCTTGGATTTTAATCCAACTGCGCGCTTTGGAAAAGATTTTTTCCTTAAAAATATTCGCCTAGGTTACACATATATTGATGCCGAGGTTCCTCAAAATATCGTAGGTATTTCGCGATATGTTTTAGAAAGTTTAAATCATCAATTTACGGCTGGAGTCGATTATCGAATCGGTGGAAATCTTTATCATAATATTTCTTACCGATATGTTGATCGAGCGACGATGGATGATTATAGCTTGATCGATACCAAACTTTATTGGAAAGTAGATAATTATTCCATCTATTTGGCTGCTAATAATTTATTGGATGTCGAATATTTTGAAACGAATTTGGTGGAAATGCCGGGGACTTGGATTTATGCCGGAGTGAAGATTCGATTGGATTATTCGAAGTAATTTTTTCTAGTTTACTCACAAGGTGACTCGAAGTCACCTTGTGAGTAATAACTGCTTTTCTATTTCAAATCGGTAGCACATGATTATTTTTCACTTCAGTCATCACAAATGAACTTTGCACGCGTCCAATATTCGGAAGTGAAGCTAATTTTTGAGTGATGAAATTTTGATAGTCCACCATATCTTTTACATATACTTTTAGCAGGTAATCGAACATCCCTGCGATGTGATAACACTCAGCCACTTCGGGAATATTTTTAACACCTTTGACAAATTGATTCAGGTATTCCTTGTGATGACTTTCCAAACTTACGGTACAAAAAGCGACTAAATTAAAACCCAATTTTTCCTTGTTGACAATCGTCGAATAGCCTTCAATAAAACCTTCTCTTTCCAACCGTTTTATCCGATCAAAAATAGGTGTCGTGGTCATCTTTAAAGCATGCGCTACTTCCTTGATTTTCATTTTACCATCCTGCTGAAGTAATTGAATGATTCTTTTATCGATTGCGTCAATTTTATAATCCATCACAAAGATTTTTTTTCTTTTTATAAAAAACTAAAAACGATATTAAGATTTTTTTTCTACAAATATTAAATTAAAAAGAATTTTAACACTCCTGTCTCCAAAATTAAAGAAACATAACCTGACAGAGCCTAACTTTGTAAAATATTTTTCACCAACCAAATTCAATCAAAATGGCTGATCACAATTATTTTCCAGAAAGTTTAATGATGTCCTATGGCTACAAACCTGAGTTATCAGAAGGTGCTGTCAAGCCTCCTATTTTCCAAACTTCAACCTTTGTTTTTAAGACTGCGGAAGAAGGAAAAGCATTTTTTGAAGTTGCTTACGGATTGAGAGAAAAGGATAAAAATGAAGAGTTAGGATTGATTTATAGTCGCATCAATAATCCTAATTTAGAGATTCTCGAAAACCGACTTTGCCTTTGGGATAAAGCAGATGATTGTGCTGTTTTCGAAAGTGGAATGTCTGCTATCAGCACCGTACTTTTGGAATTTTTAAAACCCGGAGATGTATTGTTATATAGTTCGCCAGTTTATGGTGGAACGGATCATTTCATCCATCATTTTTTGCCAAAAATTGGAGTGGATGCTATTGGTTTTTCTCCAGGTCAAAGTCAAGAAGAAATTATAACTATGCTAATTGATTCTGGAAAATCTGACAAATTAGCCATGATTTATGTCGAGACTCCAGCCAATCCAACTAATGCAATTATTGATATTAGTTGTTGTCAAAAAATTGCTGAACAGTTTAGCTCCAATGAAAAAAAGGTGCATCTTGCTGTTGATAATACATACATGGGACCGCTTTGGTCTCACCCTTTGCAACTTGGGGCAGACATCGTGATTTACTCTGCGACTAAATATATTGGAGGTCATAGTGATTTGATTGCAGGAGCTGTTTTGGGAAATCAGGAGATCATGACTCGAGTAAAAACGCTTCGAACTTTTTTGGGAAATATGGCCAGTCCACACACTTGTTGGTTGCTCTTACGAAGTTTAGAAACCCTGAAAGTTAGGATGGAACAACAAATGGAAAACGCAAAAGAAGTTGCGGAATACTTGAATAATCATTCAAAAGTAGAAAAGGTATTTTACCTAGGATTATTAAAGCCTGGAACAAAAGAATACCAATTATACACCAAACAATATTCCTCACCAGGAGCCATGATTTCATTCGAAGTGAAAGGAGGTGAAAAAGAGGCTTTCCAATTTCTCAATCATCTTAAACTATTTAAACTAGCAGTAAGTCTTGGAAGTACCGAAGGGCTAGCTCAGCATCCTGCCTCGATGACGCATTGTGGTATTTCTCCTGAGAATAGAAATCAAATGGGGATTACAGATCGTTTAGTTCGGCTTTCTATTGGCTTGGAAAATGTGGCTGATATTCTTTGGGATGTGCAACAAGGATTGGAAAAAGTAAATCAGATGGAAGAGATTTGCTAAAAAGTAAAACCCTTTCTTCGTCCTGAAGAAAGGGTTTTACTTTTTGAGAAAATCGTTGAGTCAGTTTTTGTTCCTTGGATTTATTTTGCGTTACCTAAATTCCGAATTCCTTTCCAAATGATGTCAAGGTCATTCGCCACTTCGTAATCTTTTGCATATAAAAAATTCAGTCGATCGATAGTTGAATCATTGAGTTGATCTAATTTTAATGCATCCAAAGGGGATAAAATGCCTGGTCGAATTCGAGGTAAATTTTCAATAGTTTCTGCCGCGTTAACATTATTGTTATTTAAAATGTATCCTACCCAACTTTTATTACCAAAAAGCACATTATAAATATTTCCGGCAAAGCCGATTTTGTTTTTTACAATAATAAAAAAGGGTAAAAATAGAAGGACAAAAAGGATGCTAAAAATGAGGTCTAACATTCTTTTATTTCGTCGATTCATGTAGTCCGTAATTCGGAAACGAATGTCGATAGTGTACAATTCACCCGCGGCATTTTTGGAGCTACTTCCGATGATACTGAGACTTCCTTCCGGGACAATTTTATAATCCAAATCAGTTCCAAGGCGAGTCATCCATTGCATAATATTTTGTGCAGAAATGTCTTTAGAACAAAAAATAATTTCATGAATTTTATAAATATGAACGACTTCATCGAGCTGCTCTAAACTACTTAAATAAATTTTTAAATCTTCAATCCCTTGAGGAGAAACGGTGCCAATCAGATTCGTATCGACGCGAGCTTGCATGAGTAAATTCATCACGCGGTCACTTTCATTTTCACTTCCTACGATGACTAAATTAGACTGTTCTTTTTTCCCAATATTGAAATTTTTATATTGAAAAAAATGCAAAATCATCCGCACACTTGTCGTCGAAAACAAAGTCCAAACTGCTCCCATAATAATCAACGCACGGGAAGGCCGATACTGCAAATCCAAGAAACCATAAACTGCAGCAAGCAACAAAGACCCCAGCAAAACTCCTCGAACTAATCGACGAATATTATACTTTTCGTCATAACCTCCGTTGAAGTAAATCGCTGATAACCAAATAGTTATGTAAAGCGGAAAGTTAAACCACAAATAGGCAGATTGGTAATAATCAGGTTCATCATAATAGATCGTCGCCCAGAAATCTTTTAAAATAAAAAGCCCTCCCAACATCAATGCCGCATCCACCAAAGGCAAATTAATTCGCTTGAAAAAACTACCCGCTAAAGTAATAAATGCCCTAAAATAAATAGCAGCATGCAACATCAAAATAAACAGTTTCGCTTTTTCTCCAACAAAGTGCTTACGGGCAAAAATAATCATCGCATGGTAAAATACTTTGACATAATTAAGGCTGCCTTTCTTGGTACTTTCCCCTTTATAGTGAATGATCGTGGTGCCTGCGAAGTAGTAATTATTATACCCCTCTTTGACTATCCGATAGGATAAATCAATGTCTTCGCCGTACATAAAAAATGACTCGTCGAGCAAACCAACTTTATCCAAAACCGATCTTCTCAACATCATAAATGCACCTGCTAAAACATCAACTTCATGTGTTTGGTTTTTATCTAAAAAACCTAAATGATAGCGATTGAAAGTTTTTGATTTTGGGAAAAGCCGAGACAATCCAAACGTTTTGCAGAAGGCGACAAATGGCGATGGGAAACCTCTTTTCGATTCAGGTAAAAACCGACCTGAACCATCAATCATTTTCACTCCCAATCCTCCTGCGCCAGGATGAGCATCCATGAAAGCGATACACTTTTCAAAGGTATCTTCTTCGACCACGGTATCAGGATTGAGCAGTAAAACGTACTCCCCTTTTGACTCGTGAATTGCCTGATTATTAGCTATGGAAAAACCTGGATTGGATTTATTTTGAATCAGTTTTACCTCAGGAAATTTCTGTACAACCATCTGGCAAGAATCATCGACCGAATTATTATCGACGACAAAAACTTCCGCATCCACGTGCGTGACTGCGTTTCGAACAGAGAGCAATGCTTGTTCGAGAAAGTACTTGACATTATAGTTGACGATGATGATGGAAAGCTTCATTGGCTGTCCTATTCTCCTTTGATCCGATAAGGAATTCTTGCTACGATCGAACGTCCCAAGGTTAGTTCATCTGCATATTCCAATTCTCCACCAAAAGAAACCCCTCTAGCAATCGTACTCACTTTTACGTTCATATCTTTTAACCTTTTTGAAATATAAAAAATGGTGGTATCTCCTTCGATCGTTGGACTGACCGCCATGATGACTTCTTTAGTTTCTTCTTTTTGCAAACGACTCTCCAAAGAAGTAATATTCAAATCACTTGGACCAATTCCTTCGATTGGAGAAATAACTCCGCCAAGCACATGATACATCCCTCGAAATTGTCCTGTATCCTCGATAGCCATCACATCGCGAATATTTTCCACGATACAAATAACTGACCGATCTCTTCGCAGATCAGAACACACCCCACAGATTTCAGTATCTGAAAGATTATGACAGTTGGAACAAGTTTTTATGTTTTCGCGCATATTTATTATTGCAGCCGTAAAATCCTGCGTCGTCTCTTTCGACTGATTCATTAAATACAAAACAAGACGCAAAGCAGACTTCTTGCCGATGCCCGGTAGACTCGAAAATGCTTCGACAGATTCTTCTATTAATTTGGAAGTAAAATTCATAAAACAAAGGTAAGGAATGCGATCTAAATAGATTCAGAATTTGGAGGCAGTTTTTTTCTCAAAGCCAAAAACCTTATCCTTTTAAAAATGTTATCATTTCCGTATTTTTCTTAATAAAATAGCAGGAATTCCTATTAAAATATTGCATTTTTGCAATTCCTATTTTTTATCAATTCAAAAATAAATAAAAGTAAAATATTATGGCTGAAGTAATTCGAATGCCTCGAATGAGCGATACAATGACAGAAGGTAACATCGTTGGTTGGTTAAAAGAAGAAGGGGAAGCAGTAGAACCAGGTGATACTCTGGCAGAAGTGGAAACAGATAAAGCTACTATGGAATTAGATAGTTATACTGAAGGTGTGCTTTTGCATATCGCTGTGAAAGAAGGAACTGTGCCAATTAATGGTGTAATTGCGGTAGTTGGTGAAGAAGGAGAAGATTGGAAAGCTGCGATTGCTGCCGATGAAGATGGTGGAAGTGCTCCAACTGCAGCTGCTCCAAGTCCTGCAGCAGAACCTACAAAAGTAGAAACAGCTAATGTTGATATAGTTGAATCTCCTAGTGCTGCTAAACCAGAAGCAAGAATCAAAGCTTCACCGCTTGCAAAAAGTATGGCATCAGAAGCTGGAATTGATATCTCTCAAGTTACAGGTTCAGGTGATAATGGTAGGATTGTGAAAAAAGATGTGGAAGCATTTTTGAAAGGAGCAGGATCTGCTCCAGCTAGTACACCAACTCAACCTAAAGCTGAAAGACAAGGACCTCCTGCGGTTCAACCTTTTGTTCATTCAGGCGGAGTGGGCTATGAAGATGTGCCAATGAGCATGATGCGAAAAGCGATTTCTAAAAATGTGGTGGCTAATAAGTTTTCAGCTCCTCATTTTTACTTGACCATTGAAATGGATATGGAAAAAGCGATTGAGTCTCGTGCAAAAATGAATGAGATTTCTCCTACAAAAATTTCCTATAATGATTTAGTATTAAAAGCTGCTGCTGTTGCGCTTCGCAAACATACAATTATCAATGCTTCTTGGCTGGATGATAGCACGATTCGATATAATCAAAGTATCAATATCGGAGTTGCGGTAGCAACACCAGATGGGCTATTACTTCCAGTTATAAAACATACTGATATAAAATCATTGTCTCAAATCAATGCTGAAGTTCGATCATTGGCTGGTTTGGCAAGAGATAAAAAATTACCTCCTGAAGAAATGCAAGGAAGTACATTTATGGTTTCAAATTTAGGAAATTATGGAATTGAAGAATTTACCGCAATCGTTAATCGACCAAATGCTTGTTCAATGGCAGTAGGTGCAATTGTAGACAAACCAGTTGTGAAAGATGGAGCAGTTGTTCCAGGTAAACGAATGAAAGTAACTTTGTCTTGCGATCATAGAGTTGTAGATGGAGCTACGGGCGCTGAATTTTTGCAAACATTTAAGTTAGTAATGGAAGACCCAATTAGAATGTTGGTGTAAAATACTTCCGTAGCTCCCGCTACGGAACCAATCTTTTTCCGTAGCGGGAGCTACGGAATTACTAAAAGTCGAAATGAGCTAAAAACCTTGTTTCGACTTTTTTATTCAAATTATTATGAAAAAAACATTAGTACTCGGCGCATCTACCAAACCTGATCGGTATGGAAACATCGCCACTCGAAGATTAAAATTATACAATCATGAAGTTGTCCCCGTCGGAAATCGTGCAGGTGAAATTGATGAAATAGAGATTCTTTTAGGAAAACCAGCGGTAGAAGGGATCGATACGGTTACACTTTATTTGAATCCTAAAAGGCAAGTAGAATTTTATGATTACATCATTGGTTTAAAACCTAAGCGGATCATTTTTAATCCTGGGACGGAAAATCCTGAGTTGGTAAAATTGGCGAAAGAAAATGGAATTGAAGTGGATATAGCTTGTACTTTAGTTTTGCTTTCCGTAGGGGAATACTAGGAAATAACGAACGCTTCAGTAAGGGTTTTAGATTATAAAAATTTGACGAATTTCTTCGGCTAATTTTTATAACTCCTTAATGAAGCGTTCGGTATTCATTTATTTTATCGGATCAAAGTCAAATCTCCCGATTCGATAGTTTCTATTCCTGCGGCATCTTTTAATTGAAAAACATATACATACACATCTGATAGTGCAGGTTTTTCATTATGAATTCCATCCCATGCGTGATCGACTCCGCTAGCTTCATGGACTTTTTGTCCCCATCTATTGTAGATTTTTAATGAAACAACGGTTATCCCATTTCCTATAGAAATAAGTTCGAACACATCATTCAGACCATCACCATCTGGTGTAAAGACATTAGGAATCTCATAACCGCAATCGACTGTTAGATCTTCTGTTACAATAACTTCGGAAGAAACCGAACAAGTCACATTACCAATTACTTGAGAGACATTAAAAGTATAAGTTCCTGCAGCACAAATTGAAGGTGTAAGTGATTCTTCTTCTCCATCTTGAATAATTCCACCGTTAGAGGCTACCCAATTAAAGGAAATGTTTCCTCCTCCCATAGAATTACTAGAAGCGTTAATTGTAATACAGGGAACTTCACAAGAAATAATATCTGGTTCGGTAATCTCTATATCAGTAATTATAAATAATAATTCTGTCATAACTACACTATCACATCCATTGGTTGCCGTAAATGTATCAGAATAAATTCCTGAAGTTATTTGATCAGCTCCCCCAACAAAAAGAAATTCTCCCTCGCAAAGGACTACTGATTGAAAATCTAAGATATCACTCAAAAAGGAAAGATCTGTGATTAAAATACTATCACAATTATTGAAAGAAATAAGAGTATCCATATAAATTCCATCCATTGTTTGATCGGCTCCTCCCACAAAATAAGATTCTCCTTCACATAATTCAACAGCAAATGATACGGAAGTAATCGGTATAAATGATAACTCAGTCAGAATTAAACTATCACAACCATCTACGGATGTGAAAGCATCAGTATAAATTCCGTTGGTTGTTTGATTAGCACCACCTACAAATAAATACTCTCCTTCACATATTGTTACAGTTAAAGTATCTTGAGTAGTTATTGGAAAAACGTTATCTCCGGTACAAACATATTGCAAGTTCGTTGCTCCTCCAGTAGATCCTGTAAATCCACCGAATGCCAAAGATGCCCCTCCGAATAAATCGTTAATTACATCGTAACTCCCAGTTATTTGAAGTACTCCATCAAAAAATATTTGATAAGTATTGGTAGATGGCTCCCATGCAAAAGTCACTTCATGATCGTTTCCATCTTCAATGTTTGGTAATGTTTGTGGACCAGAAATTGGATTTGCCATATCACCATTGATATTAACAGCAATATGATCTGCTACAGGATCACCAAAGTTTGCGTTTTGCCAAGTATCAAATTCTATAATCAGAGAGTTATCTATTCCTTGTGCTCCAATCCCCCCTCCAGGTATTCCACATGCTTGCGAACCTGCTGCACTATTTTGATAAACTAAACTTAATCCATCAGCACCATTCCCATTATTTGAACCGAAATTCATAACAATAGTATTAGTAAAAGGAACTGAGAAATCTACTTGTTCGGGTAACCATACGCATGACAATTGAGTTATTGTGTTTGCAGTCATTTGGATACAATCAGGGCCTAAGTTGGGGTTATATACTGCATCTCCTGTCAAAATATATTCAGGAACAGTATAAAATGATCCTTCTGAAAGTCCATCCAAAACTCCAGGTGAAGAAAGTCCAAAATTATAATCAATTCCTCCAGAAATAACATTACCACTTTTTTCATTTACCAAAATAATATACACCATATTAATATCCACAGGCAATGAGGAAACAAAACCATCTCCAGAAGTAGACTCACATTCATCAGAAATAGTACTTCCATTTCCTGGATGGGTATTAGTTAATCCTGTAATATCTAGCCCAAGTGAATTAGGGTTCGCATCAGCTCCTGTACTTCTGACGGGTTGATTATTGGCAACAAAAGTACAAAAATCAGCATCGGGCACCATCGGACCCCAGACTTGGATATCAATATTGGAGTTTTCCATTGGATTTCCATTTTGAGCCAAAAAGCTAAAATCACCGCTTTGTTGTGCCTGGAAAATAAACCAAGTATAATGTGCAGCTCCGTTATCTGACCAACATCCATCATTAATTCCTGTTTGAAAATATGCAGATACAGGAGATGGCTCTTGAGTAACAGTAAAATTAGTAGGTAATGCTTCACATCTATTAAGTAGGTAAGCCTCTTCACAAAATGCATGAGTAACCTCCAAAGGTGGACACTCTACTTCTTGTATTTCAATATTAAAATTTGTACAATTTCCATTACTAATGACTATAAACATTGCTTCAAATTCATTAACAGCCATGTTGAGTATTGAAACACTATCTCCTGCTACATTTAAAGATTGTCCCAAACAAGTAGTCGCACTTTCAGGACAACCATCATAAACAGAAATCCCTGTATTAGCATTAACTCCTGTCAATAAGATATCAATACAACCATTTTGAGATGGAGTGTAAGTATAGACAAAGTCTTCGCCTGCAAGAACGGGTCCTCCAGAATCACATGGCCCAGAATCTAGATCATCACCAGAACCACAAGTAGTATTTCCTGTAGCTACAAATGGTAGCGCAAAAATGCCTTCTGTTTCTTGACAAGGAAAAAGGTCGGTGTCACAAGGAGTACTAGAACAAGACCAATTTAATTCAAAACCTCCTTGGGTTACTGAGCCATCCGAAGTAAATTCTACAGTAATACAATTACTCCCCATTTGCAGAGAACTCATTCCTCCTGCTCCTGTAAAAATCCAAACTGGATTTCCAGATGTTCCCATTCCCTCATAAAAGTTTAAAAGATCAAAATTATTTTCAATATTCGTATTGATAATATCTATATTAATACAACTAGTAGGATCATTTGGGCATATCGTGAATGTATTATTTTCGTTATTTGAGTAATCAGCATCAGGTCCTCCGGAATCGAATAAGGTTCCATCACAGGAATTTGATCCTGGCTCATCACCCATTGTGAAAATTTGATCCGGTTCTTTTATACATAATTCAAAATCGCCCCAATTTGGTGTTGCTGTAGCCGACCAATCTTCAATTCGTAAAAAATAAGTGATCCCCGGAGTCAATCCTATTAAATCTACAGATAGATCTGTTTCTCCAGCAAGAGATGTAACGCATAACAATTCATCCAAACCATCTACAGAACAATCTCCTCTATAAACTGCCATTTGAGGTTGGGTAATAGTTCCATTAGATCCACCAGTTACTCCATTTAGTTCAATCTGAAAATCGACAATACTACCACTTCCAGGTACAATAAAAGAAAACCATACATCTCTTTCAGGAGCACCTCCATTAAAGCAATTAGGAATATTCACAGATGGATCAAGAGAAATAATACTAGCTGTCGCGGCTACATTATTAAAAGTATCAAGTATTGGGCATATTGGAGCTTCACCTAAGTCTATCAACGTTATACATTCATCATTAGAAGGTTGAGCTCGTATAAATGGAGATAACATGAATAAGAATAAAATAAGAATATTAAGTTTTTTCATTTTAAATTTATTTAAGAATACATTTTCCTTAGTCTTATTTCCCCTTTAAATAATTAAGATATAAGTGTTAAAGTACTACTACCATAACCTCTTCCCTTTTAGAAAAAGCTATGTCCGTTTTAAAAGTGAAGATAAATGAAATTTGGGATGAAAAATATTGACTAAATGAAAAGTAAAGTTATAATATAGAAGAGGGAAAACTTATATTTTTAGGGAAAAAAGAATGCTAAAATTATGACTTTTATTAAATCATCCAATTCTTTCTTTAGAAAAAAACAGGGAATAATAATATTTAGGACTGCAATCAAAATGAATTCATTATAGAACAAAATGAAAAACGGGCTATCAAATTAATGATAGCCCGTTTTTTTTATCTTCAAGAAAGTAGGTTGTCTTAAAAACCTGCTTCTTTATTTCCTTGAAAGTTAGTTCCACCTGCTCCAGAGCCAGCATTAGCTCGACAATCAGGTCTTCCCATTTCAGTTTCGTCATTAGCTAAGTCAAACTCAACTCGACGATTCATCATATTTTTAGCATTTGTAGATACAAGGTTATTTTCCTCACCTCCGTATCTTAATACTAAACGATCTCTAGAGATTCCATACTTACTAACTAAGTAATTAATCGCAGTTTCAGCACGGTTATAAGAAAGTACTTCATTGTAGCAATTGCTAGATGTTTTATCAGTATAACCTGTAACCAAAACTCTTGCGTTTGGATTTTGCTTCAAAACTGTAGCTACGTGATGCAAAGAACCAAAAGAAGAATTCTTCAAGTTGTACTTGTTAAAATCGAAGTGAATCATTGGTAAGAACCAATCAGCAGCCGAAGGTACTGGAGTAGCAGCAGAGTTTGCAGCAATTTTAGCATCTACGATCCGATTTACATCATCTTCGCTAGTATAATTTGGATTAGGAATAGCTGCGATACCATCAGCATCAACTGTATTTATATATCCAGCAGGACTGTAAGGCTCCTTATCATTCCCATCAAGAACACCATCCCCATCACTATCTAAAGCAATTCCTCGAGTATCTACAGGGAATCCAGCCGTAGAATTTTTCTCTTGGTCTAGCATATCGATAACACCATCTCCATCAGAGTCAGTCATATCAATTTTTGGCCGAGCTTTTACTTCTGCAAGATCTTCAGCTAATAAATCCATAGGACTTACCCACCAAAGTGGTTCAGAAGCTTTTTCAGAATCTCCAATATTGAAATTCAGTCGGATGCTAGTATAGTTGATCAAGTCTCTATACTGTGTTTGAGAAGATGAATTTCTCCATCGGTAACCGTCAACAAGGTCTGTCTCACTTCCGAAAATTGCTTTTACTTGATGCTCAATACCAATGTTGAATTTTTCATTAATTTTGTAAGAGACACCAGTTCCAACCGTAACATGAAAATTCATTTGTCGAGAATCTCCATTTCTTCTACCTGAAGCAGTTTCAGCTCTAGTTTCATAATCTCCATCAAGGATATCTTTAACTCTTGAGCTAGCTTCATTTCGGTCATCTCGGCTATCAGATGTGTTTAAGCCAGTCCCAACAGAGCTGAAGTCGTGAATGTTTCCACTCCCATCAGTAGCATCATAATAAGCCTTATAGGTATTAACACCTGGTCCAGCTAACAAATACCAACTCCATTTACGAGTCTGATTGTTGAAATTAAAACTGTTCAAACTGAACACACCTTGAACGTCAACTGAAAAGAATTCAGTTTTGTAGTTGTGGTACCAATCATTAGTGTTATACCCCAAATCTCGCAAAACAGGGTTTGCTTGAGTAGAACCAGTTAATGAATTACCAGAGTTCCTAGGTTCTAAACCCAGTGCGCGACCATACATCGCGTCTAATCGCAATGACCAAGCATAGTCTAAAGCTCTTCTTACATGAAACCCAGCACCAAAACTTGGCCTAGGTAATACATCCCCAACTACCATGAAGTGTCCAGCATGAACGCCGACTTCCCACATGTGTTTAGGTTGTGCATTAAATTTGAGATTAGCTCGCGCGTTTCCGCTGTCTTGAGCTGTTACTGTAGTGAGTAAGAAGAGACAAAAAATGCTTGTCAGCAGAGAATAAATCTTTCTTGTCATAGGGTAAATTACTTTGATGATTAACAAATAGATTTTTGAGTAAAAAAAATTAATCTATGACTAAAAAAATACAAGAATAATGCATTTCTTAAATGTCACAAACTAAAACAAAAGTTCTTTTTAAAAATCGTTCTAGTTTAATATAAATCTCCTTTTATTCAAAGGCAGCTATGTTAGCATTAACGATTTTGATAAATTACTTACTAATTTATTTTGATCTAGGGAAATATCTAACCTTAGACTAGTTTAAGGTCGCAAATTTAAATGTAAGATATTTGTTACATTTAAATACTTGCAAACTAAACAGTTAGATATTAATAAAGCATGATTTTGTGGATAGTGTGAAGCAGGTATAATCTTCAAAAGGAAGAAAAATATTTATCAAAGTGATAAAATCTTAGAACTTTTTCAAAAAAAAATGTATCAGTTTCCTTGTGATCAACACTAAACACTTAAAAACCAATAGAATAATATTTATTCTTTGCATATTTAACTCCTCAAATGAATGATTCTACAAGTTATTCTAAATCTACTGCGGGTTAAATATGGGCTTTATGTTTTTGAAAAAAGTTCTTTTACCTTTTCAAGATTATGTTTGGAGAAAATTGGATGACATTGTTGAGTCTAACAATTCCTATGCCTATTCTACTAGACTTTTGAAAAAATGTTTCGATAAAAATTATTTTTCATCCATCATTAGACGAACTCACATCCTAATAAAGTAATACTCAATAACTGTTCCACTTATTAAGATTTATTGTTATTTGTAAATATACAATATAAAATATATCATATTTTATAACATTTCCTGCTTTTCAAATAGCTTTAAATCCCTACTTTTGCGAAAATTTTAATAAATGATAAACAATTGGTTTTCACCCGTAGATACTAAAGAATTAAAGGATTTCAGCAGTCTAAAAAACTACCAATTTGGTAAAAAGATAGTCTTACACGATAATTCACCGCTTGACCTTTCTAATACTCATGTTGCAATCATAGGAGTAGGCAATAAAGAAGCTAATGCCATTAGACAAATTTTATACTCCACTAGTTTTCCTTTTAAAAATTTAAATATTGTTGATCTTGGTAATGCAAGAAAAACGGAAGGAACTTTTTTAACTCCAATATTAAAAGAACTTCTGCAAAGCAATATCTTTCCAATTATCATTGGACAAGAGGATGAATATGCATTATCTCAATATCATGCCTACCAATATCGAAAACAGCTCATCAATATGGTTTTGGTTGATGAAAAAGTTAATTATAATAATCCAAGAAACAAACGTCAAACTTATTTGAATAAAATAATTGATAGCCGAACCTCACATCTATTTAATTTGAGTGTATTAGGATATCAATCTCACTTCACGGCTCCTGAAGTTTTCAAAGTTTTAAATAAAAATAATTACGAAGCTATTCGTTTAGGAAAATTAAAAGATAATATTGAATTTGCTGAACCGATCATTCGGGACGCCGACATGATGTGTTTTAATTTAAATGCAATTCGCTACTCTGAATGCCCTGGAGTAAACGACCCTACTCCTAGCGGATTTTTCACAGAAGAGGCTTGCCAAATAGCTAGATATGCTGGAATATGCGAAAAGATTTCATCCGTGGGTTTTTATGGATACCAGTCTGATCTAGATATTAATCAACAGTCTGCCCATGTTGTAACTCAACTGATCTGGTATTGTATCGACGGTTTTTATCATAGGAAAAATGACTATCCAAAATCAACAGATGGATTAATTGAATACATCGTTGATACTAAGAACACAGCCTACTCGCTTACTTTTTGGAAAAGTGAAAAAACAGGGAGATGGTGGATGCAAGTACCTATAAAAACTAAAAAGAAATTAGATCGGCATAAACTTATCCCTTGTTCTTATTTAGATTACCAGATGGCTTGCAGAGAGGAATTAGCAGAACGTTTGCTAAATGCTTTTAGGCGCTTTTCTTAATGCTACTTTAACACTCTTTAAGGTTATTGAGTATTAAAGTAAAATTAAGTGCCAAGTGTTAATTACATTCTATTACAAAAAATGCCAATGATTTAAGAAAGAAGTTCTTCTAACTTAATTCCTCTTGATCCTTTAATTAAAAAATGGGTTTCTTGAAAATATTTTTCAGAAAAATGCTCTTTTAAATCATTGACATTTTCAAAATACCGCACTCCTGCTATTTTTACTTTTGAAAACTCCTCTCCAACTAAAATAACTTGATCAAGTTTCAGTTCAATTGCTTGTTGAGCAATTTTCAGGTGTTCTTCATCACTAAACTTCCCCAGTTCTAGCATATCTCCTAAAATAGCTACTTTCTTATTTGCAGCTACTTGCCCAAAACTAACCAAGGCATTTTCCATACTCGTAGGGTTAGCATTATAAGCATCAAGAATAAAGGTATTCGTTGATTTATTAACTAATTGAGATCGATTATTGGATGGAATATAATTTTCTATGGCTTCTTTAATTCGTTCTGGACGAACTCTAAAATATCTTCCTATCGATACCGCAGTCATAATATTATTGAAATTATAATATCCTATTAATTGACTTTGAGTCGAAATGATTTCCTCATTATTACCTAAAAAACCAACTTTGACAAAAGGAGACTCTTGAAAAAGAATCGTTTCATAAGGCGCTTCTAAAGGATCAGGATTCTTACTTTTTTTATAAAAAACTCTTTTGGAAATACCTTCAGAGAGTTCGGACAAAAATGGTTCGTCCCTATTCACAAAAGCAACTCCATTTTGCCATTGAATAAATTTATACAATTCTGATTTCCCCTTTTTCACTCCTTCTATTCCTCCAAAGCCTTCTAAGTGCGCTTTACCAATATTAGTTATGATTCCATGAGTAGGTTCTGCAATCTTGCATAAAAAATCTATCTCCCCAACGTGATTCGCTCCCATTTCAATAACGGCTACTTCATGCTCGGGTCTCAATTCAAGTAAAGTCAATGGGACACCAATATGGTTATTGAAGTTTCCTTTGGTAAAATGGCAACTATATTGGCTATTTAAAACAACAGAGATTAACTCTTTGGTGGTGGTTTTCCCATTAGATCCTGTAATTGCAATGATTGGGATAATCATCCTTCTTCGATGAAAAGTAGCTAGCTTTTGTAAAGTTGCAAGCACATCATCTACCAAAACTGTTTCATTACCTTTCTGATATTCTTCCTCATCAATAATCGCATACGAAGCTCCTTTTTGAATAGCTTCCTGCGCATATTCATTTCCATTAAAGTTATCTCCTTTCAATGCAAAAAATAAACATCCCTCTTCAATCTTTCGACTGTCAGTTATTACTTTTGGATGTTTTTGAAAAAGGGTATAAATAAATTCTATTTCGTCCATTTTAAAAATTGTTTATGCTCTTTTACTTCCACAATAACTAAAAAAAGTCTCTACATTCAAGGAATGTAGAGACTTTTTTTCAAGATTATAAAAGAAACTATTTATATTTTCTTTTTACTTTTTTACGTTTGATCTTGAATTTATTCCCACCACTATCTTCGTTTCCTTCTGGACCACCTGTTCGAGTCATTGCACAACGGAAACCAATAGTTCGGTCTGATTTATCTTCTTCTTTAAATCTTCTCGCACCTGGAGCTAACCAAAAAGCTCTATCAGCCCAAGATCCTCCTTTGATAACACGAGCTTTATCACTAATTAAAGTTGTAACTCCATAGTTATAAGATGCTTCAGATTCTTCATCACCATCTAGATAGTTATAAACTTGACCTCTTTTATAGTTTTCACGACTTGCCGCTTCATCATCTTCTACATATCTGTATCGGATTCGACCTAAACTATCTTTTTCAACTGGAGATCCGTTTTCATCCAAAACTTTTGTTTCAAATTTATTCCCCCGGAAAGGATTCAAATCTTGATTCTCAGAATCTCGAAGTGTTCCATTGGTCATAGGACGATATAGATCCATTGTCCACTCATTTACATTTCCAGCCATATTATACAACCCAAAATCATTTGGCAAAAATGCTCTAACTGGAGAAGTAATATGTGCTTTATCATTCAATTTCCCAGCCATTCCCATATAATCACCTCGTCCTCTTTTGAAGTTAGCTAAGATAGCTCCTTGAGATTTATCTCTTCTTTCGTATCGAACTGTAGTCCCTTTCCAAGGATAGATTCGACGATCAGTAATCAACTCATCTTTAGATGATGATTGATTTCCAACCAAAGCAAGAGCTGCATATTCCCATTCAGCCTCTATTGGTAATCGGTAAGAAGGCAACAGGATTCCATCTCCTAGTCTAACTTTACGTTCTCCACCAGTTTTATGATCCTTCAAATTTTTTCTAACACTACCTTCATATTGATTAGAGAGGTATGATTCAGTATTGAAGTTATCTTCATCTCTTTGCTCAGGATTTGTCTCCAAAATTCCTCTTTCAATTAAGATCATCTCATTTACACGATCGGTTCTCCATTTGCAATATTCATTGGCTTGTAACCAACTCACACCTACAACTGGGTAATCATTGTAAGATGGGTGACGAAAATATGTTTCAACAAATGGCTCATTAAAGGATAATTCCTCTCTCCATACTAACGTATCAGGTAATGCATTGATCCGAACCTCTGGATAAGATTCTCCAAATACTCTCTCTAACCAATACAAGTATTCTTTATAATCAATGTTACTTACTTCGGTTTCATCCATATAAAATGAAGAAACGGTAACTCTTCTTGGAACTGCATTCCAATCAAAGGTTACATCTTGTTCAACTGTTCCCATGGAAAATGTTCCACCTTCAATTAATACAAGATTTGGACCAGTAGCTTGGCCTTCGTAGCTTTGTTTTTCAAATCCTCCCCATTTTTGGTCGTTATAATTCCAACCAGTAGAAGATGATTTTTCTTTTTTCCCGCACGAAGCTAATACTAGTAATGAAAGGATAAAAAGAAATCGGTACTGCAACACTTTTCTCATTTTTGGATTTTACTTTAGATAGTTAAAAAAATGACTGACAAATATAGTTAATTTTTTAAATAGCTAACTTTTGTTGCTATTCAATTTTAAATTATTCTGAATTATTTCAAGGGTTTTGATAAATTTCTTACTATTTGGCCCAATTAATTAATATTGATACGGTTAAAAATGAAAATATTTTCATTTTAACGATCAAAATTTTATAAAAACTCAAATATTCGTTATCTGATAAACTTGGTGGTCAGTTAAAAAATAAAAACAAAAACGACCGAAAGGAAGTGTTGGTTTTATTTTTTAATTGACTTCAAATACGAAATTTGCCTAAGAACTCAAACTAGTTAGGAAGAATGGTAATACTGTTGTTAAAAAACCCATTCAGCAATTTTCCTACCTCAATTATGAATTTGATTTTTTATCTAAATAAGCCAAAGCAGTCATTATAATCGACTTTTTCTGGTTTATCAAAGTTCATAATTAATGAAATTTCGTGGCTTCCTCCCGAACGACCTAGTGATAATTTTGATACCGTTATATCATAACTGTATCCAATTTTGTAGCCGCCTGATTGAAATCCAACTAAAACTATTGCTGCGTCAGGATTTGCAAAACCTTGACGATACCAGAGACCTCCAAAAATAGCACCTAAATTTCCATAGGCTCCAATATTGAGTTGTCCGAAATCGCCTTGCTTTACAAACATTACATTTGGTGATATAAACGAGGCCTGCCTTTTTTTATTGCCTTCGCTTATTTTGAACTCATATCCAGCATGCATACCTATTCGAAGTGGTAATCCTCCATCTAAGCTTTCGTTTATTTCTAAAAAACTTTCGTTGGGAGTATTCAAATGTTTAGTCGTAATTCCTGCGTAAAAATGAGAGCTATATAAAAGGAGTCCAGCTGATGCATCAAAATAATTATTGGAAAGATTCTCTGGTTGAATCTCCTGAGTTGGGAAAGGTGTTCCTCCTGGACTGGTAAATCCAGTTTCATCGAATTCATCTCCAAAAACTAATTTTTCCCAATTCAAATTTATCCGAACCAAACTTCCTTCCAAGCCTAATTTCAAATTCAAATTATCATTAAGTTTTAATTTATAGGAATAAACCCCACTTACTTTAGTCGTTTTATATAAACCTTGCCCCGCATCATCGGTTAAGATCATCAAACCAATTCCACTATTAAAGTCTTTGAAAAACTGAGAATAGGAGACGGCATAGGTCACATAAGCTTGATTCAACGCAGGCCATTGATTTCGATAATTAATAGCAATATGCGGCGAATGAGTATTGCCAGCAAAAGCAGGATTCAATTGCAGAGGCGCAGCATAGTATTGACTAAAAATGGGATCTTGAGCTTGTGAAGAAAAACTCCACATCACCACAATTATTAAGATAAGAAAGTTATGTCTTTGCATTGACTAAAAATGTTATGGTCAAAAATTTAAAATAGGTAATTTTGCTAAAAATGCGTTGAAATTTGGAACGAACGTCCTTTGCCTTTTTAATATATTTTTTTCAAAAAAAAGATGCAAAGTAAATTCTTAACAAAGCAATACACAAATAGCGTTAACGTTTCTATAACAATTAATTGCAACAGCTTATTTTGTCCTGAGCAATTTTGGGATAAATAAAAATTACACAAAAGATGAAAAGTATTCTTCTCCCCTTGTTTTTGATCGCAAGTTTTTCTTTTTCATTTGGACAATCGAGACACAGTATAGTGAATCAATTTGATTGGTCGGAAGATCCGATTATCCATAATCCATTTGAATTAAATGATCCACTAGAAATTCTTTCATTTGATGGAGCCATTTATCAAGATGCTCACCCTTCACTTCCAATTTCAGCTCATCGTTTCCAGGTGAATTCTAAAGGTAATCTTTCTGTTGAAATTATCAATGTTGAATATCAACCTCTTGATAAAAAGCCGACACAAGATGATGCTTTTATTCAAGATCAATTGGTTTTTCAAACAGAAATCACACAGAATAGACAACAATACTTCGGAAATGTTTCATTTATTCCAATCATAAAATCAGCTTCTGGCGGTTTTCAAAAAGTAGTGAGCATTGAATTAAATGTTTATTTTACTCCTTCCATTCCTACTCTTGCCTTTCGTGGTCCTCCAACTTATACTTCCAAATTAGCCGATGGCGATATTTATAAAATAAAAGTGGATAAAGATGGAATGTATAAACTCACTTATGATTTTTTAAAAACACAATTAGGAATCGATAATATTGATAATATTGATCCTAAAAAAATCCAAGTGCTGGGCAACGGTGGAGGAATGCTTCCTGAATTAAATGATACGGAGAGAATTGACGATTTGGAAGAAAATGCTATTTTTGTCAAAGGAGAAAATGATGGTTCTTTTGATAGTGATGATTACATCCTTTTTTATGGCGAAAGCCCTGGAAAATGGAGTTTCAATACGACAACAAATGCTTTTGTTTACCAAAAAAACATCTACACCGATGCCAAATTCTATTTTATAAAAATAGGATCTGACAATGGGAAAAGAGTTGAAAACCAAGCATCTGTAGCTGGTACAACTTACACCACCACTAGCTCTGATGCTTTCACTCATTTTGAAGATGATCAAAGAAATGTTTTACATGATTGGTCTGGAGCACAAGGTTCTGGAAAATTATTTGTAGGTGATCTTTTCTCATTAGTTACCGAACGAACTTACAATAACCTTTTTTCCTTCGATAATTTGGAAGCGGGAGAAGATGCAATTTTGACTGGAAGTTTTGTTTCTCGAAGCAGTTCAACTACTAACTTTAAAGTAACTACTGCTGGTCAAGAATTTACTTCTAGCTCTATAGGTAGTGTGCAACTCAATCAAGGAGAAAACACCTATGCCAAAACTGGTTCTTTCATCGAAACTTTCCAACCAACTAATGGCAACTTCAGCTTTAATGTAAGATATTCTGGAACTGGTGAAAGCGAAGGTTGGTTAGATTATATCGGTTTGAATGTTCGACAAAAACTTCAAATGTCTGGTAGTCAACTCAAATTCACAGATAAGAAAACATTGGATTATCCTTCTTCTACATTTCAATTAAGCAATGCAGAAGGCGTAACCATTTGGGATGTAACTAATCCACTTAACCCATTTTCTCAAGAAGCATCTGAAGGTAGTCTTAAAAATTTTGGTGCAGAAACAACTACTTTAAAAAGGTTTATCGCTTTCCAAGGATCTGATAATTTATTTCCAGCAGAAGCAGTTGGAAAAATTGGAAACCAAAATTTACATGGTTTAGATAATATCGATATGGTCATCGTTTACCATAAAAACTTTGAGGAGGTGGCAGAAAGAATAAGAGAACATCGAGCAACACATAGCAATTTAGTAGTTGAAAAAATTCGGTTAGATCAAATTTACCAGGAGTTCTCAGGTGGAGCGCAAGATATTTGTGCCATCCGAGATTTTTCCAAAATGCTACATGACCGATCTGATCAATTCAAATACCTTTTACTTTTTGGTGATGGTTCTTTTGATTATCGAAATATCAAAGGACTGAATACGAGCACGGATGGAGATGTTTTTCACAACTTAATTCCAGTCTACGAAACCGACCGATCTCTTCATCCGATTAGTTCATATCCATCTGATGATTTCTTTGGTTTATTGAGCTCTGGAGAAGGAACTTCAACTTTGACTGGTGATTTAGATATTGCTGTTGGTCGTTTACCATTTAAAAATGAGGAGGAAGCTCAAGGTGTCGTCAATAAAATTATTAATTACGATACCAACCCTGCGACTTTAGGTGACTGGAGAAATCGATTAACCTTTGTGGGAGATGATGAAGATGGAAGCATCCATACCAAGCAAGCAGATCAAGTTTCTCAATTATCGAAAGGTGAACACAATGTTTTTAATCACGATAAAATTTTCTTTGATGCTTACCAACAAGTTTCGACTTCAGGTGGCCAACGTTTCCCTTCAGCAACCGAAGCGATTAACCAAAGTATGTTTAAAGGGAATTTAGTCATGAATTACCTAGGTCACGGAGGTGGAGGTGGCTGGGCGCAGGAGCGCGTTTTACGAACTCAACACATCGTGGATTGGGAAAATTTTGACAAATTACCTCTTTTGGTAACCGCAACTTGTTCTTTCACCGGTTACGATGAACCCAATTATGTAACTGCTGGCGAACACTCTATGATCAATGAGAAAGGTGGAGTAATTGGATTATTTACCACCGTTCGAGCAGTTTACTCTTCTCAAAACAAAGTACTTACCGACGCTGTTTTTAAAAATATTTTTAACCGAGTTGATGGTCAAACTTTTACCATCGGAGAAGTGGCGAGAATAGCAAAAAATGATATAGGGCTATCCTCACAAAATAAAAGAAAATTTGCCTTGATTGGTGACCCTGCTCAAAATTTAGCCATTCCTGAGTATAATATTGTGACAACCAAAATTAACGGAAGTGTCATTGACTCCACCAGCCAAGATACGATTCAAGCTTTGCAAAAAGTGACCATCGAAGGCCAAATTGAAGATTTTGATGGAACACTTTTAAGTGATTTTAATGGAAAAGTTTTCCCAACTATTTTTGATAAACCAATTACAGTAACAACACTCAATCAAGATTCGGGAAGTCCAACTTACGAGTTCAAATTACAAAAAAACGTTATCTTTAAAGGGATAGCGAGTGTGACCAATGGTACTTTTACTTTTACTTTCGTTGTTCCTAAAGATATTAATTACTCTTATGATTATGGCAAAATTAGTTACTACGCCCACGATGGTGTAGCTACCGATGCGTCAGGTTATTACGATAAAATGATCATCGGAGGAACTGATCCAAATGCCATTGCCGATGACCAACCACCTTTGATTGAGGTATATATGAATAGTGAAGAATTTGTTTTTGGAGGAATTACGGACGATAATCCGGTTCTTTTAGTGAAGCTTTCTGATGACAATGGTATTAATGTTGTAGGAAATAGTATAGGACATGACCTCACAGGTGTTTTAGATGAAAATACTCAAAACACTTATGTGCTCAACGATTTTTACGAATCAGAATTGGACGATTATACTAAAGGTACGGTCCGCTACCCTTTATTTAATTTGGAAGAAGGGTTACATAAAATAAAGGCTCGCGCTTGGGATGTTTCCAATAATTCCGCAGAAGGCTACACCGAATTTATCGTAGCAAGCTCGGCAGAAGTAGCACTTGAACATGTGTTGAATTATCCAAATCCATTTATGGATAATACTTCTTTCCAATTCGAACATAACCTACCAAATCAAATTGTCGATGTACAAATCAGAGTTTTCTCCGTTTCGGGAAGACTCGTCAAGACCATCGATGAGCAAATCATAACCGAAGGTACACGTGTAACTGGCATCCAATGGGATGGAACTGATGAATATGGAGATCAGTTGGGTCGAGGTGTTTATTTGTACAAAGTGAAGATTGGAGGAACAGCTTCAACTGGCGATGCCATAAATACCGAAAGTGACTTTGAAAAATTAGTTATTTTAAAATAGAATTTTTTGGATAAAAGTTGTCCAAAATTTAAAATAGAAAAGTGTTTTTTGCGTTTTATAATTTTAGAAAAAAAAACTTTCCAAAACTATATTTAATAGTGTGCAAACACTTCGTCTCCCAAAGCTATTTTCAATTTCGATTTTTATAAAAATTTAAAAACTTAATTTTCTTTTTAAAACTGAAAATTCAAGTATTCAGATTAAATTTTTATGTTTTTATATTAAAGAATTTAAAAACTTAAAAAAAAATAAATTCCCCTATATTTGCAACTTCAATTTTTGAAATTTAATACAATTATGAAAAAAATACTGTTTTGCGTTGCTACTTTATTGTGCTTGATGACAACCACTTCAACTGCTCAGTTTAACTGTGAATTTAATCTAAGCACCCAATCTTGGGTAAAACCCGGCACAAATGAACCATGTACCAACACAATTATTACCTCTGTTCCATTTTTGAGAATTACCCCTGATGCACGATCTGGAGCAATGGGAGATGCAGGTATTGCAACTTCTCCTGATGCCAATGCTATTCACTTCAATTCTTCCAAGTTAGCTTTTGTCGATAGAGATTTATCCTTATCAGCTACTTATACTCCTTGGTTAAGAGCATTGGGTTTGAATGATGTTTACATGGCCTACCTTTCTGGATATAAGCAAATAGACAAATTATCAACTATCGGTTTCGGTTTGCGATATTTTTCTTTAGGTCAAATTAGTTACACAACTGATACTGGCCAAGAAAACGGAACTGGAAAACCAAACGAATTTGAAATTTCTGCAGCTTACGCTCGAAAATTATCAGACAACTTCAGTCTTTCCTTAGGGGGTAAGTTCATTTATTCTAACCTTGCTGCTGGTCAGCGAGTAGGAGCAATTGAAATCAACCCTGGAACTGCAGGAGCAGTTGATTTTGGATTGACTTGGAAAAAAGATATTGAACTTTCAGGTAATCAAACTAATTTAACTGTTGGTGCGGCGATCACGAACTTAGGAACTAAAATTTCATATACCAACTCTGCTAATAAAGATTTCATTCCTACTAATTTAGGAATTGGAGCAGCTTGGGAATTCCAATTTGATGAATATAATTCATTCACGATTACGACTGACTTGAATAAATTATTAGTTCCTACACCTTGTATTGCTTCCAATGATCCTAACGCTCCATCTTGTGATGAAGACCAAGATGGTATTTTGGATTACAAACAAAAATCTGTAGTTGGTGGGCTACTAGGTTCTTTCGGTGATGCTCAAGGTGGAGCAGGCGAAGAGTTCAGAGAAATCAACTATTCTATCGGAATGGAATATTGGTATGACAAACAATTTGCAGTTAGAGCAGGTTATTACACCGAAGCTCAAACCAAAGGAAATCGTCAATACTTCACCGTTGGATTAGGATTAAAATATAATGTATTTGGATTAAATTTCTCTTATTTAGTTCCAACTACCAGTCAAAGAAATCCATTAGATAATACTTTAAGATTCTCCTTAATCTTCGATTTCGAAGCATTTGATGGTGAAGAATAAGTTTTTGACGAAATAACAAATCCATTTTTTATAAAAAAGAAATTTGAGAATTTAGTGCTGTTAGCGCTTCGAGCGGTACCAGCACTTTTTTTAAATAAAAAAAAACATGGATTTAAATCAACTTCCTCACCTCGCCAAAGAACAAAAGAAATCCACCAAAAAGTTTTTCCAAAAATTAGCGAAACAAAAACCTAAAAATTTAGACTCAACTGTTCATCAATTACACGATGAAACTTTTGAAAAAATAGATTGTCTTCAATGTGCCAACTGCTGCAAAACCACTAGCCCTATTTTTACTGACCGAGACATTAATCGAATCTCTGCTCATTTTAAGATGCGTCCAGCCAATTTTGTTGAAAAATATTTACACCTCGATGAAGACGAAGATTATGTGTTGAATGAAGCACCTTGTACATTTCTGGGTGCTGATAATTATTGCAGCATCTACGAGGTTGCTCCGAGAGCTTGCCGCGAATATCCTCATACCGACCGAAAACAATTTCATAAAATCTTAAATTTGACGGTCAAAAATATGGCGATTTGTCCAGCGGTTTTTGAAATAGTGCAAAAGCTAAAAGAGATTAAACATTAGTGACGGATGTTACAAACATTATTTTCTATGTCTTCAGATTTTTTTTAAAAATAATAATGGAAAGCAGATTGTAACTTCAAATAGTAATTGGAAACCAAATTTGGAAAACTTACTTTTGCAATCCAACATCATATTTTAAATGAAAAAACAAGAACTCGCAAGACTTTTTTACCAGGAAATTTCCAAGATTAATTCCAACGAATCATTAATTGATTTGGAAAAAATCAATGCACTCTACAAATTGTTAAATCAACTTTTTGTGGAAGTGACGCGCGATGAAAAAATGCAATTCACCACCATGTTTGCAAGGATTTCATTTGCTAGTCAAAAATTTTCTTTAGAAAAACAGACGCAATTCTACATTCATACTTTCCGAAGAGTAGCCAAAAAAATCAACCTCGAACCAGCTACTTCGCCCGATCATAAAAAAGAATTAGCACTAGGAATAAAAGTGGTCGCAGATTGTGTCGTCGCTTTTTTCCATCAAATTCCTCCGCAAGAATTAGCGGAGCAATTACCGGTAAAAATCGATTACAAAACTTCCCCAGTCGAAGTCAAAAGTTTCAAACCGACTGCTCGAATTGTCGCAGTTGGCATCGATGAAAAAGCAGAACAACTTCTCGCTCGTGACGAAGATGAT